>Ga0316192_10000677_pt1 | contig 24937 bp, 27 predicted proteins | sample MerIslwburrow_MG_FD_204931 | JGI IMG/M metagenome (GOLD analysis project Ga0316192, IMG submission 204931) | Coastal sediment microbial communities from Maine, United States - Merrow Island worm burrow | ecosystem: Environmental > Aquatic > Marine > Coastal > Sediment | place: USA: Maine...
ACCGGGCACTACAACCTCGGCGTGCCCTACGCCAGCCTCATTGAGGGTCTCGTTGATCAGGCTGCCCCGACGGATCCGGAACCCAACGCTGGAGATGCCGTTCGGATCGGCGAGATGGACAACACCCGGCCCGCCGTCACCCGACTCGGCTACCCGCCATGCGCCTTGAGTAGGTAGTTGGTACTCGACGCCCACTGCCGATACCCCACCACACCGTTTGATCGACTGGGGGGCGAACGTGGCCCGGACCTGCTCGACAAGCTTGCCAGCAGTGGCTGCATGGCCCGCGGCATTGACGTGGAAGCTCGTCTCCGGCCTGAAGTTGAGGCCTTCACCTCTATCGATGGCCAGGCCGTTGATCCAATCCTCGTTTGTCCCGCACAGTTCGGCCTTGTTCTCACGGTAATGCCCAAGGCGATCGACAAAGACGACTCGGGTCTCCCCCAGCGCCTCGTTGGCCCGGTCGACGGCTTCTCGAAGCTTGACGTCGAGGTAATCGGCCAGACGCCCAAGCCTCTCTGAATCGCCCCGCAGGATCTCCTCGCAATCAATCTTGATCCACCCTGGCCACTCGTCTAGTGGCGCAACCAGCCTCGGATAGCCCACAACGTACAGCCGGCCGCCAGTGGTCAGACGGTCGGTGACAATGTCGTAGTAGGCGTCGATCAGCGACCCCCGACGATGGCCAAGGTTGAGGTCACACAGGTAGCCGGCGGTGCCTTCGGCGCGGGACCCCGAGCACTCTTCAGGTGGGTCGAGCAGTGCATCAATCCGCTGCCGTATGTCCTCTTCAGAGGTGTCGCACCCGGTGCGAAGATCGCCAATCTGCAAGAAATCATTCCAGTCACCAACGATCGGGATGTCGAGACAATCCTTGAGCAGTCGAGCAAATCCTATGTCGTTCCCGCCGAACGAAAGAGAGATGATGTCGACTCGTTCTGGTCCGTTTTGCTTGTTGAGGGCCCAGTCCCACAGTGAGCCCTTGTCACCACGGGCAACGAAGAAGTCCTCCATGACATGGCCGGTACAGGCGGTGAACGTTACTGAGCCAAACGTCCACTCCTCAGCCAGGGTTGTTGCGGCTCGCGGGCCGTAGGCCTGGTCTGATTGGGCGCAGTCACCGATATTGCCGAACACCCCCTCGCCGGAGGAGTAGCTATCACCCGCTGACTGCCAGCTGATCGGCTCGTGCTCGCCCTCGTTGCTTGATTGTGCCGAGGCCGGCACGACATACCCGGCAGTGAGGATCGCCACCAGCAACAGAGCGCCATGCCATCGGAACCGCAAACGCACGTCACGAACCTCCGGCGGCATCGAAGACCCTGGTGGTCAGGGCCCACTGCCACGCCAACTCGGCCCGACGAGCCTCGAATTCTGCTCCCGTGCCGCAGGCCAGGAGCGCTCGAGCTGCCGTTCGGTAGAGGCCACCAGCCACGTCAGCGACCAACGGGTCGGGAGCCGACAAGGCCACGGCCTCAATCTCGGTCGGGTCACCAACAGCAGAGAGCGCATCTGCAACCTCAGTGCAGGTTGCCTCGCCCTCCGACCAGAGGGGAACGACGGCTCCGGTGAATTGGAGCAGTTGCTCGCCGTCGGCCTGCAGCCATTGTCCAATACCGTCGTCGATACCAGGGATCTCCACCGCAACAGGGCTATCCAAACCAGTCCCCTCAGCGATATCGACAGCGGCCTGCACACCAAGGGTGTCCGCCTGGGAGCGATCACGGCGGTCAGGGTCACTGACCGTTCCGTTGGCGGAATCGATCGTCGGTTCATCTTTTTGCCGGAATATCGTGAGATAACTGGCTACACCACCAACAATGAGCAGTCCACTGAGCCCAGCGAGGAGCAGCATCGACCTCGAAATCGACCAACCATCGCTGGATTCGGGCGACATCTTGGCGTCGTTAGCCATGCAGTGGCTCATCCTACCTTGTCCAACCCCCGACCTCTCGACCCCGGTAGATCATGGTGCGACCGACGCACGAACCATCGCCGACCGGAACGACATCGACGATGACCTACTCGGAGTCGGTACATCGAAGCGGCCCGAGCCCTGCGAGCCGATCCCAGCAGCCAACCGGCCCACCACCACATGGGGCCCAGGCGACCGGTGGGTGCATCGCCGCCAGAGAGAGCCCCTCTCGGTCAACCCATCGGCCCGGTCTAGCGTCGCTGGGCGCGGCTGGCTTGGAAGCTGAAGCAGCCTCCCGTCACGTTCCGACCATGGACGATCTCGATCCCCTGGTCCTCAAGTAGCTCGCCGACGTGTGCAGTGAGAGATGCCCCGCCTGGCACGTGGCGGACCTTGTTGTAGGCGATGCGATGATCGGGACCGTAGGGGCGCAACGTCATTGGCTGGGCGTCGAGTTCTGGCGGAAGTCGGCCCTTGACACTGGGCCCGGAGCAATGGCCGACATGGACAACAATCGGACCCGTCTCGGCGTAGGCACCTCGCCAGGGCAACGGGGACCATGCGATGATGGCGATTCTGTCGCCGGACTGAGAGTCAACGAGACAACACCGCAGCGGCCAACTGCCGTCGCTGTCGGTGAAGGGTTCGATCGGGTTACCCCCCGAATCGATGCCTCGGTCAAGCACCCGGGCGAGTGCGCTGCTGTCGATCCCCTGAATCTCAATGTCGGTCATGCTGACAATATGAAGCCCGATCGCCCCATCATGCTGGCGGCTTTCGGACGGAGCAGGCATGGAGCGCCATCGCTCACCTTCAGCGTCTCGACAGTCAGCTAGCCGACGGGAATCTTCATGAGCTCGCCGGCGACGGTGATGAACCAGATGGACCCTGCACCAGAAACGATCTCGCCCTGAGTGTCCAGCTCGTCGAGGTTGCCGACAACACCAGTCTCTCCATCGATCAGGGTGCCATTCCCGATGTAGAGGTTGCCGCCCACGACGGTGGGCTTGATCAAGTTGCCTGGCGTCCATTCGACGCGTCGCACAACACTCCCCGACAACGGATCAACTTGACGGGCGACGCCGTTCGAGCCCACGACCCAGACGGCCTGCTCATCTGCTGCAACCCAGAGCCCTTCATCGGCCTCCGCCGAGATCCGGAAATCGACACTTCCAGTGGCGGGGTTCCATGCAAGGACCTCGTGAGGTTCGCCCGATTCCTCCCAATCGGTGATCCACGCTCGACCGCCGGCCACTGAGATTTCTCCTTCTCTTCCTCCTGGGTCCGCCGTTCCCACGACCGCATCGCTCGCTGGTTCGATCAGAATCAACGAGTTGCAGAGCACGCACGTTCGTTCTTTGGTGTCGATCACGATCACTACATCGTCGGTGGCGGCGATCCTGCTAGGAATTGCATCGCCAAGGTCGATACGGGCCTCGATCTCGCCGCTCAGCGGGTCGAGCCGAATCACCTCGCTCACACTGCCCGACTGGATTCCGAGCACGATTCGGCTCGTCAACCAGATTGAGCCGAACGCGTAGGTCATGCCGATGACGTTGACGTCGTCAAGGACGTACTCCGTGATCGCTTCACCGTCATATGGCGCGACCAAGAGTCTCGCTGGCGGTTCGCCAACAAACCCGCGCCCGTCGCTGATCCACACGGCTGTTTCAGTCGCAGCCATCTCGACGTCGCTTGTCGGGCTCTCGAGTGACAAGGCAACCCCTTCGCCGGTTGGTGTCAGTTCCCTGGCGAAGTACGGCATTGATGCCAAATCTACATCCTCCAGCCTGAGCATCTCAGCAATTAGCGCATCATCGAAGAGGCCGCTCTCGAACCCCTCGATCAGTTCGTTGGCTGAGATTTCCAGGGTGTCGAAGAAGTCAGTTTCGAGAAGCTCGATCGAGCAGGCCATCAATGCGGCGTCGTCGTCGATGCCAGAGCATTCGGTTTGGGGTTCTTCTGTAGCTGTTGGTTCCGTCTCTGTTTCGCTCGCAGCGGCCCGATCAGAGTCGGTGTCTGCTGAAGCCTCGCTGGGCTCGGCCGTCGCCTGCTGATCGACGATCGTCTCGTCCGCCTGATCATCAACGGATGCGCATGAGGCTGCCATCAGCAGGCAGACGGTCAGAGATAACTTGAAGGCGTGCTGCCTTACCTTCGCTCGAGTTCCCCGATGCCGACTCAGCTCCATAGTTCCTCCTGGTGCCGGCACACGCGCAGCCGTCCACCGCCCACCGAGCTAAGCCACCGAGCGCAACACACCAGCAACACAGGCCGTTAATCTGTCTGAATGGCGGCAGTGGTTTCAGTGATAGGGAGGGAGCGTGGCCAGAGTTGAGGTGCTGGGCCCAGTTCAAGCCCGTGTTCACGATGGAGAAGCCGCGGCAATTGGACGTACTCCGAGTCGGCGTGTGCTCGCTCATCTTGCCGCCGTGGCGCCGACTCCGGTGAGCCATTCGGCGTTGATTGAGACGGCCTGGCAGAACCGGCCACCTTCGACTCCCGACTCATCGCTCAGAATGATGATCACGCGCATGAGACGCAGCCTGGGACATGTGAGCGATAGACCAGTCTTGATCCACGGCGTGCTGGGCTACAGCTTCACCCGACACATAGAGATCGACCGGCTGGAGTTCGAGGACCTCCTTGCATCCAGCGACCACGCAAAGCCCGAAGAGCGCACTGGGATGCTCGAAACAGCAGTCGATCTATGGCGCGGTCCGCCGTTCAGCGACTTTGAAGGTCGCGTCTTTGAGAGCGAAGCCCGACGTCTCGAGAACGCGTATCTCGATGCGCTGCTCGGCTTGCAGGAGCTGCAGATCGAGCAGGGGCGGGCCCAGGTCGGACTCGGTCGGATCGAGACCCATCGCCTTGCTGACCCGCTCGATGAACGATTCGCAGCGCTTTCGATACGGTCGCACTACGCCCTCGGTGACCAGGTCCGCGCCCTCGCCGTGTACGAGGAGGTCCGCCGCGAACTGCGCGACCAACTCGGCGTCGAACCAACCCCAGAGCTGCAACGGACCCGGCTTGCGGTGCTCCAACACGACGAGCGACTACTGACGCGCCAATCAAGCCGAGCCCCCACGACCGCCGAGACATCCACCAGCATCGTCAACGTGATCGCCGCCGGGCTCGCATCTCCGGTGATGAACCCCGCACCATCGGACCAAACGGATGAACCAGTGCAGCGGCTCCTCCATCAGGCGAGGGCTAGCGCCAAGCTCGGACATTGGCAGGACGCAACCAGCACCTACCTTCACGCAGTCGCATCCCAGACCGACAGCGGCAACCACAACAACGCCGCAACCATCTCCCTTGAGCTCGCAACCATCGTGTGGGATCCAGGCCTTAGCGACCTGGTGCGGGGGACTCTCGAGGACGCGATGGGGACCGTGACCGATCCGGTTCTGCTCGCCGAGGTCCGGCTGTGCCTCGCCGGGGGGCTTCACCGAACCGGCAACGAGAGCGAAGCCAGCACCCACCGATCATCCCTGGTGACCGATCTCGACCTTGTTCGAGGCAACGGCGCGCCCACCCGGGTCGCCTGGGCGACGATCAGGGCGAGGGACGCTCTGAGCGGGACCATCACACCCGAGGAGTCACTGGAGCTCAGCGCAAGTGTGGAACGGCTCGACATGGCAAACGATGACCAGATCAGTTCCCAGAACCACCGGGCGATCTTCGCCGATCAGCTCCGCCTCGACCGGCGAGCCGCCGCCGAACGAACAATGCAGAGGCTCAGGACACCAGCGAGCCAGCCGCAACGGGCCGTCGACGCGTTTGGTGCACTCACCGTCCAGAATTGCTTGAACCTCATTCATGGCCGATTCGACGCCGTCCAAGCCGGACTTGCCGACGCTCTCGCGTTTCGGGGCCGGCTTCCAGAGGCCACGCTCGACCAGGTCGTGCTCGGCCAGTCCTTCTGGCTTTGTCGCGAGATGCGAGACCAGGCCAACGCCGAGGCCCACCTTGAAGGAGCCCTGGCGATCGCCAACGCCGACACCTCCACTCCGCTCTGGCTCGTCGCCGCAGGCCTACTTGCCTGCGATCTCGAACAAGACGAACGGGCGCTCGACCTTGTCGTGCAAGCCGATCAGAGCCACGACCTCAAAGCGATACCCCCCGGTAGCCACAGGACCGGCATCCTCGCATTCACCGCCGAGATACTGGCCTCAGCGGCGGCAAGGCAGGTCGAAATCGACACTCACCTGGCCGAATCCATTGCCCTCCAGCTCAACGCTGACCCATGCCAGGGTGTGCTCCTCGGGTGGCCAACAGTCTTCGCCGGCCCGAAGGCCCGGTTCGAAGGTTTCGCAGCCGCAGCAACCGGAGACGCACCCGCCGCATCGCTTCTGTTTGCCACCGCTCTACGCTCGGACAATCAGTTCCCGCCACACCGGCGACGCAGCATCGAAGCAGAAGCCATCCTTCACTAGCGCTTGACGTCGGCGCCCTCCAGCTGTGGCGACCAATCGGCGGCGAGCTGTCACGCGCCATACCGCACCATCCGCAATGCAAAGTGTTGCGCTCGTGTTGCCGCGTCTGCCTACACACGGGGGACAGATCATTCGAAGTCGGACCGTTGAGGGTCCCGAAGTCCAACGGACCGGATGGGTCTACCCAACTGAGATTGGATCGGCCGCTGAAACGTCTGCTGCTGACCCATCCGATTTCTCGGACTCGGCCCAAACCTCCAGAAGGGAAGACACCAGTGACAAATTGGAACGCTGACTTCGACAGCGGCATGCCAATGATCGTCGACATCGCCATGTACGGGGGTCCGCGCGCCGGGAAAACGAGCCTGCTCGCATCGATGTACTCAAGCGTCCTGGGCGAAACCCGAAGGGCTGGACTCGACATTCGGCGCAGCAACCCCGACACGATTAGGCAGCTCGATGAGGCCGAGGATTCGCTGGCATCGCTCGCTTCACAAGTTGCCAATGACCCAACACTGTCGAGCGGGGAGGGTGTGGCGTCAACACAATCCGGGGAGGCTCGAAGGTTCGACTTCATCGTGCAGGGAAGCGGCGTTGACGTGGCCGCTCTGCGCTTCTACGACTTCGCTGGTGAGGACATTGCCAACATGTCGAAGGTGGTGCGTGACGGCGTCCATACAGCCGACATCTTGCTGGTGGCGATCAACACGCCGCCGATGATGGAGGCACACAAGAATCCGGACCTCAGCCAACTTCACCTCCGGATGAACGTGCCAGACCAGTTGAGCGAACTACTCAATGATTGGTCGGGCCCGGCGCTGTCGTTGGTGATGTTGTGTCCGATCAAGTGCGAGCGTTGGCTACACGACCCTGAGCTCACCGGTGAGCTGAACAACGCCGTACACGAGATGTATCGGGCGACGCTGAGCATCCTGAGTCGAGATGCATTCGCCGACACAACAGTGGTACTGGCGCCGGTCGAGACCGTTGGAGCGGTGAGTTACGACGGCTACCAACTCTATGACCCTTCGGCACCGCCGTCCCACCGCAACATCGTCATGCGTTGGCGCTCAGAAAAGTCCGCGTTCTGGGCTCCGAGGTTCCACGAACAGCCCTTCCGGTGGGCCATCTTTCAAGTCGCCCGAGGCGTGGACTACGCCCACGTAGCGCAAGGAGAAGGGGGCGGAGCGTTCCAGAAGTTGATCGCCAAGTTTGGACATAAGTGGGCCAACGAGTGGGGGCTGCCAAAGATCCGTGTTATCGAGGATTTCTGGCTCGATCAAAGTGGTGTGGAAACGTTCCGGGTCGCCGCTCACCACCTCGCCGCCGGGCGCAAGCTTGATGAGCCGTACCAACTGATCAAACCTGGCCGGCTGACCGAGCCGCTGCAACGATGACCAGCGAGGTCTGGGTCAGCGCCCGCTCCTTCAGCACAGGCATGACGTGGGCGCGCTTGCTCGACCAAGGCCTGAGATTGCAGGATCCAGCTCCGCCAGTGGCCCGACTCTCGCCGCTTCTTAGTACCGATTCTCCATCGTTTGCACTGGGGCGCTGGAACGGGCGCTTTGTTGTTGGCGTCTCAGGCTTCTCGACCGGTCAACAGCGAACGAATGCACCGAACACAACAGCACAATTCATCGTTCTCAACGACGACGAACGTCACACTCGAGCACTGGCGAGTGAGATTGTCACAACCTTTGGAGCTCCGGCCGACCGGAATCTCGCACAGCGGATTTCCGCCAACGTCGTAGACGGACCGGACACGATGACATTCGCTGTTCGTCAGCCTCTCCCCGATGTCGAGTCTCTCGCTCCCGAGCCCGGTAGGGCCGAGCCGCTACCAAAGGGTCGCCGGTCCTTGCACCCCGGACTCCTCACCGAGATCGGGCGCGCCATCGCCAGCGGAGCCGAACTGGCCGACAACGAGTGGGCCGTCCTCATCACGACCTTGGACCGCATCCCGCCCGGCGAACCGCCTGCGCACCTGGTCGTCACTACTTCACCCACCCTCGAGAACGATTTTGGAGCCGGTGACCCCGCAACCCCGACAATCCCTGGCCTGGACAACCACAACCACACAGTCCCAACGAAAGATGATCGGTTGATCGCTCCGCGGCCCGGCACCCTGCGAACGGGACAAGTTCTTTTCAACATGTTCGCCGTCGTCGGAGCACTAGCGACTGCCCTCACCTCCTTGTTGATGGTGCGCACGTTGATCGACATCGCCGACGCAGCCCGAACGGCCACAGGCTTCACGGCACCGAACGGCGGTCGTGATTGGTACATGATCGTCGTTCTCGTCATGATCGCAGCCACCGGCGTAGTGGTTCTTTGGCGTCTTCGGCGCTTCGTCAACGGCCGATACGACGCAAGGCTGTCGGCAGTGATGGGCGCGGGCGCTCGTCCTTTGATCAGTCACGCTTCGGCTCGTCATGACCACGACCGTTACCTCAACGACCTCGTGGCTCAGCCTGCCTGGCAGTCCCGCGCTACGCAGTGGCGGGCCAGCGGAGTTCTTGGGTCGACCAATTCAGCTGGAAACGATGCCCTCGTCCGTCTGATCGCCGACGACATCGAAGCGCGTGTAGGACAACGAGCGCTCGGCACCGGACTCGCAGTTGCGGCCACCCGCAGCAAGGCCGGCGATGCCTTCGTCGTGGTGGGAGGATCCATCGAGATCCAACTCGACGTACTCGCATCGCTCGGCGTGCGCCCAACATGGCGAACCTACGTGCGTATCGCACGATCAGCTGTTGTTGGGATCACTGCGGCGTCGTATCTGGACATCGAAGACCGGATGGAACTGGAACTCGCTGTCCGAGCCGCGGTGCTCGGTCTCGATGCCGTCGGCGGCGCACTGGAGACTTTGGGCGAGACGCTTCCCGACGATGTGGGTGAGGCGATGGGCGATGTGGTCGCCGATCTCGGCGGCGGAATGCAAACGGTGGCAAACGTCGCGGGTGGCGCTCTCGGCGTCACAGGAACCGTTGTCCGACAGGTCGCGGCGATCACCGAGACAATCGGGACACAGGTTACTGAAGGACTCGTGATCGCATCGCTCCTCCACTATCAAGGGACGACGCTCGCAGCCGAGGTCGTGGCCGGCAACGACCACGAGTTGCGACTAGCGCTCAGCCCGCCGCCGCGACAGGTTCCGGCCTCGCTATTTCGCGTGGCGGTAGAGATCGCACGACGTCAACGCAAGGCAACCAGGATCATGCTGCAGAACCGTGTCGGCTCGGCAACCCGGCAGGCCCCCGCTGTGGTCTGGAATAAATTACGCGACGGCGTCCGAAGGAGGTCCTCTGCAGAACGTCTCCCGGAGACCTCCGGCGAGGGAGGAGACTGGTGATGGTGATGGAGACCGATCTTTCGGAACAAATCTCCCAACACCGGCGCCGACACCTACGCGAAATGGTGCCAGGACGGCGCGCAATGCAGTACCGCGAGGCCGTGCAATCAACTGACAAGAGGATCTGGGCCAAGATCGAAGATCGATACGAACTGCCCGATGTCGGCTATCTGATCGAAGGATTTCGACGCATCGTCGGGAAGCCATCACGACCAGTTTGGATCGTCGGAACTGGCTGCAGCTTTCAGGCGTTCGACGTCACGAATCCTCTCTTTGGATCGGTGAGAGCGACAACTCCGCTCCGCCACGTTCCGACCTCCTACGTAGCCGTCAGGAAGGAGATCGGCGGACGAGGGTTCCGGATCCGGATGAAACGGCTTGACGACAACGGCTTGGGAACCGACGTGGATTTCTGGCTCCAGGGGCACGAGAACGTCGACCGCCTCGTACACCATCTGAGCATCGACGCTCATCAGCAGTTCCGCACAAGGCCCGACGAGCCCTGGCGACACAGCCCTGACGATCGGGTGAACGGCTTGACCCAATCGCTCCGTAGCAGCCGCCTCGGCGAACGATCCGATGCCGCCTACGAGATCCTTCAGGCCGGCCTCCACCAGACCCTTCCGCCTTTGATCGCAGCGCTTCGCGACGAATGGGTGAACGTGCGGATCTACGCCGCTCAAGCCATCGGTGCAACGAGACCCAAAGAGGCAATCAAGCCTCTCCTCGCCTCGGCGTCGGACCCCGACGAGAACGCCATGGTCCGCCACGCGGCGGTAGTCGCCCTCTCCCAGGCAGGCGAGAAGACACCGATTTCCTCATTGGTTGCGATCGAAGAGGAGCTGGGCGATTGCGAAGAAATCGAAGGACTTCGGGATGAGCTAGCCAGAATCATCGAGCAGCGATGGTGAAGTCACAGGGCAAACACGCGTCAAATCATCCGCCCGAAGCGACTATGGTCTGAATGGCGAGACCAAGGACTCGATCGTCGTATGGGAGACTTCCGGCCTGCCGGGAGCCAAAGTCCTTGAACAGTCCGAGTCAACGACCGAGTCAACGACCGAGTCGGGCGCTCCTGACGCACCGCCTCCTCTGACTCATCAGCAGATCTCGGATGCGTTTGCGCGGGAAAATCCCAACGTTTTCTATCTCGGTTCCTGCGGCGGCGACGTGATCGTGCGGGAGTATCCCGCGGATCCACCCGGCGCCACGCCATTTTGCGGGACGATTGTGTCGTCGTTGGGGAGCGAGGCCACGGTCGAGCTGTCCAGCGAGGTTGGCGTCTTCGACGTACGCTTCGTCTACCGGAACGACCGCTGGGAACCAGACGGGATCAGCTGAGGGGTGACAACGCGGGACCTGTAGCCCGCGCCCCGATGTCAACGCCCTCAAGCCAAAACTCATCCAGACCGGCCAGCCCGCCGGTCAGCTCGTGCTGATCAGCCATCGGCGGGTGACGGCTCAACCCAGAAGAAGACGAAATCGTCGCGCTTGGTTTCACCGACGATGACGACTTCGAGACCAAGCACGAGGTCGTCCACGTCCATCCCTCGCAGCGCACCGAGCAGCCGCGGTCCTTCGTCGAGCTCGACGATCACGTTGGTGTAGGGGACGTCGCCAACCCAGCCGCGGTCGACGGTGTAGTAGGTCGTGACCCAGGACGCGACCTTTCCCGCTCCGGTCGCCGGTTCCCAGCCCCAGGCATCGGAGAAACACGATGGGCAGTAGTAACGGGGAGGGTGACGGAACTCAGCACAGTCCCTGCAGCGCTGAAGATGCAGCGCTCCGCCCGAACATTGTTCGAAGAACTCCTGGTTGAGACCCTCCGTGGCCGGGATGTACTTGCGACCGGGTGTTGGCGTCCTGGCCATGGTCAGCGATCCCTTCCAAGAACGGCCAGGCTTCCGTCACCGAGGTCGCCGTAGCCGGTGACGACACCCAGTTCGCAGTCTGCGACCTGGGCCGCGCCTGCCTCGTGGCGCAATTGGCGGGTTGCCTCGACCACATGGTTGAGACCCCAGCAGTGGCCTTGTGACATGAGGCCCCCGTGAGTGTTCATCGGGTACTTGCCGCCCAGGCGGATGTTGCCGTCCTTGATGAAGTCCTTGGCCCCGCCCGGCTCGCACATGCCCAGGGCTTCGAGTTCCATCATCACAACGTAGGTGAAACAGTCATAGACCTGGAGAAAGTCCATGTCGGAAGGGGTCACGCCGGCCATTGCGAATGCTCGTGGCGCGGCGAAGTCGAGCCCGAGTCGGAGCAATTCGGGACGGTTCGTGATCTCATCGGCGGGGTAGGGATGACCTTCGGCGCCGCCGAGGTACACCACGGGGTGGTTCGGGAGGTCGCGTGCCCGCTCAGTGGAGGTCATGACAATGGCCGCGGCGCAGTCGGTCTCCAGACAACAGTCGAACTTGCGGAGCGGACCGGCAATCCGGGGAGAGGCCAGGTAGTCATCAAGCGTCAACTCACGGCCCTTCATCAACGCCTTGTCGTTGAGATGAGCGTGGGCTCGGCAGGCCAGTGCAATCTCGGCCGCGTCTTCAGGTTGGACGTCGTAGAGGTCGACATAGCGCTGGAGGTAGAGCGAATACCACTGGGCCGCGGCGTACATGCCGTATGGGGCGTAGAAGTTGCGACTGGTTTCGAGCACCGGACCCAGATCGAGCTTGCGTCGTGAGGGCTTGACTCCGGGACGAGGTCGCATGGCGGAGTAGCCGTTCCAGCCCAGTGTGACCAGAACCGCCTCGGCGAATCCGCCGCTGATGGCCATGGCTGCGCTCTGCAGGGCGGCCGTTGGGCTCGCTCCGCCCATATGGACCGTGATCGAGTATCGGACCTCGGGCATACCCAGGTTGGCGGCGATCTCTTCGGTCGAGATGAAGCCCGGCGGCGGAATCACTCCGTCGATGTCGGACGGGTCCAGGCCGGCATCTCGGATCGCCGCCATCGAGGCCGAGAGAATCAACTCCGGGACGGTTTGTTCGGCCCCCCGCAGGTAGTCGGTTTCGGCAACGCCGACGATGGCCGCTGCTCCGGAAACACTGCTCACCATCGAGACTCCTTTGGTCTACTCACAGTACGAACGTGAAGTTCTTTGCAATAGCGGTGCAGATCCACGAGATTGATCCTCTTCTCCCCCACTCCAAGACCTACGCCCTCTCACCTGAGCCTCCTGCGAACACGGGCGATGCGTACCTGAAGGCCCGTGTCGGACATCTTCTCGTTTACCACCTGAACCGCGACAACCCCAAGATGGGTGTCGTCGGTTCCAACGCCGGCGGTGGTGGCAAGGACCACCTCCACTCCTGATCGTGTTCGGTGTTTGGACGGTGCCCGGCGGAGCTCAGCGGCCGGTAAATCGGGGTTCGCGTTTCTCCATGAAGGCTCGGGGGCCCTCCCGGGCATCCTCGGTTTTCATCACGACTCGGGCGCACTCGTTCTCGATCCGGTAGGCGTCTTCGAGAGGTACGCCGCTGGACCGCACGACCGCCTCCTTGGCCTTGGCCAACGCGATCGGTCCACCCCGGGCGACCCGCATCGCGACCTCGGCGGCCCGGGCTCGGACCTCATCGGGGGCCGTGAGCTCCGTCACCAATCCGTACCGATAGGCGTCCTCAGCCGGTATCGGCTCGCCCCCGAGGATGATGCGCATCGCTGCGGTGTACGGGATCTGTCGAGCGAGACGAGCCAGCGACCCTCCGGCCGGGATAATGCCACGCCGGACTTCGGTGAGCCCAAATGTCGCCTCGTTGCTTGCGATACGGAAATCGGTGCCCAATAGGATCTCGGTACCGCCGGCCAGGGCATGGCCGTGGATGGCCACCACTACCGGCTTGTAGAGCTCGAAGCCCCGAAGCAGCGCGGTGTCCATCAATGACCGATCGGCCAACAGTCGCTCGTCCCACTCATCGTCGGCCTCGCGTGCCCTGGTGAACAATGGAATCAGACGGGCCAGGTCGGCACCGGAGCAGAACGACTTGTGCCCGGCGCCGGCGAGGAGCGCCACTCGTATGTCGGGGTCGTCGCGAACATCGGTCCAGGCATCGGCCAGACCAACCACCATCTCCGGCGACAGCGCGTTGTGACGTTCGGGGCGGTTGAGGGTAAGCGTGGCCACCCCGTCGGACTTCGAGTACAAGAAATGGGGTTCTTCGGTCATGGCGGAGTCCAGTCGTCAGAACGGCGTGTCGCCGGCGATCGTGATGCGATGCATGTACCGCCGCTCCCCGGCGTAGTCGTTGAGGGCGCTGTGACTCACGCAGCGATTGTCCCAGAAGGCCAACGAGCCCGGCTCCCAATGGAAGCGTGTGGTGAACACCGGCTGGGTCATGTGGGCCTCAAGCCAGTCGAGCAGGGGCCGGCTCTCGGCGATCGTCATGCCTTCAAACCGCTCGGTGTGCTCGCGGCTGAAGTACAGAGACCGGTTACCGGTCTCTGGATGGGTGCGGACCAGCGGGTGGTGGCTGGGTGCAGCCGGCGGACCCTTCGTCGAGGCCGGCCGTGCGGGCATCGACCGGCTGTAGTTGCTCTCGCCGTCACTGCGGTCATGGACGTGGCGACGCACGTGGGCCACGTGATACTCAACTCGCAGTCCATCGAGCAGCGCCTGCATCCGGTCCGACAGTGCCTCGTAGGCGAGGACTCCGTCGGCGAAGAGCGTGTCGCCACCTCGATCCGGCACCTCGATGGCGTGGAGCATCGTGGCGGCCGAGGGCTCCGGTCGGTACACGAGATCGGTGTGCCAACCACCGCCGAAGTTCGCCCGCTCATCAGGCTCCTTGATCACCGGAATCACTTCAGGGTGATCGGGCAAAGGCTCGACGAACGGGTAGTGCTCGAGCGGGCCGAACCTCCGACCGAACTCGGCGAGTTGCGAGGGGCCGAGCTCCTGGCCCCGGAAGAAGAGGACCCGGTGCTCCAACCAGTGTTGGCGGAGACGGTCGATCAGGTCGTCGGCGATGTTGCCGCCGAGATCGACCCCTCGAATCTCAGCACCGAGTGCTCCGGCAAGGGGATTCAGCTCGAACAGCTCGCGCAATGTTGGCTCCTCTCCTCCGGTACCGGACCTCGTGGCTCGTGCCCGATCGTAGTTTCGGTGCGGCGAGAATGGCAGTTGAGCCGTCACCGGTGCGAGTGGAACCGTCGCTGATATCCACCGGGTCGCCGATGTTCACGACGATCTGACCGTTCAACAGATACGAGGTGCCGAACAACGCTGGCGACGGCTCGATCGACGTCATGGGCGCTAATCCGGTGCAGCCGGGCTCGACGACGCACCCGAGTTTCTGGGACGGTGGCAGCGGGCCGACCTGCCCGATGGCGAGGAGCAACGATGCACATCACTCGGACCGACGAACAGTGGAAGCTGCTCGAAGAAGCCGACCCGACGGTTCCCATCGTGATGGTGAACCTCATCCGCTTCCGTGAGCAGGCGCTCGATGGCTACGGGTGCGACGGCATGACCGGAGAGCAGGCATACGCCGAGTACGGGCGCAGGCTACGCGCCCTCGCTTCGGACTTCCCGGGTTCGGCGTTCTGGGTCGGCGAAGCCAAAACGACCTTCATCGGACCCGAGGACGAAACCTGGGACCTGGTGCTGCTGGTGAGCTACAACTCCGTCTCGATCTTTAGGGAGATGCTCGCATCGGAGGTCTATCAGGCCGCAGCGACGGCACGGACGGCCGCAGTTCTCGACTCCCGTCTCTTGTTGACCCATGAGACCCTTCACGTCGGCGATGCGATGGCGCGGTGGGCCAGTGCAGGCAAGGCCGAAGCCGAGCAGCCGATCGTCATGCTGAACCTCATCCGCTACCGGGAGATGGCACTCGTCGATCACACCTGCGATGGCATGACCGGCGAGCAGGCCTACATCGAGTACATACGGCGGCTCGAAGCAATGGACAGCCATGATTTCCCCGGGACCGTCATCTGGAGCGGCGAGGCCGAAACCACCGTGATCGGACCGCCGGACGAACGCTGGGATCGGGTGTTGTTGGTGGCGTATGAATCGGTCGACGAGTTAAAGAGGATGGGCGGATCCGAGGCCTACCAGGCAGCCGGACCGGCCAGGACCGCCGCCGTCGACGACTCGCGCCTCGTGCTCATGCACCAGAGCTTCCCCCGCTCCTGACCAACCCCAGCAGGCCGTCGCACCTAGTCCATGGTCCGCAGCGAAGGCAATCGGGCCCAGAGCACGGCCCCGATAACGGTCACGGCCACCCCGCTGACCACCAGCCACTCGCCGGCCCCAATGAGTTCGGCCCCGCCGCCAGCGGCCAGTGATCCCAGCGGCATCATGCCGGCAATGGCCAGTGCGACAACGCTCATCACCCGCCCCATCATCTCGTCGGGAGTGTGGGACTGGGCCAGGGTCTGATTCAGGTTGATCATGATCCCGCCTGCCAGTCCCCACAGGAACATCACGACGGCGGTCACCAGGTACCACTGCGAGAGCCCAAGGCCGACCACGATGACCCCGCCGATCATGAGCGTGGTCAACAGCACTGCACCCTTGCGCCGCAGGCGACGCATCGAGGCCAGGGCGATGGACATCACCAACATCCCGACACTGGTGATGGCGAACAGCAGAGCGGCCCCGGTGGCCTCCTGGCCAAGGTCTTCGCGGGCAATCTCGGGCAGGAGCACGAACACCGGCCCCAGCATCACGAACCCCATCGTGGCCAGCAGGACCATCAGCCCGAAGAGCCCGGGCGTTCGATAGATGAAGGTCAACCCCTCGCCGACCGAGGTCCGCAGGCTGGGGCGAGCTTCGGCCCCCTGCGCCGCTGGCTGGGGCTGCTGGCCCCGCACCCCGAACATGGCAACGGTGCTGAGCCCGTAGGCCACCGTCAAGATGACGAAGGCGCCCCCGATGTTCCAGACGTCGATCACGACACCACCAACGGCGGCGCCGAGCACCATGGCCAGATTCTGACCCATCGTTCGCAACACGATCCCGTTCATCAACCGCGACCGCGGCACGATCGTGGGGATCATGGCGGTGAGCGGTGGCTGGGTGGCCGCCGTCGTCACACCGGTCAGCAGGGCCATGAGGATGGCCAGGGGCACGGTCATCACGTCGGCCCAGATCATGGCGGCGATCGCCACCGAGGTGGCCGCTCCACCGATGTTCATCCACACCACCATCTTGCGCCGATCGAGGCGGTCGGCGAGGGCCCCGGCGGGCAGGGTGATGAAGAAGGCCGGGATCCCAAGGGCGAAGGCGGTCACCCCGGCCAGCGCGGCGTTGTCGGAGAGTTCGAGCACAAGCCAGATGAAGGTGAACCGCTGGGTCCCGAAGACGAGGAAGTAGAAGAAGGTCGAGACCCAGTAGTAACGGAACGACCGGATGGCCAACGTCTGGCCCAGCGGGGAACGGCGGAAACGGGCGAGCCCGCTCCCGGCGGCTGCGTTGATGTCGATGTCGGGGCCTGTGCCAGCAGGTGGCCCGTCAACCAGTTCTGCCACGGCTGTATCCGTTCATCGAGTGACTGTTGATCACGCCAACCCTACTGGTGAGCAGTCTTCGGGCGGATCTCAGGCGACAACGCAGCTTGCGGATCAGCGGTCAGCACAATGAGCCGGGTGCTTGATGGTCTGCTCCGTTGTCAACGCCCTTTGAACAACGGGGTGCGCTTCTCGACAAAGGCGGCGAACGCCTCGGTGGTGTCTTCGCTGGCGGTGATGGACTGGTGGCGAGCGGTTTCGACATCGATGTAGTCAGCGAGGGGCAGACGCTCCCCGTCGAGGAAGTTCTGCTTCATCCCGGCCAGGGCCAAAGGAGCGGCCCCAGCCAGCCGGCTGGCCACCAGATCGACCTCGGCCCTGAAACGGTCATCGGGAAACACCTGACTCACGAGCCCCACACGATGGGCCTCCTGGGCATCGAACTTTCCCGGGAGGAAGTAGAGCTCCCGAGCCTTGGCGGCGCCGACGATACGGGGCAACGTCCACGGGCCTGCCATGTCGCCGGCCACGGCCACGTCGAGAAAGGCGGTGTTGAACACCGCGGAGCCGGCGGCAAACCGGAGGTCGCAGGCACAGGCCCAACCGAACCCGGCCCCGGCGGCGGCCCCGTTGATGGCGGCAATGGTGACCGCAGGCATCTCGTGGAGCAGGCGGGTGATGTGGAACGTCTCGGGCCCCGCTCCCGGATCGGCGGCCCCGCTCGAGTAGTGCTTGAGATCGGCGCCGACGCAGAACGAGCTGCCGGCCCCGGTCAGCACCATCACCCTGACCTCGGAGTCCTCCGATGCCGCCTGCACCGCATGGAGCAGTTCGTTCATCATCGTCCCGGTGATGCCGTTGCGGCTTTGCGGCCGGTTGAAGGTGAGCCGGCCGATCCCGTGGTCGACGGCCCAGGTGATCGTTTCATAGGTCATCCCCGAGCCTCGCATGTCGTCCGGTGGCCCGTCGACAGGCCTACAAGATCAGTCGAAGCCTGCGCCATGGACGAGCACCTGGCAGGATGTCCCTGTGCAGGTCGCTGATCGTTGGTATGCCACAGAACTGTTTGACGACGGCGTCACGCTCATCAGCGAGCAACACGTCGATCCGGGTGTGGCCTGCAACATCTGGCATATCGCAGGGCGTGACCGTGACGTTCTGATCGACAGCGGGTTGGGCGTGGTCCCACTGAGCGGCACCGTTGCCGAACTGACCGACCGGCCCGTGCTGGCGGTGGCCTCCCACACCCACTTCGACCATGTCGGGTCTCTGCACGAGTTCGACGAGCGGCTCTGCCATCGGGCCGAAGCCCACATCCTGACCACACCCAATCCGCAGAACACGGTCTGGTCGGCCTTTCGGGCGATGGTGCCACCGGAGGACTCGGTGACCGCCCTGCCGTTCACCGGGTTCAGTTTCGACGACTACAAGATCCGCCCTGCCCCACCGACACAACTGATCGACGAGGGTGACGAACTCGATCTCGGTGATCGTCTGTTGAAGGTCTTCCACCTACCTGGTCATTCTCCGGGATCGGTGGCGCTGTACGAGGAAGCCACCCGGACACTGTTCACCGGCGATGTCCTGTACGACGGCGAACTGCTCGACTCGCTCTATCACTCCGACGCCGACGTCTATGAGGAAACGTTGGCCCGGTTGCGGGAGATCCCGGCCGACACCTTCCACTGCGGCCACCACCCCAGTTTCGGTCGAGCGCGCATGCACGAACTGATCGATGCCTACCTGGCCTCACGGTCATCAACCGGTCGAAAGTCCGGCAATGGCTGACGGACCGGCCGTTGCCCATCCCCCGATGCCCGACTGACGATGGACCACCACGATCGCTACCTGGAGCTGTTGAGCGACGGGGATCTGGCCGCTCTTGGCCGGTTCAGTGGTCACGGGCCGGGCGAGAGCGACATTGTGGCGTGGTTCCGGCGCAAACCGGAGCGGATCGGGGCGGCCCTTGACGACGCCAGGACGGCCGAGGCGCTGTTCGGTCTCGATCGCGGCGTTGGTCCGCGGGGCGGCGCCGGGTCCGGGCCTAGGCCGATGGTGGAGGGTTGGGACACCGTTACTCCCGTCCTCGTCTTCGCTGCCATCATCCACCGCGGGGCGGGCGATATCGGCGACATCGCCCACGTTCCGGAGCGTTTCGGGTCGGGGCTCGTGGTCCCGGTGTTCGACGGAGAACAACTGGCCCGCTTCGCCTCGTCGCAAGCCAACCGGTTGTTCCTGGTCGAGCTACTCGGGTCCTATACCAAGGTGATGAGCGGTCCGCAGTGGGTGCGTAGTCGGGGCCGGTGGCGCCGCCGCCGCTTCAGCGAAATGAACCCGGCCCAACTGGCCGCCATGGCCGCCGACATCCCGCTGGAGGATCGCGCCGGCGCCTACCGTCGCCTGGGAGACCTGGCGCTGTTCCTGAACGGGGTGTTCCCGGACCACAGCGTCCGTCTGACCCTGTCGTCGATCGAGCTGGAACGGATCCTGCGTTCGATTCCCGATCACCATCGAGACCGGCACCGTGCCGTGCAGCGGTTGCTGACCGACCGGGTCGACGGCGTCGGGCCGGTCCTGGCCGCTCTCGGCCCTTTGTGGTACCAACTGGCCGCCGATCTCGTCTCCCTGCCGACGATGAGCGCCCAACTCGCTCACGTCGCCGAGCGTTTCGACCAGGCCCGGCGCTTCCTCAGCTTCACCACCGACCGCTGGCTGTGGAACCAGCGGGACAAGCTGTTCCCCTCGCGGTGACCTCCCTGAACTCGTTCAGTCTTCGCAACTTGATCCCCGATAGAGCAGCGACGGTCCAAGTCCGTTCAGCGAGTCCGTTGGCCTAGGCCCCGGCATCGTCACCGATCAGCAGGCCGGCGAGCTCGTCAGGCGCCGACAGCATCGGATAGTGCCCGGTGTCCATCTCGTCCCAGGTTGCCCCCAGCCGCTCCGCCGTTCGTCGCTGATGCCCTTCTGGTGGGTTCGTGCTCCGGCGGCAGTAGATGACACCGGCCGACCAGTTCTGCTCCCAGAAACTGTCGAGAACAACCGGCTGCTGCAGTGCCTTCACTGGATGCAGCGTCACCCGGTCCAACGTCCAGTCCCGCAACTCCGGTTCGAGATCGGCGAACAGACGGGTCTCGGCATCATGGCGGGTCAGACCGGTTGCGTGTTCGGTCGTAATGCCGCTCGGAGGCCCGACGATGTCGGACACCTTCTCCCCATCGAGCAGGGCGAGAGCGTCGACGAAGACGAGCCTGGCGATCCGCTCCCGGGCAAGCTCGGCGGTGCGGCATGCCACCATGCCTCCCGAGCTGGTTCCCACCAGAATGACATCGGACAGATCTTCGTGGAACAGCAGCTGGGCCAGCTCAGCCGCATGACTCTCGGTGGTGATGCCAGGGCGCACGGCTCCGGTCCGTTCGCCGCAGCCATCGAGGGTCGGACGGCAGACCTCGTGGCCGGCCCGGGCCAGCCGGTCAGCGACCGGCTTCCAGATCCAACCCCCCTGGTAGGCCCCGTGTACGAGCACATACGTTGACATCGCCTCAGCCGATCACACGATCGACCCACAAACCAAACTCCTTGGCGTGATCTGAACCAGCCGACCGCCGGTCCGGCCAACTGGTCCGGTGGGTGCCCACCGGCCAGCACCGTGGATGGCTCGCGCAGCATGCTGGCGGCCAGCCAACTGGCCTGGTGGAGACCGTCAGAGGATGCTCTAACCGCACATCGGCCGGGCTTACCGTCCCGTCACGTCGTTGTTGACGGCATCGTTCGGTTGATGTCCTGCGACGCCTGCTCGCACCCGTGGCAGCACCTCAGTGGCGAAGCGCTCCAGCGAGGTGTTCATCACCGACGGGCTGAGTCCGGGTGGGCCGCCCCACGTGACCAAATCGGTCACACCGTGGTTCACCATCAAGGCGGTGAGCTCGGCGACGCAGTGATCGACATCGCCGACCGTCCACACCAGGGGGTTGAGCGGTACCGGCTCCCGGCGAGCGTCGGCGGCCCGTTCCCGGGCGGCGTCGGTGTGATCCTTGCTCGACTTGATGATGTCCACGTACACATTTCGCCGGTAGCGCTCAGCAGCGGCGATGTCGGTCCATTCCCGTTCCGCGTCGTCGGTGACGAACACGCCGCGGATGATCCCGACCCGCTTGTCGTTGACGTCACGACCGGCGTCGACCACCGCTTCCCTCCACGGATCGAGCACCGCGTGTCGGGGACCCTGAGGCAACAGGTTGGTGTCGTATCGAGCGGCCCGACGAGCGCCGGCGGGGCTGGTTGCCGCCATCCACAGTGGCGGCCCTCCATCCTGCACCGGATCCGGGGTTACCCGCAGATCCCGGCAGGTGTACCGCTTGCCCTCAAAACTGAAGGGCTCGCGACTCCATGCCAGGCGAAGTATCTCCACCGCCTCCTCGGTCAGTGACACCCGTCGACTCAGGGGGAGTGCAAAACCTTCGAACTCGTGAGCGGCGTACCCCATCCCGGCGCCGAGCTCCATGCGGCCGTCGGAGATGTTGTCGAGTATGGCCAGGTCCTCGGCCAGTCGAACCGGTTGACGGAACGGCAGCAGACAGATGTCGGTGGAGAATCGGATCGTCGACGTAAGCGCGGCGGCGGCACCGGCAACGGGCACAAAGTTGGGTAGGTAGCCGTCGTCGAGGAAGTGGTGCTCGGTAAACCAACAGAGCTCCAGACCAAGCGACTCGGCCAGGACGATCTGCTCGAAGGTCTCGGCGTAGACCTGGGGCATCGGGACACTGCTGCCCGGAGGGCAACGGAAGTCATGGACGATACCGAACCTCAACGGTGGGGCCATGACCGGAGGCTAGTTGCAGCCTGCTTCCGGGTCGACTGCCGCCACCGACGCCGCAGGCGTCAGTCGTCGAAGCCTCGGTAGGTTGCGATCTCGGCGACGGAGCGGCGTTCGGAAACGACGTTGTTGGCGGCGAAGCCCTCGGCCGGGAAACCCATGGCAACGGTGATCACGATCAACTGATCATCGGGTATCGCTGCCTGCTCCCGCACCACCGACGACTGCATGATGCCCTGGCCATTGATGACGGCGCCGACCCCTCGGTCCCAGGCCGCCAGCACCATGGCATGGACGAACTGACCAAGGTCGAAGTAGGCCTCGGTCGAATCCTCCAACTCCCGATCGATGCAACCGATGACCGACACCGGTGCGTCGAACTGACGGAACCCACGCATGGTCCAGTCCTGGCGCTGCTCTTTGTCGTCCCAACCAATCCCCGCCGCTTCGAAGAGTTGGGCCGCGACCCGCTTCTGTCGTTCGCGGTGCTCACCCTCGTAGCGGCCATGGCCTCGGATCTCGCGATCAGGCTTCCCGGTGGCGAGCATCTGCTCGGTGTTACCCGTCCGGATGCGATCGAGCACGTCACCGGTCACAACATGCACGTACCACGGCTGGGTGTTCATCGATGACGGGCTCTGGGCCGCGACCTCGATGATCTCGTCGAGCAACTCCCGCGGCACCCGATCGGGCTTGTATCCACGAATGCTCCGCCGCTCGAAGGCCAGTTTCTGAAAGTCCATGGTTGCCATCTTCCTTTGTCGTAAGAGTCGCACGGCGTCACTCGGATTCATCCAACCACTGCAACCGGCTGCGCGTCAGATCCGAGTCATTTTCAGCATCTACGCCGCCGGGACTGGGGTCCAACCCTGTCATCGATCGAACTGGCACGAATCCTGCGTCCGACCCCACCACCATCGGGCCACTAGCAGCGCCCAGGGGAAGTCGACGGAGTCGTTCAAGCTCCGGTCGGGTATGGAACCCCCGTCGGAGATCATCTTCGTGACGCTTGTGTACTGACTCATGAAGTTCGAGGATTTCCGTCCCGCTCATCAACCCGGCCACGGCTCCATGGTGACCGGCAGCACAGGTGAAACACCAGCCGGCGGGGGTCTCCGGTGAGAAAAACAATGAACCTGCCGAAGCGGGTTCCCGATATCAGACTCCGGAGCGGTCAAAAGGATTAATGAGCTCCAGTTCACATTCCTCGAAATCTTTCGTATTCCGTGTCGCCAACTGAAACCGATGCTGCCGAGCAATAGCCGCTATTTGACCATCAGGGACGCTCATCGGACGCCCCTGTCTGCGCCGAGCCGCCATAACCTGACCATAATGGCGTGCAGCACCACGATCGAACGCAAGCACCCGATCACTAAAAGCCTGATCTACAAACCGATCAAGCGCAACCGACAGGTTCGTCCGCCTTCGACCCCTCGGAAGCGATTCGATGCCATAGCCAAGTTCACCCAGGGTAATCACCGTCACATATAGTTCAGCCGACTCCTGCACATTGAGCCACTCGACCACCGCAGCCGATGGTGAAGGCCTGACCACCTCGGAGATGACATTGGTGTCAAGAATAATCACGAGATGTCGAAGTCGACCGGATCATGAGGCCCATGCTCGACCAACTCCAAGTCATACCCATCAACCGGCCCGAACATGGTGAGGGCCAAGTCACCCATACGGTCCGGAGCAGCCACAGCTCTAGCCAGAATCCGGCGGGCTTCCTCCTCCATCGAAACCCCACGAGCCCCAGCCCGCTCACGGAGCCGCCTCACCACCTCATCGTCCAACTTCCGAATACTCAAACTCGCCATGCAAGAATGCTAGCACAACGACAGCACTGACAGCACTCCGCTCGCGCTCGAGACCTCTATGAGCCCGGCTACACGGCGGCCACCGGTCAGATCAGAATCATCGAAACACCGCTGGCCGAGACCGTCGGTCGGGCAGGGGCCGCCACGGCCCCGAGAGTCACGGCGTGAAGGTCAACGACCCGACGATGGCTTCCCCCAGCTCGGTGACGACGGGGAGCATCTCGTCGACGTTCTCAAACGCGTGCGTGCTGAGCATCATGAGGCCGCGGTCCGGGTGGTCGATCAGCCAGATACGCCCCGCCGCTGGCACATCCCACCCGAGAAAGTCATCTTTGACGTCGAGCGGGCTGAAGCGAAGCATGATCGCGCTGACGTCCGACGTCGTCACGTCGAAGATCCGAGCATTGACACCGTCGATCGTGGTGGCGTCGAGTTCGGTGAGTTCCGCCCCCGCCTCTGTGAACTCGTCGACGACCTCGTCCGCAGTAGCAAGCGGGTCCCCATTGAGATCGTGGGGCCGGTCGGAGAAGAAGATCAAGCCGGGCTCATCCGTGATCGGGATCACGGCGAGGCCACGTCCGTTCCATGGATGGAACAGGCGAGAGCGCCCGTTGGTGAGCTCAGCGATGTTGTCGGGGACGCTGATCTCCACGCATCCGAATGCGGTGAGCTGGTCGAGGCCGGGGACGAGCGTCTGGACCGGGTTCGGTGCTATGTCACCGAACGCAAGCGTGTCCATCACCGCGTCGGAGCGTCCGTACCAGGGTGCGTCTTCGCCGCGGGCGATGCCGTCGACGATCGCAATTGGATCCTCATCGCCCTGCTCGATCACCCAGACCCGGTACGAGGCTCCCTTGTTCAGGGCCTTTATCTCATGGCCGTTATTGGTGATCAGCCCGACACACAAGCCGGGGAGCCAGCCGCACTCGATGTCGTCGTCGAGTTCCAGGTCGACTCGGATGGCAGCGAAGCCGTTCACCGTCGTCTCGACCGGCTCGGTGGCGATGACACCTTCGTGCAAATTCTCGAGCCAGCCGGCAAAGTCATCGTTGGGCCAGCCGGCCTGTTCCTCGGTGGAGCCCTCCCCCATCGCCGACTCCCAATCCAGTCACTCATCGCAGAGCATGCTGAGAGCCTGGATCTTCCCGT
>Ga0316192_10000678_pt1 | contig 24935 bp, 16 predicted proteins | sample MerIslwburrow_MG_FD_204931 | JGI IMG/M metagenome (GOLD analysis project Ga0316192, IMG submission 204931) | Coastal sediment microbial communities from Maine, United States - Merrow Island worm burrow | ecosystem: Environmental > Aquatic > Marine > Coastal > Sediment | place: USA: Maine...
GCTTCGGTAAGGGTGCGCGCGGTACCACCGGTGGAGAGGAGCTGCCAGCCGAGTTCTTCGAGCTTGGGCCCGAGGGTATCGAGCCCTCGTTTGTCGGACACGGAGATGAGCGCGAGTTTCGCCATGCGGGCCTCCTTGACCTTGACGGGCGGATTGTACATGGGCTTGATACTCGATGCTGGATCATCGCGGTTCAGTTCTTCGGGTGGAGCAGACGCCAGGTCAATGACGCTGGTCGCTGTCCCTGTCTACTGCCCCCGATTGCTGTCCCTGATCGCTGACGCTGATTGCTGACGCCGACCTCCGCCGCTGATCCTGTCCCGGATCGCCGGCGCTGAGTATTGATGCCGTTTCTGCCGCGGATGTGCGGATCAACCGGACCGAAACCAAAACTTCAGCACCGTATTTCAACGTCGGCGGGTGGTGGGTCCAAACCGAAGATCAAGGTCCCGGCGCAAGTGAATCGCGAAGTTGAACCATCGGAGCCTATAATCGGCTTGTGAAAACAGAAGATCAGGTGGCACCAATTGGGGAGAAAGCTCGCTTTCGAGGTTCCCGTTTATTGATCCGCCAATGCCCAATTGGGAATTCTCGTCCCGGAACCGCTGGTCCATGAAGAGCCTGGTCATCCGTCGTCTGTTGTTGTTGGTCCCCATGGTCTGGCTGGTGGCGACCCTGACATTCATCGTCGTCGTCGCGGCGCCCGGGAGCTATGCCGACACGGTGGACCACCCCGGTCTGACCGCCGAGCAGCGCGAAGCGCTGCGGGCGCGATACGGTCTCGATCAGCCCATCCACCGCCAGTACCTGAGCTGGCTGGGCTCCATCGTCACCGGCGACCTCGGCACCTCGTTCGTGACCAAGGAGCCCGTCGACCGACTCCTCGCCCGCACCCTGCCCCCGACCCTTCTCCTCGGCGCCTCCGCCCTCCTCCTCGATTTCGTCCTCGGTGTGTGGATCGCCGTCACCGCGGCCAGGAAGCCGCGCGGCTGGTTCGACCGCATCAGCAGCGTGTTCAGCCTCGGCATTGCCGGGCTGCCGTCGTTCTGGGTCGCCGGTCTCACGGTTCTGGTCTTCGCCCTCCTCCTGGGCTGGTTTCCGGCATCGCACATGCACTCGGTGGGCGCCGATGAGCTCTCTCCCCTCGCCTCCCTGGGTGACCTGCTTCACCACCTTCTGCTTCCCGCGGCCTGTCTCGGGCTGGTGGGCGCCGCCGGGACCGCGCGCTACCTCCGATCAACCCTCCTCGACGTTCGCGGTGAACGCTTCATCCTCGCCGCCCGTGCCCGTGGACTCGACGAACGCCGGATCCTGTGGGTCCACACCCTGCGGCCCGCGCTGCTGCCGGTTGTGACCCTCCTCGGCCTCTCGCTGCCGTTTCTGGTCTCGGGCTCGGTGGTCATCGAAAGCGTCTTCTCGTGGCCGGGGGTAGGACTCGCTCTTCTTCAGGCCGCCCACGCCCGCGATGTGCCCGTCATCATGGGGATCACCCTCCTGGGCGCCGTTGCAGTGCTCGTCGGCAGTCTGGTGGCCGACGTGCTCTACGCCGTGGTCGATCCACGAGCCCGCGAGGACGGCTCGTGAACCGCGGCCGCCGACTCGAGGTCGGTGTCACCGGTCTCTGCATGCTCGTGGCATTCTGCATGCTCGGCCCGCTGCTGCTGCCGGCCCCGCCCGCCGCCGACCCGGCCAACGCCGCTCTGCTGGCGCCGGGCACCGCCGTCACCGAGATCGTCCTCGACGACGGTCGGGCCCTGGTGTCACCGGAGGTCCGGGAGGAGCGGGACATCACCGTCGTCAAGGGTCCGTTGCGGAAGGTCGAGGTCACGAACGAGAGGATCGTCTCCCTCCGTACGACGCGCTTCTGGCTCGGCAGCGACCGTTTCGGCCGCGACGTCCTGGCACAGCTCATGGCCGGCGGCAGGATCTCCATTTCCATCGCCGCCCTCGCTGCGCTGGTGGCGCTGCTGGTGGGAACCACGGTCGGTCTCACCGCCGCCACGGGGGGGCGGTTGGTGGACTCGGCCCTCATGCGTCTCGTTGACGCACTCATGGCCTTTCCGGTGCTCTTCCTGCTGATCCTGGTGGCCACCATATTCCGGCCGGGCCCGCTGGTGCTGGTGGCGGTGCTCGGGATGACCTCATGGATGGGCCTCTCCCGACTGGTTCGGGGGCAGGTGCTGACGCTTCGCGGCCGGACCTTCGTGCTGGCGGCTCGTGCGGCGGGTTGCTCACCGACCCGGATTTGGCGGACCCACTACCTGCCCAATCTCTCCGGCCCACTGTCCCAGGACACCGCACTGCGCCTCGGCGACCTCGTTCTCGCCGAGGCGACCCTCTCCTACCTCGGGCTCGGCATTCCCCCCGATATCCCGACCTGGGGCGCCATGGTCGCCCAGGGCCACCGGGTGATGCTCGACGGGTGGTGGTTGGCGACGTTGCCGGGGATCGCGATCGCGTTTCTGGTTGTTTCCCTCGCCCTCATCGGGGACGGAATCCAGGAGCGCCTTTCTCTTTCGGAGTAAGAGGTGAGAGAGTCAGCGCTCCCTCCGGTCGCGAGTGAGAAGGTCAGCGCTCCCTCCAGTCGCTAGTCAGCGCTCGCTGCGCTCGCTGTGAGGAGGTAAGGTCTGCGCGTCGCCTTTGGCAGCGCGCTGGTGAGAACGGCCATCGCAGCAAGCGTACGGAACTGATGAAATCGCCCTTGGGTTCGAAAGCCAGGTAGATGTCCTGGAGAGCCTCTCTCGTTCTCTCACCTTCTTACAGTGAGCGAAGCGAACGCTCACCTTCTCACTAGCGACCGGAGGGAGCGCTAACCTACTCACTAGCGACCGGAGGGAGCGCTGACTAGCGACCGGAGGGAGCGCTGACCTTCTCACTTCCTCGCCCGCGACTCCCTCCGCAATGCTACCCTCCTGACCCATGAGCGACACCCACCCCCATATGGCCATCATCGGCGGAGGCATCACCGGTTTGGCGGCGGCCACGTGGCTTGAGCTCGACCACGGGATCGACGATGTCGTGGTCATCGAGGCTTCCGACCGAGCGGGCGGCAAGATCCGGACCCAGATCGATTCCGGCCACACTGTCGAGTGGGGTCCACAAGGCTTTCTCGACAACGCCCCCGACACCCTCGAGCTCGCAAAGGCCATCGACCTCGGTGAGGCGCTGGTTTCCGCCACCGACGCCTCGGCCGATCGATTCATTCTTCGCGGGGGAAGGCTGCGCGCGGTGCCGACCTCGCCCGTGGCCTTCGCCACCTCCGATCTGCTTCCGATCAGCGGTCGGCTCCGCGTCTTCGGCGAACCCTTCGCCCGCCGCCGTCCCGACCGCGACGAGACGGTCTTCGAATTCGCCCGCCGCCGCATCGGCAGACAGGCGGCGGAGATCCTGGTGGACTCCATGGTCACCGGGGTCTTTGCCGGCGACTCGACCCGGCTCTCGCTGGCCGCGACATTCCCGAAAATGCACGCCATGGAATCCGAACACGGCTCGCTGACCCGGGCGCTCATCGCCAAAATGCGTGCTGCACGGAAGGACGGCAGAGCGGGCGCCGGCCCCTCGGGGCCCGGCGGCACCCTCCACACCTTCGCCGAGGGTATGGAACGGCTGCCGCGGCAGCTTGCCGACCGGCTCGGCGACCGGTTGCGGTTAACGGCACCGGTCACCCGCCTGACCCGCGACGGTGGCAGCTACGTGATCGAAACCGACGGTGCCACCTTGCGAGCGGACCGGGTCCTGCTGACCCTCCCGGCGCGGGAGGCCGGATCTCTGCTCGCCGAGCTGGCGCCGGAGGCGGTGAGTCCCCTTCAATCCACCCCCACCGTTCCCATCGCGGTGGTCATGGCCGCCTACGATCGGACGGACGCTTTCGGCCGACCTGTGGATGGTTTCGGTTTCCTGGTGCCGAAGGCCGAAGAAGCGGGCATCCTCGGCACCCTCTTCTGCCACTCGATCTTCCCGGGCCAGGCCCCGGACCGATCGCTCTTTCTTCGCACCATGCTCGGCGGCGCCCGCGAGCCCGACCGGGCACACCTCGACGATGACGCGCTGCTGAGCACCGTTCGTGCCGCCCACAGCCGGATCTTCGGTCGCGATCCCGAACCCTCCAGGGTATGGATCGCCCGCTGGTCCGAAGGCATTTCGCAGTACACCGTCGGTCACCTCGATCGGTTGACCGCGGCCGAAGACGCCGCCCGCGCTGCAGGCGTCGAACTCGCAGGCTCCCCCTACCGCGGGGTCTCGGTCAACGACTGCATCAGACAGGCCAGAGCCGCCGCACAGCGCCTCGCGCGCTCATCGCATTGAAACACAAAGGGCACAAAGAACCACGAGGGAACCACGGAGCATCGCTTTTTTTGACCCGGGCCCTCCGACCTTGAAAACACACCGGGCCTTGCGATGAGTCAAGAACCAACCTTTGTGGCGTCTTCGTGAATCTTCGTGCCCTTCGTGTTTCAATCACACCCTCGACCTGACCTCAGCCGACCCACGAAGTCGTACGACCAACCGGCTCCGAAGGTCCACTCTCAAATGCGATGCTTTGCGATGGTCTTTGCGCGCTTGGCGTTCATTGCGTTTCAAAAGACCGCTGCGTTCTACCCAAAGAACGCAAAAAATCTACGAAGTCGATGGGCGAACAAACGGCCTCCGATTCGCTAAAAACCGGTGTTCATCGGTGTCCCATGGCGATGGAATCGGGGCCCGTACGCCGACCTACCGGCCAACTCCGATGACCACCGCGGCGACCCCGAGCCAGACAAGCACGGTGATGAGAAGCGGCCGATCGGTGACGAGCACCCTCGTGGGGCTGCCTCCGAGGTCGCCGCTGTGGAGGAGATAGAGATAGCGAAAGAGCCCGTAGAGCACTACCGGAACCGTCGTCATGAGCCCCTCGGAACCGACCTTGGCCACGGTGTCCGGAGCCACGGTGTAGAGGGTGTAGGCGAGGACCGTCGCCCCCAGGACGACGCTGATCGCCTGGTCGACCAAACCCAGGGTGTAGTGGCCGAGGACCTCCCGGTGCGTGCCCGCATCATTCCCGAGCAGTGCGAGCTCGGAACGGCGTTTACCCAACGCGAGATAGAGGGCGAGCAGGTAGGCGCAGAGCAGGAGCCACCGCGACACCGGAACGTCGATGGCGACCGCTCCACCCACCACGCGGAGGACGAAGCCCGCGGCCAACACCAGGACATCGATGAAGACCACCCGCTTGAGCACCGCCGAGTAGAGCACCACCAGGAGGATGTAGCCGCCGAGCACGACTGGGAACCAGCCACCGAGGGCGAATGCCGCGGCCATGGCCGCCGCCGCCAGGATGCCGGCGGTCACCAGCGCCGTGCCGACCCCGATCTCGCCGGCGGCGATGGGCCGGTCGCACTTGTTCGGGTGGCGCCGATCGGCCTCGCGGTCGAGCACGTCGTTGACCAGATAGACCGCCGACGATGCGGCGCAGAAGGCGGCAACCGCAAGCAGGCTGCGCCCCCACACGGTGGGATCGTCGAGCAGGCCGGAAAACACCATGGGCGCAAGAACAAAACCGTTCTTGAGCCACTGCTCCGGCCGCAGGCTTCTCAGAAGCGCCAAGGTTGTGCGAGTCACCCATTGATTCTACACGTGATCTCAAGATCGGGTCGCGACCAGACTCAGGGACGCACTCGGCCCGAGGGTGTTCTCGGTGTTCCCTGCGGCGGCTCGACAGAAGCGAGGATCGTGGTGGACCCGCCACCGAGGCTCTGCGGAAGGCTCAACGTCAGAATCGCCCCGGCGACGACCGAGGTCCCCGTAACCGGCACGAACACGGTGTCCGAGTCGGCCAGCACCATCACCCTCCGCGGCACGCTCACCTGGCCCGGCAAGGACGACTGGACGATCAACGGGGTGTCGACCTCGACGTCCTCGGACAGCCGAACCTCCAGATCGATGGTGTCTCCTTGCGGCACGTGGATGTGTTCCGTCTCGGCCTCGATGAGCGTTCCCAGACAGTCGATCTTCATGATGGTCCGATCGCCGCCCACTACCAGCCATGAGTCCTCGGTCCGGCGGACGCGTTTCAGCGCCTCGCCCGGCATCGAAAAGCGGGTCCAGCCCACACCATCGGTGCTGGCCAACACGACACCCGGCCGCGAACCGTCTGGATGATCGTCCCAGCCCACTGCGACAAATCGATCCTCGGCATAGGTCACGTCACGGAGAGACGAGCTGACCCCCGAACGCCGTGGAGCCCAGACTCTTCCGTCCGTGCTGGCGAGGATGACACCATCCTCCCCCACCGCGATTCGCCGATCCTCGCCGGCGGCGGCGCCCTTGAGATCCGCGGTGGCGTTTGTGAGAGCCGAGGTCCAGTTGACGACGTCGGCCGACAGCATGATGGTTCCCCCACGACCGAGAACGATGAACTGCTCGCCGTCCCAGACCACTCGATCGAGATCAGCCGTGACAAGGTGAAAGGGCTCGATCCAGTTGAGGCCGTCATCGCTGGCATAGAGGGCGCCACCCTGACCCACGGTGACCACCCATCCATCGCCCGAACCAACCGCGTGGAGCACGGCTCCCTCGGGTGAGCTCTCCGTCGTCCACGTTGTGCCGTCGGTGCTCCGAGCGATCCAGTAATCCCCGATCCCGATGAACTCGGGCTCGAGATATGCCACCCCACGAAACCGGTCACCGGGGAGGGCCATGGTCTCCCAACGGCTGCCGTCGGAGGAACGCGCCGCGGTGCCTCCCGCTCGTCGTTTGAGGTCGTTGTCACACAGGCCGACGCCACCTACCGCCACCCACCAATCGTCACCGGAGGCGAGATCGACAAAACCGTCTGCGCAGGCGGTCGAGCTGCACTCCCCTCCCTGGCAGCTCCAGGTGGCGCCGTTGGAACTCGTGATGACATCGCCGAGGGCGCCGGCCGCCACCCACCGTGATCCATATCGGGCAAGACCGGGAAATCCACCGAGTTCGGTCTCCCATGGGTCGTTGAACGTCTCCCCACCGTCGATGCTGACCATCAGCGAGACGGTGGGTTCGAGATAGGGGGACGGACAGATCGAGATGCCGCTCGCCAGCGCCCAACCGGGCCCTGCGGCAACTCCAAGCCAGTCACTGAAAGGCGGACACCCTCCGAGGACGAAAACCAGCTCCCACTCTTCCTCCAGGTCGTGCGACCAGAGATCGCTGCCGCTCGCCCAGAGCAGCCGACTCCCGGTCCAGGCAAGATCGACTCGATCGAGTTCAAAGAGGTCCGACCCCACCTTCTTAGCATCGGAGCTTTCGCCGGAAAAACTCTGAGATACCGGCACCGAGTCCTGATACTCCCAGGCGTAGCCGTCCGGACTGAACCAGATATCGGTTCCGACGGCAACATAGAAACCGTCGTTCGATCCGGCGATGCTGTCTGCGCCGCCTCCCCAAGGTACCGGAGCAAGCTCCCACTCCACCCCGAAAGGACTCGTCAGGAAGTTCCCGTCGAGTCCGTTGCCCACGGCCACGAAGCGAGAGGCGCTGAATTCGACATCGAGAAGGACGACGCCGCTGTTCTCATACACCGCTGTCCAGTCATATCCGTCGGGACTGCGGAGGATTGCCCCATCGCCGACCGCCACGAATGACCCGCCACCCCAGTCGATGCCGAAGAGATCCGCGTCCACGTCGCTCTCCGCAACCTCCCATCGGTATCCGTCGGTGCTGCGGACGATGTTTCCCGCCGCACCCACCCCGACAAAGGCGTTGACCTCGTGTTTGAGCCGATAGATGTCGATCCTCGGCGGCGTCGGATTCACCCACTCCCAGGTGCAGTCTTGCGCGCTCGCACCGCCCGCCAGGACCAAAGCGACCGCGGTGCCCACCACGCGCCGGGATGTTGAGAGCACGACGCCACCTCCACCTCGCTTTGAGAGCGATCGATTCCCAGGGCTGAGCATCGATCGCCCACCACCCTCACTCTACACCTGCCCTGCCACCTTCCGGGTGAGCCGTGTCACCCGGTATCGACGCCGTCGAAGCCGCTGTACACTCTCGAAATACCACTATGGGAGGCACCGTGTACCACGCGTATCGCTCGGCCTTGATCCTCACCCTCCTGGTCGCCGCGTGCGGTGCGCCATCGACCGGTGTTCAGCCCATGGACGCAACCCCCGCCGACGGAGGACCGATCCGGTTCAATCCGCGCGAGATCTCCGCGGAGAGTCGCGACTGCGGCGAGCCCGGCGGGAAATGCGCGCGGATCAAGGTGAACTTCCCCGAGACCACGGACGGCGGCACCGCCGCGGTTCGAGAAAACATCGATCTCTTCATCGAGCACGATCTCGTGAGTCGTATGCGGGGCTTGGTGCCGGAGGATGTCGGCAACGGGATCGGCAACGTGGAAGGTCTGGCAGGCGCCTTTCTCGCCCAGTTCCGCGCCTTCGTCGCCGAGTTCCCCGACGCGACCGCCGAGTGGTTCGTCGAGATCGCGGCCACGCCAATTTACAGCACTTCCGAGGTGGCCACGATCGATATCAACGAGACCGCCTACACCGGCGGCGCCCACCCCAACTCGCGCCGGCGACTGGTCTCCTTCGACCTCGCAACCGGCCAACTGCTCGGTGTCGACGACCTGACCGCCGAGTTCGCGGAGCTCACCTCCCTCGTCGAGCACCACTTTCGGATCGCTCAAGGCCTCGAAAGCGACGCCGATCTCGCCGTCGCCGGATTCTGGTTCCCCGAGGAGGGATTTTCCCTCCCCGACAACGTCGGCGTCGTTTCAGACGGACTGCTCTTTCACTGGGACGCCTACGAGATCGCGCCCTACTCCATGGGTCCCATCGATGTCACGGTACCTGTCGCAGAACTCGCGGTGCTCGTCGACCGCTCCTACTGGTAGGATTTCCTACTGGTAGGATTTCGGACCGGCACCCGTCCGGATCACTCCACGAACGCCGGATGTTCGATGGTGATCGCCTCGGAAGGACAGATCCCGTAACGATGGACCTCCAGGCGTCCCCGACTAACGCTCAAGTACGGACCGTCGGTGTCCACGCGGTTTCGGTACACATCGAGCCAACCGAGATTCTCGATCTCGGTCACCTCTCCCGGGTCGGTCATCTCCAGCGCGGTGTGGTGGATGGTCGGTGGAAACCAATAATCCACGACCCCGTGAAGGACACTCGATCCCATGGCCACCCACCGTGACGGCGGCAGGTCCTCCGCCACCGACTGGAACGGGTGGGTCGGATCCGAAATATCGACCAGGATCGTGTAGTTGTACGGGCCCTCGATGCCGTCGCTGGCTTGAAGGAGAACCGCCACCCTCGAACCCTCGGCATCGAGACTCACCGCAAAGTCGGCGGGCGCGGGAAGGTCGAACCTCGCCGTCGCCACCGATGCGGACGGATCGCTGATGTCGAAGACATCCACCCATCCCGTTTCGCCTTGACGGACCGCCGCCACGAGGACGTCTTCGGACGGCACCGCGAAGTTCACAAGCTGCCCGTCGGCGGTGACGTCGCCGACCTGGGAAGCCAGACCGCCCGGGGAGATCTCGTAGATCAGGATATCGTCCGAGTCGGCGAGGCTGAAGAAAAGCCGGTTCCCCTCCATCCTCAGATGGGGCTCCATGGTGTCGATCTCCACCGAGACCGCGGCGCCGAACCGGGTCCCCATCACCGGCGCCGACGGATCGGCGACATCGATCACCTCGAGCGAATTGAACTCGATCTCCTCGTCGTAGATGGCGGCCGCCACATAGTCCCCGTCTCCGGCAAGGGCCCAGATCGCGCCCCGGGGTGCGTACGAGCTCATCTCGACGAGGCCGCCGTCCTGCTTCCGTTCGAGCACCTCGAGGGTATTGCGATCCGGTTCCTCCGGCGCAGCCAGACTCGTCACGTCCACCACGTGTACCAAAGGCCCGGTGAACGCGATGGCGCCGGCTTCACGCTCGGGAAGGACGACATCGAGAATCACCGGATCGGTCAGCCCCTGAAGATCGACAACTCGCAGCCCCGCCTGATAGGCCGCCGCCACCACATGACCCGCGTGGGGTGCAGGGCTGGCCATCTCGGGGCCGTCGACACGACCCACCAGATTGGGGCTTCGGGGCGCAACGCAATTGACGAGGGCATAGCCGCCGCAGATACCAGACGACGTGCAGCTCGAACCGACGACGTGGAGCATGGGCCCTTCGAACTCGAGATCGGCGGTCCCGAGATCCAGATCCTGGATCAGCGTCACGTACTTCGGATCTGCCGGGACAATGATATCCACCAGGGTTACCCGCCCCTCGGAATCGGAGATCGCCAGGAGATCCTCGTACGTCGCGAGATCGTGGATCCTGCCCGAGATGATCAGATCGAGGGCGTCGAACTCGCGGGCCACAAAGGGCGCCGACGGATCGCTGATGTCGATGAACCGGATCGTGCCCCAATAGGTGGCGGCGACCGCGGTCTGGTTACCCATCGCCAAGGCATCGACGATGCCGTTGACCTGCAACGAGCCCAGCAACGGCGGCGCGATCGACGGATCGGACACATCGAGGAACATCAGATTGGAGTCGCTGTCGGGGATGGACCAATCACCACGCCCGCCGATCACCGCGAGATCGCCCTGGATGTCGATCAAGTGGAGATTCCAATACGGATCCTCGGGCACGAAACTCCACTGGATCGTGGCCGCACTCGGGTCGGTGGCGTCGATCACTTTCATTTGGTTGGTGGAATCGACGGCATAGACCCGATCGCCCCTCGCCTCGAGGTCGGCGGCATGGCCGCTGAGCCGGACCTCGTGGACCACCCTCGGAGCCGCGGGATCGGCGAGATCGGCGACCCGCAACGTGACGCCGCCGAAGACGGCATGGCCGTTGACCACCACGGCGGTCCGCGCCGGGCCGTCACCGCCCCAGTAGCCGGTCCTCTGGATACAGCGCTCGCCCGCCGCGCCGAGGCCGGAACCGGCCACGAGCGACACAATCAGGACTGGCAACAAACTCCTCACGATCACCTCCGGCCGATTCGCTGGCTCGACTCCGCTCTGTCGTCGGCTATGGATTCAAGATAGTCGAGAGCTTCGGTCTTGCCAATAGCCGGCGCTCGCATCTTCGGTGATTTCGGCACGACTGATACCATGGTCGCCGACACTGGAAGGGTGGAGTGCATCGAGGGTGGATGGATATCGGAGGGTCGTTTGAGACCGTTTTTCGCCCGACTTGACCGCCTCATGGAGTCGGACAGTTCCCCGAGGAACACCCGATGAGACACCTCCGCCTCGCCATCATCGCCCTCTGCCTCCCGCTCCTCGGCTGCTTCGAGGAACCGGTGCGCGATCATCTCCACATCGCCTTCGCTCCGGGTCCGGTGATCGTGGTGACCGCGGTGCGCGACATCGCGTCACCTTCGACGGCCGGGGACAACCCCGCCGTCGAAGCGCGAATGGACGAGGCGCGCTCCGATCTCGCCACCGGCTGGGACCGCTGGGGCCGGAGCTTCCCCCAGCTCGACGCCATCGCCGAGCGCATCACCATCGAACGACGGGACGGTCATCCACGCCGGGGGATTCACAGTGCCATGGTCGACTCCTTCCGACCCCTGGAACGTCTGTTGGGCACCGAGGGTCTCGACGCGTTCTATGAGGAAACTGCCGGGACTCGTGAGCTCCAGCTCCATCCCGCAGGCGCCGGCCAAGCCACCCGACAGCAAAGAGAAACGGTCGACGATGCACTGACCACCTGGTCCGAAGAGGTCTCCGCCTACCTTGAAGCCGCGACACGGCTCTATGCCTATCTCGACCGCGCCCCCGACCGCGCCGTCCCGTGCATCGCCCATGTCTTCGACACACAGATCGAAGAACCCGGTCCGATCAACCGACGCGAGGGAGAGATGGTCAACCGGATCAAGGAGACCATGGAGCCGGTCGCCGATGTCCTCCTCATCGACACCGGCAACGCCTACTCGCTCAACGAGCTCTCACGCCTGACGTTCGACACTTTTCAGGGGCGTCTGACCGTCGCCCTCGACGGACCGATTCTCGAGATCGAAGGTTTGGTCGAAGGCGAGGACTTTGTCGAGCGCCCACCGGTCGATCTCTGGAGGGCACTCGAAACAATGGTCGGCCAGTGGCTCGCTCCGGACCTGGTCACGGCCATGGTGATGCCGGGTCCGGATGCCGATCAGCCCGAACCGGACCCTGTGGCCTTCGCGAGCCTGCCGCGAAAATGGGCACCGGCACCCGACTCGTCGACGGTGGCTTCCGAACTCCGCAGTCGGCTTCAACCCGAATCGGTCTACCGGGTGCGCTGGCGGACGCGCCCCGTCGCCCAGGACGACGACGAAATTCTGGAGCACGGGCTCGAGATGCTGACCACGACCGAGGACAACCTGCCTGACTGAATCTTGCGTCCGGACTACAATGAAAAAGACAGAATCAGCGGCAGAGGAACCGGCAGGATGATCGGACCCGGCGACATCATCCGCGACATTCGAATCGTCGAGCGGCTCGGCGCCGGCGGTATGGGTGAGGTTTATCTCGGTGTTCAGGAGACCATCGGCCGCGAGGTTGCCGTCAAGGCGATCCGCGCCGACCGTCGTCCGGGTTCCAGGGCCAAGGCGAGGTTCCTACGCGAGGCCCACATCCTCGCCCAACTCGAGCACCCCAACATCTGCCGGCTCTACGACTATATCGAGACCGATGAGCAGGATCTGATCGTCCTGGAGCTGATCCGCGGCCGAAGCCTGAGCGAAATCCTCCTGTCGCCCGTGGACGAGACCGAAAAGATGCGCATCGCCGAACAGGTGCTGGCGGCGCTGGAGGCGGCCCACGCCATCAGCGTGATCCATCGCGACCTCAAACCAGAAAACATCATGGTCGCCGATGACGGCACCGTGAAGGTGCTTGATTTCGGTCTTGCCCGCCACGTCGTCCCCGCCACCATCGAATCGGATGTCAGTGGAGAACACTGGATTGCCCAAGGTGATGGCGCCCGCGCGGGGGCCGCCGAACAGTCCGCCCTGACACACCTCGGAGACATCATCGGAACCCCCCGGTACCTGAGTCCCGAGCAGGCGCGAGGCGAACCGCTGACGGCGGCCAGCGACATCTTCTCCTTCGGTCTTGTGCTGCAGGAGCTGTGGACCGGACGCCCTCCGTTCGGTAAGGACATCGGAGCGAAGGAGCTGGTGGTCAAGGCCATGTGGGGGGACATCGAGCCCGTGGAGGGAATCGACAGCCAGGTTGCGGAGCTCATCCACGAGCTCACCGCTCTGGCGCCCCGCCGGCGCCCGAGCGCCGCCGCCGTGCAGGACCGGTTGCGGTGGATTCGGGAAAGACCGCGGCGACGGGCCCGGCGCCGCCTGCTGGCCGCGGTGATCCTCGCTCTGACGGCTGCCGCGGCCGCATCCACCGCCGGTTTCTTCCACGCACGTCGGTCCCAACAAAAGGCCGAAGCGGCCCAGGCGGAGGCCGAGGCCGTCAACGAGTTCCTGCGCGCCATGCTCGCGAGCCCGGCGCCGACCGCACACGGGATCGACACCAAGGTCGTCGAGGTGATCGACGAGGCCGCCGAGAGGATCGAGTCGGACCTCGTCGATCACCCTCTGATCCGGGCCACGATCCACTCCACCCTCGGCGAGACGTACTTCGCGCTGGGCGGATGGTCCCCGGCGCACGAACAGTTTTCAAATGCCGCCGTCATTCTGCGGGCGTATCTCGGCCCGGACGATCCCAGGACCATCAGCAACGACATCGACATCGGCATCACCCTGGCCAAGGAGGGCCATTACGAGGAGGCCGTGTCCACCCTCGAAGAGTGCTTCGAGCACAGCCGGACGGTGCTCGGCGACGACAGCGAGACAACCATTGCCGCAATGGCCAGTCTTTCGGTCGCTCTGCAACGAGTCGGTCGCTTTGACGATGCGGAACCGCTGATTCGACAGGAACTTGCGTGGAAGCGTCAGAACTTCGGCGAGGAGGACGAACGAACCCTTCGGGCGCGAATCAACTTCGCCAATCTTCTCGCCCGCTCGGGTCAAAGGGCCAAGGCCGAAAGTGAGTACCGCGACATCTTCCTGATCACCAAGCGCGTCGTCGGAGAAGACCACCCGGACACCTTGTCCGCCGAGCACAATCTGGCAACCGAACTCACACGAGTCGAAAGCCGCGCCGAGGAAGCGCTCCCGCTCTTCGAGGACATCATCGAACGCCGGCGGCGTGTGCTCGGCGAGGAGCACCCCAACACGTTGCTCTCCATGAGTATGGAGGCCGTTCTTCTGCGTCGGCTCGGGCGCTACGAGGCCGCCGAGCGACGGACCCGGGAAACGCTCGAGATCCGACGGCGAACCCTGGGCGAGCATCATCCCGATACGATCGACTCGCAGATGGGCCTGGCCATTGTCCTGACCAAGCAGGGCCGGTTCGATGCGGCCGAGACTCTCTACCGACAGGCCCTCGAGGTCTCCGAGGCCACCCTGGGACCGGAGCACAGCTACACCCTCAACATCGTCGGCAATCTGGGCAATCTGTTGGCGTCCGTCAACCGCTACGAGGAGGCGGAGTCGGCCCACCGCCGCCTCTACGAAGGCATCAGCGGAATCTACGGTCCCGACAACCCGAAGACCTGGGCCGCCGCGAACAGCCTGAGCGGGACGCTGATCGCTCAGGGTAAGCTCGAGGAGGCAGAGTCGCTGGTCGTCGATGTCTTGGCCAGATCGAAAAATGAACTTGGCCTCGAACACACGCGGACCCTCAACGCCATGGGCAACCACGCCCTGATCCTGCAACGCCAGGGGCGACTCGATGAGGCCGAAGCGCTCCTTCGGACGATCATCGAGGTGAGCGAGAGAAACTCCGGCCCGAACCACCCACGGGTCACGCGAGCCCGATCCGACCTCGCCGGGCTGCTCGAGGAGACCGGCCGCTCCGCCGAAGCCGAAGCGATCCGAGCCGGCTCGGAGGATTGACCGCCGGCGCGAGAATCACACCAGATCGGCCGAGAACGGCGAAGCCAGGTGGAACTACCGGTTGAAGCGCGCGGTCAATCCGCCAGCGTCGAAGTGTCGCCCGGATCCTCGCCCATGGCCTCGGCCTTGAGCAACCGGCGCATGATCTTGCCGGAGCGCGTCTTGGGCAGCGAGTCGCGGAGGATGATTTCCGACGGCGTCGCGATGGGGCCGAGGTCCTCACGGACGTGGTCCCTGAGACTTCCCTTGAGACCGGCGCCGACCTCGATTCCGGGCTTGACCACCAGGAAAACGACGATCCGTTCGCCCTTGAGTTCGTCGGGCAGACCGACAACGGCGCTCTCGGCAACCGCGGGATGGCGGAGCAGCGAGCTTTCGACATCGGCGGTCCCGATTCTGTGACCGGCGACGTTGATGACATCGTCGGCCCGTCCCAACACTCCGATGTAGCCGTCCGAATCGTGGAAGGCGACATCGCCGGCGGCGTAGCAACCGTCGATGGACGACCAGTACTCGGCGTACCGATCAGGGTCGTTCCACACGGTGCGCAGCATGTATGGCAGGGGTTTGCGAATCACCAGCAGACCACCTTGACCGACGTCCACCGGACCGCCGTCGGGGTCCACCACGGCGGCATCCACCCCCGGCATGGGCTTGCCGACCTTGCCGGGGCGGGCCTCGAAGCTCGGCAACGTACCGAGCACCGGCCCGGCGATCTCGGTCTGCCACCAGTTGTCGACCACGTAGCCATCGGCCTGGGACACGAGGAACTGCTGCGCCCAGCGGTGGGCTTCAGGGTTGAGCGGTTCGCCGGCGCACGCCACCATCCGGAGCTTCGAAAGGTCGAACTTCGCCGGCACCTCGCCGCCATGGCTCATCCACATCCGCACCGCGGTGGGCGCGGTGAACATGACGTTGACGCCGAAGCGTTCGCACAGCTCCCAGGTCACGTCCGGCGACGGATAGTCCGGGACACCTTCGCGGCACAGCACCGTGGCGCCCACTGACAGCGGGCCGTAGACGATGAACGAATGGCCGACGATCCAGCCGATGTCCGAGGTCGACCAGTAGATGTCTCGTTCCTGGATCTGGTAGAAGGCGCGACTCAGGTAGGTGGTCCCGACCATGTAACCACCGGTGGCGTGAACGACACCCTTGGGACGCCCGGTCGTTCCTGAGGTATAGAGAATGAACAGGGGGTGTTCGGCGTCCACCGGAACCGGTTCACAGTGCACCGCCCGCGGCTCCTGGATGTCGTAGAAATCGTGCTCGCGTTCCGACTCGAACTCGACCCTGTCGTCCCCCGGCCGTGAGCCGCGGCGGTGGACGATCACGTGCTCGACGGCGTAGAGGTCGCGCACCGCCTCGTCGACGGTCGGTTTGAGGGGAACCGCCTTGCCGCGGCGGTAGGTGAAGTCCGAGCAGATCACCACCTTGGCGCCGGCATCCTCGATGCGGGCCTTGAGCGATTGGCTCCCCATGCCCGCGTAGACCACCGAGTGGATGGCCCCGATGCGGGCACACGCCAGCATCGCGACGATGCCCTCGGGCACCAACGGCATGTACAGCACCACCCGGTCGCCGGTGTCGACCCCAAGGGCCTTGAGAGCGTTGGCGAAACGGTTCACCTCACGGTAGAGCCGGTTGTAGGTGTAGGTGCGCTCTTCGCCGGACTCACCGATCCAGATGATGGCCGCCTTGTTACGGCGGTCCGAGTGGACGTGGCGGTCGATGCAGTTAACCGTTGCGTTGAGGGTTCCGCCGCTGAACCAGCTGTGGTTCGGCGGCTCGAAGTCGAGCACCCGTTTCCATGGCTCGAACCACTCGATCGCCTCGGCCTTCTCCGCCCAAAACCCCTCCAGATCCTCCTCGGCGTGGGCGAACTCGGTCTCATAGTCGATCGCAGCCTGGCGCCGCATCCAGAGGGGCGGCCGGATCGGCTCCTCGCGTTGCATCAGAGCTTCGATGCTGGCTCGTTGGCTGGTGGTCAGGTCCACGTTCGAATGGCGCTCGTCAGACATCCCGCAACCTCCGTGGTGTGATCTTCATCACCCGATCCTAACAGAAATTGATTCCCAGTCTGAATATGCCGCATCGAGACTTGCTCAAATACGCAAGTCTTGTTTAGCGTCGTTCCGGTTACTCATCCGCGGAAGTATCGACTCGACGATTTTCGGGGCTCACACGCACTGAAGATTCACGCGGCCGGCATTGGCGGTCGACGAACCGAAGGAGGGACTGTATGGAGGGAACGAGCAGACGGCGGGCAACCGCCATCTTTCTGGTGACGATCGGGCTTCTGATCGTGGCTGCCTCACCGGCGACCGCCCAATGGGCCATCGAGTCCAAGGACGGAAAATCCTCAATCAAGTTCGGATTCCTGGTCCAGGGGTGGGCCGAAACACTGGAACACCCGGATGGAGAAGACTCGGCCAACAACCTCTACTTCCGGCGGCTGCGCCTGCTCGCCGGCGGCAAAATCACCGACAAGTTCAGCTTCTTTATGGAGACCGACAGTCCGAATCTCGGGAAGGGCAACCCGGACGGCAGTAAGCAGCGCTCCGACGTCTACATTCAGGACTTCGTCCTGAGCTACAAATTCGCCGATGCGATCACCCTCGACGGCGGTCTGATCCTCATTCCCACCTGTTACAACTGCACCCAGTCGGCAGCCTCGCTGTTGCCTGTGGACTACGGCGCCTTCTCGTTCCTGTCATCGGCACCGACCACCGCCAACGTCGGCCGAGACTACGGCCTCCTGGCGCGCGGCTACCTTGCCAACGACCATTTCGAGTACCGGGCCGGTGTGTTCCAGGGCAAGCGCGGTGAGGACGCCAGCAACGCCTTCCGCTATGTCGGCCGCGTGATGTGGAATTTCTTCGAACCGCAGAAGGGGCTGTTCTACGTCGGAAGCTCCCTCGGTAAGAAGAAGCTACTCTCCGTCGGCGCCAGCTACGACACCCAGGACGACTACAGCACCTACTCGTTTGATGTCTTCTTCGACTACCCGCTCTTCGACTCCGACGGTCTCACCCTGCAGGCGGACTGGGTGCACTACGACGGCGGCGACTTCCTGACCGCGCTGCCGGAGACCGACGCCTTTCTTTTCGAGGCCGCCTACTACTTCGGCAAGATCAAGCTGGCGCCGTTCCTTCAATACATCATCCGAGATCCAGCGGACGAACCGGCACCGAAGCAGACCAACTGGCAGGCCGGCCTCGCCTATTACCCGATGGGTCAGCGGCTGACCGTCAAGCTCGGTCTCGGTCAGCTCGAGCTCGACGGCGCCCCGAGTCGCTTTCGGGGCATTCTTCAAGTCCAGGTGTTCATGTTCTGATTTCGATCCAGCACATCGATTCGTTTCGAGGAAATCCATGGAGGTGCGAAAAATGCGTGAGTACTGGAAGAAGAATCAAATCCTCATCGCGGTCCTGCTGACGATCTGGGCGATCGTTTCGTTCGGTTTCTCGATCTTCGGGGCGCGGGCTCTTTACAGCATCAAGATCGGTTCGCTGCCGATGAGCTTCTGGTGGGCCCAGCAGGGCTCCATGTTCGTCTTCGTGATCCTGATCTTCGTCTACGCCCGGGTCATGGACAAGCTCGACAAGAAATACGGGGTTGAAGAGGGAGACGAGTGATGAGCGTTGAAATTTGGACCTACGTTCTCGTCGGGATCACCTTTGCGGTCTACCTCTATATCGGCTACTACAACCGGGTTCGCGACACCCGCGGCTTCTACGTCGCCGGGCAGGGTGTCCCGGCCATCGCCAACGGCGCCGCCACCGGCGCCGACTGGATGTCGGCGGCGTCGTTCATCTCCATGGCGGGTCTGATCTCGTTCATGGGCTACGACGGCACCGTCTACCTCATGGGTTGGACCGGCGGCTATGTCCTGCTCGCCCTGCTCCTGGCTCCATACCTGAGGAAATTCGGCAAGTACACGGTGCCGGATTTCGTCGGCGACCGCTACTACTCATCTACCGCCCGCCTCGTCGCGGCCATTGCCGCGATCTTTGTTTCCATGACGTACGTCGCCGGCCAGATGCGCGGCGTGGGTGTCGTCTTCAGTAGGTTTCTGGGCGTCCCCATCACGTGGGGTGTGGTCATCGGGATGTGCATCGTGGCCTTCTTCGCCATCCTCGGCGGGATGAAGGGCATCACCTGGACCCAGGTGGCCCAGTACTTCGTGCTCATCTCGGCATTCATGATCCCCGCCGTGGCTCTGGCCTGGACCCTCACCGGCAACCCGATCCCGCAACTCAGCTTCACCTTTTCGGACATCGTACCGCGATTGAATCAGATCCAGGTCGACCTCGGCTTCACCGAGTACACCCAACCGTTTTCCAACAAGTCCATGATCGACGTTTTCTGCATCACGCTCGCCCTGATGGTGGGCACGGCGGGTCTGCCGCACATCATCGTGCGCTTCTACACGGTGCGATCGGTCCGTGCGGCCCGATACTCGGCGTTCTGGGCGCTGTTTTTCATCACCCTGCTCTACACCACCGCACCGGCGCTCGCCGCCTTTGCCCGCTACAACCTCATCAACAGCATCCACGGCAAGACCGTGACCGAGATCCAAGAGCTGGATTGGGCCGTCAGTTGGGAGGAGACCGGGCTGCTCGGTTTCGAGGACAAGAACGGCAACGGCATCATCGAGATGACGCCGGACACGACGACTTCCGAAATCAAGGTCGATCGCGACATCATCGTGCTGTCCACACCCGAGGTGGCTGGTCTTGCACCCTGGGTGATCGCACTCGTCGCCGCCGGCGGGCTCGCGGCCGCCCTCTCGACCGCGGCGGGCCTTTTGCTCGTGATCTCCAGTTCATTCGCCCACGACATCTACACCCGGCTGATCAACCCCAAGGCCAGCGAGGCGAAACGTCTCCTGGTCGGGCGATTCACCATTCTGGGCGGCATCATCGTCGCCGGCTACTTCGGGATCAACCCGCCAGGTTTTGTCGCGGAGGTGGTGGCCTTCGCCTTCGGATTCGCCGCCGCCAGCTTCTTCCCGGTGATCCTGCTCGGGATCTTCGACAAACGGACCAACAAAGAGGGCGCCATCGCGGGGATGCTCGTCGGTCTCGGCTTCACCGGTTTCTACATCATCGGCAACCGCTTCTTTGGGATGCCGGCGTTCTTCTTCGACATCTCGGCACAGGGTATCGGCGCGGTCGGGATGGTCTTCAACCTCGTCACGGCATTCGTGGTGTCGCGGCTGACGCCGCCCCCGCCGCAGGAGATCCAGGATATGGTGGAGTCCATCCGTTCACCAAAGGGGGCCGGCCAAGCCACCCATGCATGACGAGTCCTCGACCGATGCCCCGTCGGGGGCGGGCGCCGCTCCCGGCAACGGGGTTCCGCTGGACCCGGAGGATTTCCTCCGGGTCCACCCTCCCTTCGACCGCCTCGCGGCCGCATCGATGGCCTCCATCGGGCGAACCCTCGAGATCGACTACGCGGGGCGCAACACGACGATTCTGAGCCGGTCGGAACCGACCAACGACCGGCTCTTTGTCATCCGCCGCGGTGTCGTTCGACTCGAGGCCGACAAACGGCGGCTCGAATTGCTCGAGGAGGGTGAATGTTTCGGCTTCCCGTCGCTCATCTCGGGCGGAAGTCCGACGGTGGACATCATCGCCGAGGAGGAGTGTCTGCTCTACCGAATCCCCAAGACCACCTTCGACGGATTGATGGCCGAGCCGTCGTTTGCAGCGTTCTTCGTCGAGGGTATCCAACAACGTCTGCGTCGGGCGCTGCGTTCCGAGCCGACCCTGATGACCGCCGACCTCGCCTCCCCGGCCCGGGACCTCTGCAACGGACCCCCGGTGACGGTATCGCCGGACGCGACGGTTGCCGAGGCCGCCCGTGTCATGAGCACCGCCGGCGTCAGTTCGGTTCTGGTCGACACTGAACCACCCGCAATCCTCACCGATCGCGACCTTCGAAACCGCGTCCTGGCCCGAGGACTGCCGTCGAACACCCCGGTTTCGCGGGCATGGACCCGACCGGTCCACACCCTCGACGCCTCCGCCTCTCTCTACGCCATGCTGGTCTTCATGCTCGAACGAAGGGTCCACCATGTCCCGCTGGTGGACGATGGCGAGGTCATCGGCGTGGTGACCGACACCGACATGCTCCGCGAACACCTCTCCAGCCCGTTCCACGTTCTGCGATCCATCGACCGTTCCGCGTCGCCCGATTTGCTGATCGACTACGCCAATCGTTTGACCGGCCTCGTGGACGGGATGGTGGTCAGCGGACTCGACGCCATCCAGGTTGCCAGGATCGTCTCGACTCTCAACGATGCCGTCATGGCCCGGGTGGCCCGCTTGGCCGAGGAGGAATTGGGGTCGCCACCGTGCCGGTACGCTCTCATGGTCCACGGCTCCGAAGGGCGCCGCGAACAGACCCTGCTCACCGACCAGGACAACGCCCTGGTCTATCTCGACGACACCGCCGAAGCGCGGTCATACTTCACCGAACTCGGCAAACGGGTCGTCAGTTCGCTGGTCCAGGCGTCGTTTCCTCGTTGCGCGGGCGGTTTCATGGCCGACTCGTGGTGCAAACCGCTGTCCGAATGGCGTGCTCTTTTCGAGTCGTGGGTCTCTCGACCGGAGCCCGAAGCGCTGCTCGGCGCCGCCAACTTCTTCGACTTTCGACGGGTATGGGGAACCCTTTCGCTCGACATCCTCGACAATGTGATTCTCGGGGCGGCCGACAACCGGATCTTCCTCGCTCACCTGGCCGCCGGCGGTCTCCGTTTCCGACCACCCCTCGGACTCTTCCGGACCTTCAAGGACGAGGACGGCGGCATCGACCTCAAAAAGGGCGGCATCATTCCCATCGTCGCGCTGGCTCGGGTGGTTGGACTCGAAGCCGGGTGCCGATCCCGCCGGTCGCTCGACCGTTTGGACGCCGCACGGGATGCAGGCATTCTCAGCGCCGACGGGGCCGAGGGTCTTTCCGAAGCCTTTCGCTATCTCCACCGCCTGCGGCTCGAAAACCAGCTCAACGCCCATCGCGGCGGGAAGCCGATCACAAACTCGATCCCGCTCAGCGACCTCGTCTCGCTCGAACGTCGCCACCTCAAGGACAGCTTTGCCCAGATCCGCGAGATCCAGGAATGGTTGGCCCAACGATTCGACGCGGATCGGCTCGGATGAGGTGGTGGACCGACCGACGACGACCGTGGGATGGGGTCACCTACTGGGCTCTCGATCTCGAGACCACCGGGCTGGACCCCAGGCGCGACCGCATCCTCTCGGTGGGCATGGTACCGGTTTCGAAAGGTCTGATCCGCTGGGGCGACCGCCGATACACCCTGGTACGGGGATCCGAAGAGGCTTCGGAGAGCGGTGCCCTGGGCGTCCACCAGATTCTGCCGGGCGACACCGCCTCGGCGCCGGGCGAGGACGAGGTCCTGACGTGGATCTTCGACCACATCCGCGACGCGGTGATGCTTGTCCATCACGCCCCCGTCGACATTCGATTTCTCCGAGCGGCGGCCCGCCGTCGGCGACGCCGGTGGCCGGTTCCTCGGGTCGTCGACACGGTCCAACTTCTCGGCCGGCTCGAGCTGCGTATGGAGAGGCTCGAACCGTACCCGCCGGCACTGCCGCGCGGACTCGACGCCGCACGGAAGGCGCTGGGTCTTCCCGGCCACAGCGCCCACCACGCGCTCGCCGATGCGCTTGCCACCGCCGAGTTGTTCCTCGCCCTGAGGGCCCGCCTCGACGCCCGAACCCTGAGCGATCTGACATGAGGCTTGCCACACCGCGGCAGGCCATTAGCACTGTTTACTGTTATGGTGATTCAGCGATATTTTTGAAAAACTCGTCACCGGGCCACCGCCGCTGACCACATCCCCGCGGGAGATAGAGATGACCGATCACAACGAATCGTACCCACCAAAACCCCACATCGTCGAGAACGCCCACATCGACTCCATGGCGGAGTATGAACGGCTCTACCGGCTCTCCCTCGACGACCCCGAGACCTTCTGGGGCAAGCAGGCCGAGCGCCTGACCTGGTTCCACCCCTACAACGAGGTCTTCGACCACGACTATGACAACGTCGACTTCGGGTGGTATCTCGGCGGCCGGCTCAACGCCTGCTACAACTGCGTCGACCGCCACCTCGCCACCCGGGGCGACCAGGACGCCATCATCTGGGCCAAGGACGAGCCCGGCGAGTACGAGCACATCAGCTATCGCAAGCTCAAGCACGAGGTCAGCCGGGTCGCCAACGTCCTGCGCTACCACGGGGTCCGCCGCGGCGACCGGATCTGCCTCTACATGCCCATGATCCCCGAGCTCGCCTACACCATGCTCGCGTGTGCTCGGATCGGCGCGATCCACTCGATCATCTTTGGTGGCTTCTCAGCAGAATCCATCCGCGATCGGATCCTCGATGCCGGGGCCAAGGTCATCGTCACCGCCAACGAGGGACTGCGCGGAGGTCGCCGGCTACGCCTCAAAGAGACCGTCGACAGAGCCGTGGACGGCCTCGATGTGGTGGAGACCGTTCTGGTGGCTCGCCGCACCGAGAAGGACGTCGCCATGAAGGTGGGGCGCGACTTCTGGCTCGACGAGGAGTGCCGCAAGCAACGATCGACCTGCACCTTCGAGTGGATGGGATCCGAGGACCCACTCTTCATCCTCTACACATCCGGATCCACCGGAAAACCCAAAGGGGTGCTCCACACCACCGGCGGATACATGGTCTACGCGGCCATGACCCACGAGCTCGTCTTCGATTACCACCCGGGCGACATCTACTTCTGCGCCGCGGACATCGGCTGGATCACCGGCCACACCTACATCATCTACGGCCCGCTGGCCAACGGCGCCACCACCGTCATGTTCGAGTCACTGCCCACCTATCCCGAGCCCGACCGCTACTGGCAGGTCGTCGATGATCTCGGGGTCAACATCTTCTACACCGCACCCACCGCCCTGCGCGCCATCGTCTGTTCGGGCAACGACTGGGTCACCAAGCACTCGCGCGAGAGCCTGCGCGTCCTCGGCACCGTCGGTGAGCCCATCAACCCCGACACCTGGCGTTGGTACCACGATGTTGTCGGCAACGGCCGCTGCGCCATCGTCGACACCTGGTGGCAGACCGAGACAGGCGGCATCCTCATGACCCCGCTGCCGGGGGTGACCCCGCTCAAACCGGGTTCGGCGACCCTCCCCTTCTTCGGGATCAAGCCTTCGGTTGTGGACGACGAGGGAAACCTGGTGGAGGGCAATGAGGTCAGCGGGAATCTCTGTCTCGAACGCACCTGGCCGGGCCAGGCCCGAACCGTCTGGGGCGACCACGAGCGCTTCCACGAAACCTACTTCACCCGTTTCCCGGGACGCTACTTCACCGGCGACGGCTGCCGTCGGGACGCCGACGGATACTACTGGATCACCGGCCGGGTCGACGATGTCATCAACGTCGCGGGTCACCGGCTGGGCACCGCCGAGATCGAGAGCGCCCTCGTCGAGCACGAGGCCGTGGCCGAGGCCGCGGTCGTCGGCTTCCCGCACGAGATCAAGGGTCAAGGGATCTTCGCCTATGTCTTCCTCAACTTCGATGTCGAGGTCACCAAACCCAAGGAACTCAGGGGCGCCCTCAAGGAACAGGTCCGCCACGTCATCGGACCCGTGGCCACCCCGGATCAGATCCTCATCGTCCCCGGTCTGCCCAAGACCCGGTCGGGCAAGATCATGAGGAGAATCCTCCGCAACATCGCCGCCGGCGAGTACGAGGAAATGGGCAACGTCACCACCCTCGCCGATCCGGCCGTGGTCGAGACCCTGATCAAGGCGCACAAGGAGATGGTGGCCGCCACCGAGTGAGGGGTCCCACCGCAAGGGTGTGAGGGACGCAAGGCGTCGCGCGAGCTCCTAGCTTCTGGCCCAGCCTCTTGCAAAAACCCTCTCTTGCGATGGTTCGTGGTCTCTGTGCCGGCGAGACGCCAGCACTACAAAGGGCTGAGATCCATTGTAGGGCCGGCGTCTCGCCGGCCTG
>Ga0316192_10000680_pt1 | contig 24925 bp, 25 predicted proteins | sample MerIslwburrow_MG_FD_204931 | JGI IMG/M metagenome (GOLD analysis project Ga0316192, IMG submission 204931) | Coastal sediment microbial communities from Maine, United States - Merrow Island worm burrow | ecosystem: Environmental > Aquatic > Marine > Coastal > Sediment | place: USA: Maine...
ATGGGACGATAACGGTACGAAGTCATACAAGTCACCGCCCGTCTGATCGGTTGGCGAAAAAACACCTCCGACATTGTAGCCCGGGACCTCCGGCATCTGCTTCGGTAGCGTACCTAGCTGAACATCTCTTGCGACCGTGATCTCGCGATCCAGTTTTTCTGTTGCGATCATGGTTTCGGTTACTTTCACGCGGTGCAACACGACCGCAGCCTGGGCAGCCAACGCAGAAGCGATAAATTCGTCCTGTTCGTCGAATACACCGTCGGTTTTGTTCAGGATCTGTAATACGCCAACCAGGGAATCTTCGTAGCCAATCAACGGGATGGTCAGCATGCAGCGCGATCGATAACCCGTTTGCTTGTCGATGTCGCGATTGAACCTATCGTCTGCGTAGCAATCCGGCACATTGATCAGTTTGCGTGTCTGCGCCGACTCGCCAACAATCCCTTTGTAAGCGGGCATCCGAATACTGTCGAGGCCGGTGCCGACCCGGACGACCAATTCGTCACTATCGGCGTCATACAGGAAAACGGTACCGCGATCGGCATGCAGGATGCTGCGGGCTGCATCGACAACCTCAGAGAGCATCGTGTCAAGGTCATACGGTGCAGCAAGCTTGCGCGTTACATCCAGGATTTGTTGCAACGCCTGTTCTTTCATATTTGAATCCCTGCCAGACATGCTGCTCAATCTCGTCGCCCGCTTGGATTCACGTCGCCTGACCCTCGGTCATCGCCAGTTTGATGTAACTGATCTCAATATCCGAAATTCGTGCGACCATACGTTCCGAGTTTTCATGCGGGACGTAGTCCGTTTCTGCTAGCGCCCGGTCGGTCACCAGGGTCTCGCTTTTTCCCGCAAGATCCTCGCCGAGTTTTGAAGCGGTATTTACGGGATCCCCATAGTAGTCCTCGGTGCCTACGAGCAGCAGGCGCCCGTAATCGATGCCGACGGACAAAAATATGTGATCAACCAGGTCGCTTGACTGGTTCATACGGAAAAGCTCGGCGTTGATATCCACGCTCGCCTGCAACGCCTGTCCAGGCCCGTCGAAAAAGGCGTAGCAATTGTCGGCATCGCATTTCAATAGTTGCCCGCCATTATCGGCAATGATTGGGGCGACTGTTTCCCGCGCGCGATGTATTAATTTCAGGAAGTGGCAAATTCCACGCACACGGGACGTACTGGAAAAGTTGGCCATATCCGAAATGAAGGCTGCACCGGTGACCCCGTAGCGATCCCAGATATCGAGACGAAGCGCTTCCTGTTCTGCAGTGTCCGGGCATGCTGAAAATGCCGCAATCAACCGATCAAATTCATCGTGCGCTCCGTGCACGGAGCTGACTACCCCATTCATCGTGGTTCCCCGTCATTTCTTATTCTGTCGTTCATCAGGACTGTCCCCGCGAGCAGGCAGTATATCTAATCCCGCGGTCTGCCCGCGAATATGGCAATAAGTCCGGCCGAGAGCAATGTCCAGCCAAGCCAGGGGATGGCGCCGAGCGTGAGAACGAGGGTGCCACTGATAATCGCGGTACCGCCGATACTCAGTCGAAACCATTGCTCTTGCTGACGTTGCAGTTGTTGTCTGATTGCTTTCATCTCAGGACCGTTCTTTTCGGCACGCAAATTTCCCTGTTTCGCCTGCTCTGACAGGCCGTGGAGTACTCCGGGTAGTTCGCGCAGGGCTTCACGCAACTGCGGCAGGTTCTTCCGAAAATCGTCTACGATGGCTTTGGGCCCGACTTGCTCCTCCATCCAGTCCCGCAGTACCGGATGAGCGGTCTTCCACAAATCGAGCTCCGGATAGAGCTCGCGTCCCAGCCCCTCGATATTGAACAAGGTTTTGTGCAACAAGATGAGCTGTGGCTGAACTTTGATATCGAAGCGACGGGCTGTTTCGAAAAGACCCAGGAGAACCTGGGCAAACGAAATTTCGGACAGGGGTTTGTTGAATATGGGTTCGCATACCGAACGAACCGCGGACTCAAGTTCCTCGACGCGGGTGCCAGCCGGGACCCAACCGGAATCGAGATGCAGCTTCGCAATCTTGTGATAGTCCCGGTCGAAAAACGCCAGGAAGTTGCTGGCCAGAAAATATTGATCCGTCGGACTCAGAGTGCCGACAATGCCGAAATCCACCGCCGCATACTTCGGTCGCTCGGGGTCGTCGATTTGCACGAAAATATTTCCGGGGTGCATGTCTGCGTGGAAAAAGTTGTGTCTGAATACCTGTGTAAAAAATATTTCGACGCCATTTTCTGCGAGCAGTTGGATGTTTGTGTTTGCTGCACGCAGGGACTCCATGTCGCTGATCGGTACGCCGTAGATGCGTTCCTGAACCAGTACCTCGGGCCGGCAGTAATCCCAATAGACGTCCGGAACATACAAAAGATCCGAGTCCGCGAAATTTCGCTTGAGCTGAGATGCATTCGCGCCTTCCCGCATCAGGTCCAGCTCATCGAGTATGGTCTTTTCGTACTCGGCAACTAACTCCTGTGGTCGCAGTCGTTTACCGTTTTCCCAGTACTTGTCCGCCAGCTTCGCAACAGCATAAAGTACGCCGAGGTCCTGCTCTATGCGCTCACGAACACCGGGCCGCAACACTTTGACGATGACTTCTAATCCGTCTTGCAGTTGCGCAGAATGCACCTGGGCGATCGACGCTGCTGCCAATGGTTCGCGATCAAATCGCTTGAAGACATCATCAACCGGTTTGCCGTAAGCCTGCTCCAGGATGGCAATAACCTCATCGGTCGGAAACGGCGGCACACGATCCTGCAACTGGGCAAGCTCGTCTGCAATGTCGGTTGGCAGGAGATCGCGGCGTGTTGAAATGGCCTGGCCAAATTTTACGAAAATCGGGCCAAGCTCGATCAACGCCAGGCGCAACCGCTGCCCAAGAGGCGCCTGTTGATCACTTTTCCTCGGAAACAGGTAAAAGAAAAATCGCAGCGGTCGCAGGAGATGGGTCGCGGTGATGAGCTCGTCCAACCCGTGTCGAACCAGCACCTTTTGGATGCGAAGCATCCGAACCAGGTTTTTTCGCTGCATCATGTCAGCCTTCCTTCACGGCGGACTGGCGGACAATCAGTTTGTTCAGGCGGGCTTCAAATCGTGCGACATCATCACGCAAGGTTTCGACGTCGCGTCGAAAAGCGTCGGCTTCGTCCCTCGCTGGTACCGCACGACTTTCTTCCTGCAGGTACTCACTGACATTTTGCTGCATGGTGTCCCGTGCATTCTTACCCCAATCGCGCGCACGACGAGCGAACGCTCCAATGCTATTCGCGGCAGCATCCCCAAGCAGGCTTGAAAGCTCTTCTTCAAGATCCGGCCTGGCGTATCGCAACAGCTGCTGGAACGATTGCGCAACCCTGGCGTCGCCATGCAACTCCACGCTGCCGTCACGAATTGCCTCGGTTGCCGAAGGTGTTGCAAGCCGTGCCAGTGATAGCAGGCTGCCGCTGATGACAACGTCGGGTTCGGAGGTATAGCGACCGGTCATGGTTACGCCGTCGGCGCTGATATGAAAATACGTTGCCAGGCTCGAATCGCTGACACGCACGGCAACGACGTTGCCGGATATCTCTTCACAAATATCACGCGCGGGTGTCGTTGCGTGAATTTGCCGGTTTATCAGGGCGACAAGCGGGCGAAGAAGTGTTTCCAGCGGGTCCATGTCAGCTGTCTAGATCTTGTAGCCGACATGCAGAGCAACGATTCCGCCCGCAAGATTGTGGTATCTGCAGCGATCGAAACCAGCGTCCTGCATCATCGAGAGCAGCGTTTCCTGGTCCGGATGCATGCGAATAGACTCTGCGAGGTATTGGTAGCTGCCTTCGTCGTTCGCAACGAGCTTCCCGATTAACGGCAGGACTTTGAACGAATACAGGTCGTAGGCCGGTTTCAAGACGTCGACTGGTTTTGAGAACTCCAGTATCAGCGCCTTGCCACCCGGTTTCAGCGTCCGCAGCATTGATCTCAGTGCCGCGTCCTTGTCAGTGACGTTACGCAATCCGAACGCGATGGTTATGCAATCAAAACTGGCTGCCGCAAACGGCAGTTGTTCGGCATCGACCTGCGCAATATCGAGGTTGCCGGAAACGCCCGCGTCAATCAGGCGCTTCCTGCCCTCGGCCAGCATGCTGTGATTAATGTCTGCCAGCACGACCTGGCCCGTCGACCCGACAATGGGCGCAAATGCCTTCGCCAGGTCTCCTGTGCCACCCGCGAGATCCAGCACGGCCTGCCCGGGTCGGACAGCTGCCTGGTTGACCGTGTATCGCTTCCACAGCCTGTGCAGCCCGCCGGACATCAGGTCGTTCATGATGTCGTACTTGCTGGCAACAGAATCGAAGACGTCCCGTACGTGCCGGGCCTTTTCTTCTGTGGGAACCGTCTGGTAGCCGAAATGTGTGTTTTCTTTGCTCATTATTTTGATCGTTGTCTGGCTCGGGCGAGCATACCCCTCCATTGTACCGCCTGCTACAGGATATAGCGGCTCAGATCCTCATCCTTGGAGAGTTCGGAAAGGTGGTCATCGACATAGCCAGCATTGATTTGTATGTGCGAGCCACTTTTGTCAGAGGCGTCGAATGCGACAGTCTCAAGCAGCCTTTCCATCACCGTATGCAGCCTTCGTGCACCAATGTTCTCGGTTGCCTCGTTCACGTGGAAAGCAACTTCGGCAAGTCGACGCACGCCGCTCTCGGTAAATTCGATATCCACGTCTTCGGTCGCGATCAATGCCTGGTATTGGGCAGTCAGTGACGCATCCGGCTCAGTCAGGATTCGCACGAAGTCGTCTGTCTTGAGCGATGTCAGTTGAACCCGGATCGGGAATCGGCCCTGCAACTCGGGTATCAAGTCTGACGGCTTCGACACGTGAAAAGCGCCCGAGGCAATAAACAGGATGTGATCGGTCCTGACCATGCCGTACTTGGTATTGATCGTCGAGCCCTCCACCAGCGGCAGCAGGTCCCGCTGCACGCCCTCGCGTGATATGTCCGCACCACCGACGGCACCGGATTGCCGGGTCACCTTGTCCAATTCATCAAGGAAGACAATGCCGTGCTGCTCGACGGCCTCGAGTGCCTTTGACTTCAGGTCTTCTTCATCGACCAGCTTCGCCGCTTCCTCGTCGAGCAGAAGTTTCAGTGCGTCTTTAACTTTCAGTTTGCGCGTTTTCTGTCTGCTGCTGGTCATGTTCTGGAACATTCCCTGCAATTGATTGGTCATTTCCTCCATGCCCGGTGGTGCCATTATTTCAACGCCGACGGGTAGGGTCTGGACGTCGACTTCAATTTCCTTGTCGTCGAGTTTTCCCTCGCGCAGCATTTTGCGAAATTTCTGCCGTGTGTCGGATTGTTCGTCAGCGACAGCGGGGTCAGCCGTAAAACCGACGGCCCTCGGCGGAGGGGGCAGTAATGCATCGAGCACACGCTCCTCGGCGGCGTCCTCTGCGCGAAATTTGACCTTGGACATTTCTTCTTCGCGCGTCATTTTGACACCGATGTCCATCAAGTCGCGGATGATGCTGTCGACTTCACGTCCGACGTACCCGACTTCCGTGAATTTCGTTGCTTCAACCTTGATGAACGGGGCTTTCGCCAGCTTGGCCAGGCGCCGCGATATTTCCGTTTTGCCAACGCCGGTTGGCCCGATCATCAGGATGTTCTTTGGCGTAATCTCGCTCCTGAGCGGCTCGTCAATCTGAACCCGTCTCCAGCGATTTCTCAATGCGATCGCAACCGCGCGCTTCGCATCGTCCTGACCGACGATATGCTTGTTCAGTTCTTCTACGATTTCTCTTGGTGTCATTTGTGACATGCTGATTCCGTTAACCGGCCGCCGAGGGCAGTTCTTCAATGATGATGTTGTGATTGGTGTAGACACAGATATCGGCCGCGATGTTCAGCGCTTTTTCGGCAATGTCCCGCGCCTCAAGGTCTGTGTTTCGAAGTAATGCGAGCGCAGCGGCCTGGGCATACGGCCCGCCCGACCCGATCGCCATCAGGTCGTGCTCCGGCTCGATAACGTCGCCATTACCGGAAACAACGAAAGACGATTCTGTATCGGCGACACATAACAGGGCCTCAAGACGGCGGAGGCGGCGATCAGTGCGCCAGTCCTTCGCAAGTTCGATCGCGGCGCGCGTGAGCTTGCCATATTGCTCAAGCTTGGTTTCGAACAGCTCAAACAGCGTAAATGCATCTGCTGTGCCACCGGCGAAGCCGGCGATGACCTTGCCCTCAGCCAGCGGACGAACCTTACGCGCGTTTCCTTTCATTACGGTGTCACCCATGCTGACCTGACCGTCGCCAGCGATGGCTACCTTGCCATTGCGTCGAACAGAGACAATGGTAGTGCCTCGAAACTGTTCCATCTGTTGATCCTTGGTATCGGGGAAGCGCCGGGCGGCGCAACCTGTTATTTGAGTCTAGTCTTTGTTTTTCAGCCGCGCCCGCGGATGGGTTTGGTCGTATATCTGGGCGAGGTGCTGGAAATCAAGGTGCGTATACACCTGTGTCGTGCTGATATTGGCGTGTCCGAGCAATTCCTGAACACTGCGCAGGTCTTTGCTGGACTCAAGCAGGTGCGATGCGAATGAATGGCGGAACATATGCGGGTGCACATGCATATCCAGGCCCTGGCGCTTGGCCCAGTAGTTGACCCTGGCCTGCACGGAGCGCTTACTAAGCCGGGTGCCGTTTCGTGATAAGAACAGTGCTTTCTGGTCGGGATCGGAAACGATCTCGCCTCGGGCCTGCAGCCAGCTGTTCACTGCTTTTTGGGCCTGCCGGCCTACCGGCAGGATGCGGTCCTTATTGCCTTTGCCCGTTACGTGCACCGTGGCATCTGCCAGGTCGATATCGCGACAATCAAGGTCCGTCAGTTCTGCGAGCCGCAGTCCCGATGAATACAGCAGCTCAAGTATCGCCTTGTCCCGGGCCACCAACGGACCCTTGCCCTGGATGTCCAGCAGCTTCGCCATGCGGTCTACATCAATGTTCGCGGGCAGCCGTTTGCCTGACTTCGGGGCTTTGATGTCCAGAACCGGGTTGTTTTGGACGTGCTTTTCCCGAATCAGGTAGCGGTAAAACGTTCTGAAGGCGGACAGGCGTCTCTGCAGACTGCGCGGCGATATCCCTTTGCGAAAGAAACTTGCCGTGAAATCCCGGAAATGCTGATTGTCGAGGTCTTGCCAGCGCTCGATTCCCTGCGCATCGGCATACTGGCACAGTGTGTCGAGATCCCTCCGGTAGTGCTTGCAGGTTAATTCGGACAATCGACGTTCATATTGCAGATGTCGGATGAACGTGTTGATCCAGTCTTTTTCTGCAGCAAGCATGGCGGAATCGCTCAGTAGCGTTTTAGCGCCCCTGCCACCAGGTCGCCGAGACGGGACAGGAAGTCAATGCTCATGCCCGGATGAAATCGCTCGGCGTCGGCGCTGCCAATCGCAAGAAAGCCGATCTGCGGGTTCGCGCCCAGCGGTACCAGGGCGACGGAGCCAACCTCATCGGTGCCCTCGCCAAACAGAAAATCTCTTTGTGCATCCCGTACCTGTCCACAACGTGGGGCGTTGCTCTGCAAAAAGGTGTCAAAGGCCTTCAGCGCGCTATCGTTCCGGTCTATGGGCCGAAAGAAGCGACCAATTTTGACGTCGTCGAACAGGTCAGGATCGCCAAACAGGACCAGGATGGACTGATCGGCATCAAAACCGGTTCGCAGTGCTGATTCAACACATTTCAACACGGCGCCGACGTCGGCTGCCGCAAACAGCGCCAGCGTCAACTGGTGAATTTTTGCAGCGAGCGTGTCATTGGCACGTGCGACGGTAAGCAATTCCTTGAGCTTGCGCTCAAGTTTCATGTCTTTTTGCCTCAAAACCGAAACCTGTCGTTCAACCAGCGAAACAGTGCCACCGGAAACGTGCGGCAATCGCAGCGAACTGAGCAATTGACTATTGCGCTCGAAAAAATCGTCATGTCGTTCCAGGTAATCGTGCACGCTCTCTTCAGATAACTCGCCATCGACAAATTCTGCCTTCCGTTGTGTACTCATTGGTGAGATTTTCCTCTGATGCATCGATGAATTTTCGGCTTTGCACCGCCCAAGCGCTGCCTGAGCTTATCATGTAAAGCATTCTTCCAAAGCCCCCTGAAAAGATCACACACAGGCTTTTTTGGCTGGTTGGACTTTTATCGCCGGCGACGGTAGTTTACATAAACTAATCACTGTTCGAACACTCGTTCTCCGGGAAAATACAATGCGACACATAATGGTCATGAACGCAAAGGGCGGGTGTGGCAAAAGCACGCTTGCCACAAATATTGCCTCCTATTTTGCGAATGAAGGCGCCGCGGTTACGTTGGCGGACTACGATCCGCAGCGATCCGGCCTCGACTGGATTGAGCGTCGGCCTGACAATCGACCTTCCATTGCCGGCGTCGCCGGTTTTGAAGACGGATTGCGTCACGCCCCTCGCAACGCCGATATTCTCGTCATCGATGCACCGGCACGCACTCACAACGCCGAGCTCACGGATCTGGTCAAGCACGCCGAAACTATCATCGTGCCCGTCTTGCCCTCGACCATCGATATCCAGGCCTCTGATCGATTCATCAAGGAACTGAAGGGCGTCGGCAAGGTGGAGCGTAAGGACGTCAAAATCGGTGTCGTCGCCAACCGGGTCCGCGAATACACCCTTATTTTCGAGGAACTCGACGAATACCTGACCGCCGCCCGCGTGCCGTACCTGGCCGCATTACGCGAGGCTCAAAACTATGTTCGCGCTTACACTCGAGGGCTCGGTATATTCGAATTGCCGGAATACCTGGCCTGGCCGGACTGGGAGCAGTGGGAGCCGTTGACTAAATGGCTGCGCAGTAAGCGCTCCCAGCCCTAGGGGAAAATCGGGGTCAGACTTCAGTTTTTGGAAAATCGGGGTCAGACTTCACTTTTTGTCTGGCTTTGGTTGATCGCAGGCGGGCGCGGAACCTGGCAAGTCCTTTTACGGGATGGCGGCCTCCGGTTCCCTCCGGTCCGCTTTATTCCCGCAAAAGGACATCCCATGCACCACGCCCTTTTGAGCTAGGTCCGTAGCGCCAACTCCGATCGGAACAACTAGCCAATTAGAATCCCGTCATCAATCAGGCTTGCCCTGATGCCGTCCTCTACATCGCCGTAGCGTGGCTCAACGCCCAGCACCTCACGCATTTTTGTAGTATCGAGAGTTCGCGACTCGCGTAGGAAAGACAAGCGGAGTTCGGAGAAAGTCGCATTGGCTTCTTTGCGCGAAATGGTTTGCGGTGGCTTGAGGCCGGCCAGATCAGTGACTAATGTTGCAAACGCCGTGCTGCTTCTGTGGTCGCCGTCGCCGACGTTGTAAACTCCGGCCGGGACATTCGTTTGTATTGCAGCGATGCAGCATTGCACCAGGTCGTCGACATGGATTCGGTTGCCGGGGTACGCGTCGGCTTCGTCGATGAAGGTTGTTCCGGACTGAATGCGGTCGATGCCCAGGCGACCGGGTCCGTAAATGCCGGGTACTCGCAGAATGACAATCTCGCAATCGTGTTCATTGTCGTAATTGAGCAGCGTCTTTTCGTCGGTCAGTCGGCGTCTTGCGCGGGCGTTGCTTGGGGCCGGTGGTGTGGCCTCATCGGTCAATCTTCCTTGCTGATCGCCATAGACGCCGGTGGTGCTCAGGTAGACGATACGCTGCAAAGGGGGGTGTAACGCGTGTAGCAGACGTTCGAGTCGCGTTTCGTTTGCTTCTTCCACCGCCGGCGGGATGCAGCAAATCATCGCGTAGCGATCGTCCAGTGCGACAGGTTCTACGGAGGTCTGATCCAGGTCGCGCACGTAACAGGGGCTCGCGCCGATAGTCGGCAGCGGTTGCCGGCTGACACTCACGCTGCCATCAATTGCAGTCAGCAATCTGGCGCCCGTGTAGCCTGTGCCTGCGATAATGCACTGCATATTGGTGCGCCCAGCTCAGTTGCTGCTGTCTTCGAGCCTGGGTGGTTCCGGTTTCCTGTCCGCCCGATCGGCTCCAAGCCGTGGCATAGACGAGCCGGACGAATCCGACACGAGGTTCAGGCCTTCACGATACGCATCGGCTGCCGCTTCGGTATCGCCAAGCTGATTGAGCAGTCGTCCGTATACCTGGAAGACTTCTGGCGATGGTCGAATAGTAATGACGGTTTCCAGGTAACTGCGCGCCTTCCCCCACAATTCAGCACGTAAACAAAGTCGTGCCGATGCCAGCAGCAAATCGACATCTTCGCCGCGTGTACGCAGCCAGGTCTCCGCACGTTTGAGTTGCCGGGTTACATCCGGTCCCTCGGCCAGGCCGTATAGCTTGACCAGTGGTCCGCGCCAGTTTCTCTTCAATTCCTGCGCCAGCTGTTTTTCCGCTTTTTCGTGCATGCCGGTACGGATAAGGTTGGCGAAATAGACTTCGCGCAGTGCTTCTCCCTTGCGGTCCGCTTTCGGGATGGCCTGCCACGCTATATCCACGGTATTTCCGTCGGCGGCCAGCAGGAGTTCTTCGCTGTGTACCCGGAGCGCCCACTCTTCGAGTATTTCTGGGTCCATGCCCGCGTGTTTCTTTAACTTGGGTAACAACTCCGCCAGGTGAACCCAATCCTCAAGCCGGTAATAGAGCCGGCCCAGTAATACCAGCGCTCGCGCATGATTCGGCGTGTTCTCTTCCAGTTGCCTGAGCGTTGCCAGTGCCTGCTCGTATTGATCCTGATCGAGCTGCAACTCCGCCTGTGTCAGCAGCACCGCATTCGCTGCCTCGGGTGTGTGCTCGTAAGCCTGTCGCAACCAGTTGTCACGACGCTCGTCATGGCCGAGCAGGTGAGCGGCCCTGGCTGCCTGCAGGTAATTCAGTAGTGGTGCGTCGCTGCGATGTGCGGTGCGGGCCAGCAGCCGTTCGCCCTTGGCGAAATTGCCCTCAGCGACCTCGATCATGCCCTTCGTCAGTCGTTTGCCACTCTGCCCACTGCGGTATCGACCGGCAGCTTCGCCAAGTCGGCGCGGTGCTCGAATCAGTTTCAGAATCATCCACGCCAAAACGAGCAGAAACAGTATCGACGCGATTAGCACGGGGACCGACATTTCGATCAGGTAGCCGCGGAAACTGATCACGACATAACCGGGATCCTGCAACAGGAAGTGCGCTGCAAATGCGCTGGCCACCAGTGTGGCGATAACAATCAGTCCAAACTTCATTGCTCGGGCTCGGGTTCTGCGAGATCAGGCAGCTCCGTCGGCTTGGCTGCCAGTGTGTTGAATTGTCGAAGCAGACGCAGCGACTCCGAGATGTCGGGCATCTCGATGTCGAAAAGACTCTCCCTGATCTCTGCGATGGTTTGCCTGGCGCTTTTGACCTGGGTCGAATCTGCGTCGTAGTAGTCGTTCAGCCAGGCATCGGTATCATCCAGGCTGTGTTGAAAAGCTGCGCGTTCACCTCGCAACAGCGCAAGCCGTGCGACCTGCAACTGCAGTGACAGGTTTGCGCGCAGGAAATACGCCGCTTCCGGGGCGATCAGCGGTTCCACCGCCTCGTCCGTGCGGCGTACCGAGACAACCTCGCTCATTGTATTTTTCAGAGACGCCATCGCTCGATCCATGCCGCTCAGTTCATCGCCGATCTCCGGATCGTCTGCTGTCGGCACCTCGATTTCCTGCCGCAACGGGAGTGATGCGACAACGTTTGCGAGGCTTGCGAGGGTCAGCGTAACGCCTTCAATATCCGGTTGGTTAATTACTTGCAGCGCACGCAGTTCATTGGACAACGCTCTGCGCACGTTCGTCAAAGCCGGGTTCGCGAGCTGACGAATGCGATCGTCCGCCTGCAATAATGCGAGTCGCGCCAGTTGCGGGTTGCCCGCAAGTTGGAGCTGCGCGTTCGCGATCTGCATATAGTACTCCGCTTCCGCGAGCAGCCAGCTGTCGCGTACGCCGGTGGAAATTCCCTGTATCGAGGACATCGAATCCTCGACATTGCTCATGCGGCCGGGCAACGACTCGAAGACTTCCATCTGGCGTTTGAGTCGTGCATCGAGCTGGCTCTCGAGTTGTTGCTGAATTTCCTGCATGCGACCGGTCATCGCATCGCTGCGCCCGGCAAGATCGTCCAGTCGTTCGCCCAGGCGCTGCACTGATTCCTGTCCGGATGCCACGTCGCGCGTCAGCGCATCAAGCGCCGTGGTATCCACCTTTGCGGGACCCTGCGATGCAGGCAAAATGAACACCACATAGGCAACCGCGACTATTGAAAGGACCGACAGCGAAACGGCCAGCAATGCCAGCCAGATGGACGCGCGAGACGGCTTTGATTCTTCCATGTGTATCGCATCGTCGATATCGGCAAATTCCGCATCTGACAGTTCGGCATCGCCCGCGGCATTGTCCGTGGCGGTATTCTGGTCCTGGTCGCTTGGTTTGTTCATGATTTGCTCATATTACGTTACTGTGGCATTTGAGTGATTGCACCGACCAGGCCCTCTGCCTGTGGACTGTCTGCCAGCTCGGCTTGCACACCAGGCAATAACTCCGTCGCCGTTTGTATCACACGTTTGCTGGGCGTAACCAGCCGTGTTTTCCGAAGTAGTTCATGGCAGTCCGCTGGCAGGATTTTTAGCAGGCTCGTCAGAGAGTCGACACTCATGACGATAACGACATCAATAGCGCCGTCGCGCCATGATTCGACCAGGCCAGATAGCTGCTGGCTGTCGGGAATCGCGGTTTTTCGCGCATAAGTCGCCAGGTAATTAACGGTGGCACCACGTTGCCTGAGCGTGTCTGCCAGCAGTTCACGACCGCCGTCGCCACGAACGATCAACACCTGCTTGCCTGCCAGGTCTTCGAACGCCGGGTGTTCCAGCAAGTGCTCGCTATCAAACCCTCCCGCGGGAAAAATGCCAGCCTTCAGGCCGGCGTCGCTGAGCGCTGATCGCGTTGCAGGGCCGATTGCAGCTATTTTCAGCCCCGTGGTTCTGCGAAGCGCCTTTGCGCCATACAACACCGCATTGCGGCTGACGAAAATGGCGATATCCGGCACAGGCATGGCGGCCAGTTCGCTGCTCACGTCGGCGGGATCGCGCGGGACGATGTCGATGACGGGCAAGTGATAGGCGGTGCCGCCCGAATGCGTTATTGCTCGCGTGAGATCGCCGCTTTGCGCGGTCGGACGAGTGACGAGGATGCCTGTGCCTTTTAGCGCCTCGTTCACTGTGCGAGCAGAGCGCCAGCGCCACGTTCAAGCAGCCGTTCAGCTACCTGAATGCCGAGGGAATTGGCGTCCGTTCCGCCGCCTGTTGCAGACTCGCGAAGAATTGTGGTGCCGTCGGCGGAGGCGACGAGTGCCTGCAACGTAATCATATCGCCTTGTATCGTCGCATAACTGGCGACAGGCGACTGGCAGGACGCCTGCAACGCAAGCGCGACAGCCCTTTCGGCGGTCGTGGTTGTTTTGGTTGGCTCGTCCTCAAGGCGAACGAGCAACGTGCGTAAATCCTCGTTGCGCTGCAGACATTCGATGCCCAGCACGCCCTGCGCGGCGGCGGGCAGCATTTGCTCCGGCGAAAACTCTTCGGAAATTTTCGAGGCCATGCCAAGTCGTTCAAGGCCGGCGCTCGCCAGTACGATGGCGTCATACTGACCGAGCTGCAGCTTGGCCAGTCGCGTGTTGACGTTACCGCGCAGTGGATTGACAACAATATCCGGACGTAATGCGCATAGCTGCGCCTGCCGGCGCAGGCTGGAGCTGCCGATGGTGCCTCCCTGTGGCACCGAGTCCAGGCCGCCGTTGTCGGTGGTCACGAGTGCGTCAAAGGGGTTTGCTCGCGGGAGTACCGCGGCAATACAAAACCCGGCCGGCATCTCCGCGGGCACATCTTTCATGGAGTGCACGGCGATATCGGCTCGGCTATTCAGTAACGCGTCTTCCAGTTCCTTGATAAACAAACCCTTGCCACCGATTTTCTGCAGGCTCCGGTCGAGGATGTCGTCACCGCGAGTAGTCATCGGCACCAGTTCCACCTGGTCCACTTCGTCAAACGATTCCAGTTTTTCGGCGATGTGCCGGGCTTGCCACAGTGCCAGCTCGCTTTTACGCGTAGCAATCTTCAGATGCACGGAAAATTACGCTCCTTTCAATCGGCGTTTTACATCGGCGAGATGCCGACGGCTGATTATAAGGCCATCTGTATCGTCAGGTGCATCTTGCAGCACGACTATCGACAGTCCGTCAGACGTTTTTCGGACCGCCTCGATATGTGCAATCGATACAAGGGCGCTGCGGTGAATGCGAACGAACAGCTCCTGGAATTCACTTTCGAGCGCTTTGAGCGACTCGTCGATCAGGTGCTCGCCATCGCCATGATGCACCCGGACATATTTCTGGTCGGCATGAAAACGGCTGATTCCGGCAAGATCGATAAGAATGAGCTGGTCCTTGACACGAGCACAAATGTGATTGCGCCGGGTGGGCAGGCCGGACTGCTCGGCGACATGCTGAATTGAGCGGTTACTGACTCTTGCGGCCTGTTGCATCGCCTTTTCCAGGCGTTCCCGTCGCACGGGCTTGAGGACATAGCCGATGGCGTTGGTTTCGAATGCTTCGATAGCATACTCGTCGTAGGCGGTGGCGAAAATCACCGCCGGCGGCTCGGCCAGCGAATTCAGATGATGGGCAACCTCAATGCCGCTGAGTCCCGGCATGCGAATGTCGAGCAAAACGACGTCCGGCCTTGTTTCGGCCGCGACCTCAATGGCCTGCTGCCCGTTGCTCGCCTCACCGACAACGGAGTGCAGCGCGTCATCTTCAATCAGCTGCCGCAGTCGATCGCGCGCCGGAGCCTCATCGTCGACGATGAGGACCTTCATGATTCGTTCTCTTCGTACGGAAAGGTCAGCACCACCTGGAACCGGTCCTGGCTGCTATCCACCGCGACGGATGCGCGTCCACCGTAGGCCAGGTCGAAGCGCTGCCGGATGTTCGACATTGCCATCTGATTGCCATCCTTGTCGCTTTGCCTGTCGGCAACGACGGGGTTCGAAATTGTGATGCGAAGGTTATCGCCGTCGCGTTCGCCGCGGACGAGGACTTCGCCACCGTCGGGCAGCAACTCAATGCCGTGATAAATCGCATTTTCAAGCAGCGGCTGAATGGTCAGGCTCGGAATCAACGCGCGCATGGGCAGTTCATCTATGTCCCAGCGCACACTGAGCCGATCACCGAGACGCAGTTTTTCGATACGTTGATAAATGGCCGCCACCTCGAGTTCCTGCTTCAAAGTCGTGCGATTCTTTTTTCCACCGAGGTTCGCACGAAACAAGTCGGCAAGATCTTCCACAGCTTCTTCGGCGCGCAGCGGGTCGGTTCGTGTCAGTGATGCAATTGTGTTCATGCTGTTGAAGAGGAAGTGCGGTCGTATCAGAGCCTGCAATGCAGAGACGCGCGACTGCGCTTCAAGGACGATGCTGCGACGCCATTCGCTGGCGACGTACAAGTAACGCATCGTCAGGGCGACAACGATTGAGCTCACGGCAAACGTGCGCATGACGAAACCGGAATGGCTGTCATCGATAATGACGGACAATCCATATTTACTGGTCGCTTGCCAGGTAACTTCTGCCATCATCAGGCACAACATCTCAAGCAGGAGAAATGCGATAACGAACGCACGCGTGCCGCCGAACGATTCCAGCCACGGGCGCAAACGGCACAAAAGCGCAGCACTGAGCAAGGCCAGCCACTGGATGTACATCGACATCTTTGCCAGTTCGGTGAGAAACGTGCCCGGGACGCTGTAGGCAGCGAGGGTCAATACAATTGCCACGAGCTCGGCGACCAGAACGATTACGAGAACCGTGGTGGCAGCGCAAAAGTCCGGCAGATAGGCCTGCGACTCGGTGTTATTGGCATCAGCGGCCAACGCGATCCTCCCCTGGAGTGATCGCGCATTGTACCGCAAGCGGATTATTCAAGAACGGCAGAGCGTCGCAGTATTAGTCGCAGTATTCCTTGACCTTCTCGTCTACGTTATCGCGTGTCTTCTGCGTTTCAGCTTCGTCCAGGTAAACTCGCTCACCGTTTTCGTCCATGCGATATATGCGTCTCGACCGTACAAAGCTAGCCTGGCGCGCACGGTATTTTTCGCACGTGTTAGCACGCTCTTTTTTCTCGGCGCGAATCTCTTCAGGCGTCGGGCCGGCGGGTGCATTTGCCGCTTCTTCTGCAGCGGCTTGCTGGCGATCGAGTCGCGCTTGAGTCTGGGCCTGCACGCCGGCGTTGTCCGTCGGTTTTGAGTCGACATTCACTTGCACTGATGACGGATCAAGCGGCTTGTCGGTGTAATGGACGTTGCCATCTTCGTCGGTCCATTTGTAGATTTCGCTGGCTGATGCGGCGCTCGCCAAGGCGACTGACAGAATCAGCGCGGCTGTTAGGTATAAATAGCGCATTATCGCAATCCTTTGTCGTCGGTCCCGCTGGAATCGGGATGCCTTTCATCAATAAGGCATTGAACCATACTGTATTAGATCATGCTGATTCCAGCATTGTTGTGATGCTTATCACAGCTGATATTGTGCCGGATTTCGCAAAAAAAAGCGGGCATGTCGCCATGCCCGCTCTACAGATCCTATGGCGTCTAATCTGCGTTGGTAAATTCCGGATAGGCTTCCAGGCCACACTCACTGAGATCCACGCCTTCATACTCGTGCTCGGCGTCTACACGTATTCCGACAGTGTATTTGATTGCCGCCCAAACCAGCAAACTGGTGAGGAATACCCAGGCGAATATGGAAACCAGGCCGACCATTTGCACGCCCAAAGTTGCGTCGTCGTTGTAGATTGGCACCGCCAGCAAACCCCACATGCCCACCACCCCGTGTACGGAAATGGCACCGACCGGGTCGTCAACTTTCAGTTTATCGAGCGCAACAATAGACCCGACAACCAGAAGGCCGCCAACCGCGCCGATCAGGGTTGCCCCCAGCGGCGTTGGTGCCAGTGGCTCGGCAGTTATAGCTACAAGTCCGGCAAGTGCGCCGTTAAGAGCCATTGTCAGGTCTGCCTTGCCGAACCAGAATTGCGACAGCAACAGGGCGAACACCAGGCCACCGGCCGCGGCCATGTTTGTGTTTACAAACACCAGCGCCACGGCATTGGCTTCACCCACGTCAGACATCTTCAGTTCTGAACCACCATTAAAGCCAAACCAACCGAGCCACAAAATGAGTGTGCCGAGAGTCGCCAGCGGCAGATTACAGCCGGGTATCGCGAACACTTCCCCTTTCGCGCCGTATTTGCCTTTGCGCGCGCCGAGCAGGAGTACGCCGGCGAGTGCCGCTGCAGCGCCACACAAGTGAACCACGCCCGACCCTGCGAAGTCTTGAAAGCCCAGTTGATCGAGCCAGCCACCGCCCCATTTCCAGAATCCCTGCACCGGATAGATAAAGCCGGTCAGCACAATTGCGAACAGGAAGAACGACCATAACTTCATGCGCTCAGCTACTGCGCCGGAGACGATGGACATCGCCGTCGCGACGAAAACGACCTGAAAGAAAAAGTCCGACAGGCCGGAATAATAGGTGTCGCCACCACTGGCAATGACGTCGGCTGCAGTATTATCCGTGCTGCCAAGTAATCCACTGCCAAATGTACCGAGGCTGCCGAAGATCGCACCTTCGACCTGGCCCGGATACATGATGCTGTAGCCGCACAGCATGTACATGATGCAGGCAATTGAATAAAGACCGACATTCTTGGTGAGAATTTCGGCCGTGTTTTTGGCTCGAACCAGCCCTGCTTCCAGCATAGTGAAGCCGGCTGCCATCCACATGACCAGCGCTCCCATGACAAGGAAATATAGGGTGTCCAGAGCGTAGCTGAGTTCAACAACCTGCTCAGCTACTTGTTTTACATCTTCCATTGCTTGTCCCCTGAAATGTTTTGCTTGTTCAAACCGCTTCCGAACCGGTTTCCCCGGTGCGAATACGTATTGCCTGACTGAGGTCAGTAACAAATATTTTGCCGTCACCAATTTTTCCGGTGCGTGCGGCCTCAGTGATGGCCTCTGTAACCTGCTCCGCTATTTCGTCAGCGACGGCCAGTTCGATCTTTGCCTTCGGCAGAAAGTCGACGACGTATTCGGCACCGCGGTACAGCTCTGTGTGACCGCGTTGCCGGCCGAAACCCTTTACCTCGGTCACCGTGATGCCTTGAATGCCAATATCTGCGACAGCCTGGCGCACGTCGTCGAGTTTGAATGGCTTGATAATTGCCGTGATCATTTTCATTGCAGATCCCCTGTGGACTAGTTCAGATCGAAGGTCTTGCCGATGGTGAATACCAGCGCTTCATTCGATTCGCCGACCAGCTCATCGTCCGATACAAGCAGATAAAGTCCCAGGTCGATTTCGGATACGGTGGCGTTGTAGCCAACTTCAAAATAGCTGCCATCGGCTTCGTCCTCGAATAGACCGTACCTGCCATAGATCCCATTCTTTTCAAGGGTGAACGAGTAATACTGGTAATCCAGCTTCGGCCCGGCAAAATTTTCGTATTCGCCGACTGCAGCGTCGATAGTCAACCAGCCATAGCCTGCGCTGAGGTTGATCTCCTGGTAGGTATCGTCGAAATCACCCGTGTAGTAGTAGCCCGTAAAACCGACGCCATAGGTGAAGTCGCCAACGGAGCCGCCGTAGCCAAAGTAGCCATCCACTTCCAGGCCGTCGCCGAACTGGCCGTCAACGTCGGCAACCCATGTGCCTGCGTAGAAGCCCTTGTGTTCGAAGTCGATGCCTCCGGAAGCAGAGGAAGATTTCTGCAAAATGCCCCTGAAATAGTAGTCGCTGGCCCAGCCGAGATTCGCAGACCAGTCGGCTTGCGCCGAAACGGAGGTCAGTAGCAGGAGGGGAAGAAAATAGAGTCGTCGCAGTGTCATTGTAATTGTCCTCGTGTCGTTCATCGTTGATGCGGCCAGTCTGGCGTTGCACGTCGCAATACTCATTGCAGCAAGCGTGCCAAGTTCGATAACACCAATAAAAACAAATGGTTGTCATAAATCCGGATTGGTTAATGCACTATCGCGGTGCATGAATCCGGGTGCTTGCCTCACTATGGGGAGACACCACAATTACGGCGAAGCGCCTGGTTTTGCAGCTGGCCTTTTGCGGCCTTCTGCGGTATCAAGTGCACATGCCAAACGACTCCATAGAAAAACTCGCAAGCATGCTGGCCGAGGCCGTACCCCAGGGATTGAAGTCCGTTCGTGATGACCTCGAGCAAAATTTTCAGTCGGTGTTACGTGCGGGGCTCGGAAAGCTGGACCTGGTCACCCGGGAAGAATTTGAAGTTCAGCAAGCCGTGCTGGCGCGGACCCGCGAAAAACTCGAGGCCCTGGAAGGGCGGCTCAAAACAGTCGAGTCGAAACCGGTAGCCGCAAGCAAGAAAAAGAAGACGGCAAGCAAAAAAAAGAAGACGGCAAGCAAAAAATCTTCAGACTAAGTCGCTGCGCGATTGCGCCAGAGGATTAGCGAATAGAGTCTGCGAACACGTCAGCTAGCATCGATCCAGGGAGGGAGGATGAGCGTAGCTATTCTAAAGAGTCGCGCGCAACTGGGTGTCAAAGCGCCGCCGGTCACGATCGAAGTGTTCCTTGGCGGCGGCCTGCCGACGTTCGCTATTGTTGGCATGCCGGAAACGGCGGTACGCGAAAGTAAAGACCGGGTTCGCGGCGCGATCCAGAGTTCAAATTTCGATTTTCCCCAACAGCGAATCATCGTCAGTCTCGGCCCGGCCGATATGCGCAAGTGTGGCGGGCGCTTTGATTTGCCTATTGCGCTGGGAATCTTGATTGCGAGCGGCATTGTTCCTGGTGAAGCTGCGGCCAGTTTCGAATTCTATGGTGAGCTGGCTTTGAATGGTGATATCAGGGAAGTGTCGGGCATTCTGCCGTCTGCACTGCAGGCCCGGCATTCGAATACTGCGGTGTTTGTTCCCGGCGGCAATGCAGACGAAGCTGCACTCGCATCTCCCGAGGTTTTTTCCGCCAGCACATTATTACAGGTGACGGAGCATCTGATGGGCGAACGAGAGGCGCCTCCACACAAGCCTGCCGCTATAACGTCGAAAAAATCACTCTACCCGGATCTCGCTGATGTGCGTGGTCAGGCGCAGGCAAAACGGGCGATAGAGATAGCCGCCGCCGGTGGGCACAATATCCTGCTGACCGGACCGCCGGGTACGGGCAAAAGCATGTTGGCGCAGCGGTTGCCCGGAATACTGCCACCGATGACGGGCGACGAGTCGATCGAGACGGCCGCGGTAGACTCAATCCTTGGTCGTTCGCTGGATATAGCGACATGGGGCAGGCGACCGTTTCGCAGCCCGCATCACACGGCATCTGCGGCAGCGCTGGTAGGCGGCGGATCGTACCCCCGGCCCGGCGAAATATCCCGGGCGCATAATGGTGTGTTGTTTCTCGACGAACTACCGGAATTCAGCCGGCATGTACTGGAAGTGCTGCGCGAACCCATGGAGACCGGTTGCATCACTATTTCGCGAGCGGGCAGGCAAGCCGATTTCCCGGCCCGTTTCCAGCTGGTCGCTGCGATGAATCCCTGTCCCTGTGGATACCTCGGCGATCCGGATGCCAACTGCCGCTGCAGCGCCGAGCGCGTCAGTCACTACAGAAGCAAGATTTCCGGACCGCTGCTCGATCGAATCGATATTCACGTTGCCGTGCAGAGACCACCGAAACAACTACTGCGCCCGGATGCTCCGCAGGCGGAAGGGAGCTCGGTGGTCCTGAGGCGGGTGAATGCGGCTCGAACGGTGCAGCAGCTTCGCAACCACGGGTGCAACGCATTACTTGAAGGCAAGCAACTGCAGCAGGTGTGTGTTGGGACCCATGAAAGTTGGGACTTGCTCGAAAAAGCGATGGACAGGTTTGCAATGTCGGCGCGTGCACATCAGCGAATCTGGCGGGTATCACGCACGATCGCCGATCTCGCAGGCGCGAATATCATCGATGTCGAACATGTCAGTGAAGCGCTTTCCTTGCGCTACCTGGAGCTTGGGTCAGGCAGCTGACTTCTTCACATTCTTTTCATGCCCAATAACCGAGCGACGTTCAGTTCTTGCCGGCTTCCTCGATCATGAAGTCGACTGCCGCGTGGACTTCCTCGTCGGACAAAGACGCGTTGCCACCTTTCGGGGGCATGTAGCCTGTTGAGCCGCCAAAGCCTTTGATTGCGTGCTCCTTTAGTATGTCGCCGCCCTGGGCAACGCGTGCTTCCCAGTCTGCGGCATTGTTTAACATCGGTGCACCACCGATGCCGTTACCATGGCAAACATTGCATGCCTTGTTATAGACCTGCGCCCCCGAAAGAGCCGCGCTTACCGGCGCCGCTTCCTCGACGGGGGATACCTGTGGCTCGCCGGCCGTTAGTTCTTCACCGGGCAAATATACGTGGCCAAAGGGCTTCAACCGCTCATTGACGGTGGCCCGGTACTCTTCGGTTTCGGCGGTATACACGCCTTGTGTCATGGCTGACATTTTCATTGCCACCACAAAAATGGCCAGAGCGAATATCGCCAGGGCGCCTATAACTACTGAGTACATATCGAAAAATTTCTGGTCGCGCTTCACGTGGGTGCTCCGGTTCTGTCGTTACTTATGTCCGGCCTTTGCCGAAGGTGGCGAATTATATATCAAGATTTGACGGCTGGCGGGATTATTGCCGCGGCCACGTTGCATTGGATTTAGCGGGATGCGACAGTAAGCAGCGCTTATGGATGGAGGGTCCGATGGCACTCAGGTACTTATCAGTAACGGCCGTTTTTCTGCTCGTCGCGGCCTGCAGTTCGCCGCCAGGGGACGACGATGGGATCGCGGCAGCGCTGCCGGCAGACCTTGTTCTGCGCGGCGGCACGATTGCGAGTGTGGATCCGCAGATCGGGCAAGCGCAGGCGATCGCTGTAAACGGCAGCACGATAACGGCAATTGGCTCGGTTGACGAAATTGACCGTTATATTGGTGTCGACACAAAAGTGGTGGAACTTGACGGCCGTTTTGCCATGCCGGGTTTTATCGAGGGGCACGGACATTTTCTGGGCCTCGGGCGGGCGCAACAGATTCTTGATTTCTCAGCCGTAAAAAACTGGGATGAAATTGTCACTATGGTGGCGACGGCAGCGGACAAAGCCAAGCCAGGCGAGTGGATACTGGGGCACGGCTGGCATCAGGAAAAGTGGGACAGCATACCGGACGATGCGGTTGACGGTGTGCCACGAAATGACTCGCTTAACAAGGCGGCGCCCGACAATCCTGTGCTGCTCGGCCATGCAAGCGGCCATGCGGCATACGCCAATGATGCAGCGCTTGCAGCAGGCGACATCGGTGACAGCACGCCCGACCCTGACGGCGGCACAATCGTTCGTGCGGAAAATGGCAAAGCCACCGGCCTGCTCAGGGAGACAGCGCAGAGGCTGGTTAGCGCTGCGCTTGGTGAGCATCAAAGTGAATTGTCACCGGAGCAAGCCGAATTAATCTCGAGAGAGCAGGTGTACCTGGCGGGTCAGGCGGCACTTCGCAACGGCGTCACTTCCTTTCACGATGCGGGCGCCAGCTTTGAACAAATCGATTTTTTCCGTCTGTTGGAACGCGAGGGCGCGTTGCCTATTCGCCTGTATGTGATGGTTCGCCGGGAAAGCAACGAAAAGATGGCCGAGCTATTGCCGCATTACCGGATGGTGGCAGACGACAACGACTACCTGGCGGTTCGTTCAATCAAGCGCCAGGTGGACGGAGCGCTGGGTGCCCACGGCGCCTGGTTGCTTGAACCGTACGTCGACATGACGGATACATCGGGGCTGGTGCTGGAGACGGTCGACGATATATCGCGCACCGCGGAAATTGCGATCGAACACGGCTTTCAGCTCAACACGCACGCGATCGGCGACCGCGCAAACCGGGAGATGCTGGATCTGTACGAGCAGGCGTTTGAAAAAGAGGGCGCCAACGGTCGCGAGCTGCGTTGGCGAATCGAACACGCGCAGCATATTGACCCGCTGGATGTACCGCGATTTGCAGAGCTTGGTGTCATTGCCTCGATGCAAGGTGTTCATTGCACATCCGATGGTCCCTGGATCTCGAAGAGGCTCGGTGAAGAGCGGGCTGAGCGCACTTCGTATCTGTGGAGGGACCTCATCGACAGCGGGGCGATCATCAACAACGGGACAGACGTGCCGGTCGAGTCTATAGATCCGATTGCCTCTTATTACGCGAGTGTGGCGAGAATGACGCGGACGGGTGAAAAGATTTTTCCGAAGCAGGCCATGACGCGAGAAGAGGCGTTGATCAGTTACACGCTGAACAACGCGATTGCTGCATTCGAGGAGAAGCAGAAAGGCACGCTTACGCCAGGCAAGCTTGCAGACATCGTTGTGCTATCACAGAACATTCTCACAGTGCCCGAAGAGGAGATTCCAGGAACCGTGGTTGACCTGACAATTCTGGGTGGCGTAGTGGCATACGCTCGCGATTAATCCTCGCCAGGCGGCATCCTGCGTTTACAGAACAGCCCTTGTTCCTGCACTAATTAGCGAACGGTTTCGCGGGCGATCAATTCGTCAACCACGTTCAACAAAGTCGGGTAGGTTCCCGTTTCTTGTTTGCCGGTGCGGTATTTGCCGTTTACAACCACTGCCGGCACGCCGGTAATAGCATAACGACGAGAAAGATCCTGCGCGACGCGCATTTTTTGCGACACTTCGAACGAGCCCCACGCGCTGCTGAAGTCTTCTGCGCTTACGCCAAACCGGGCAAACAATTCCTGGATTGAAGTCTCTGATGTCAGTCGGTTGCCCCGACGGTGATATTCCGCGAATACAGCAGCACGAAAACCGCTCGGATCCTTGATCTTGCCCGTGCTAACCAAGGCTTCTTCCGTGTAATAAAGCTGTGCATGCAAGTTCACCAGCGGGTTCCAGGTTGCCGGAATACGCACAAAACGGGTGTTCACGGGTGTCGATTCTGACCATGGGTTTATGTAAGCCTCGAATTCGTAGCAGTGCCCACAGCCGTACCAGAAAAACTCCGCAATCTCGATTTTGTCCGCGCCGCCCAGTGTGGGCTGCGTTGGAACGAGGCGATGGTAATGCTCGCCCTCTGTGTAATTCCAGCTTTGGCTGGCCGCCGGGGTTGAGGCCTGCGCGAGGACTATTGGCTTGTCTCCAGATTCGGACTCGTCAGGTTCCCCACCGGACTCCTCAACTATCTGCGGGCGTTCTTCCTCTGCCGCTTGGTTTTCAGCAATCGCGGGCGCGGCCTCTGTTGTTGCTGCGACTGATTCTCCTTGCGGAGGAGCCGCGACTGTATCAGCCGCATTCTCTTTTGAGTCGTCCGAGCTGCATGCAGCGAGCCCAATCAATAACAGAACAGCAATAAGTGATTTCATATTTATCCCCGGTCAGAACTCTGGTTCAGACAGCGAAAAGTGGAAATGGTTTAGCCCATTTAATGAGTGGCGGGATCGCGTGTCGCTAGCGAAGCCCCTGAAGGTAGGATGCGACGGCCTCTATTTCACAGCCATCGCCGTCGCCGCAATCGTCAAGTGAGCTTGCGATGTCACGCATGACTTTTGTGCTTCCGTCGGATTTACGCTCGCCACTAGCGTAGGCCCGCAGTTGCGCCGCAGTGTAGGTTGCATATTGCCCGCTCAACGATGGATAGGTTGCAGCAGGATTGCCCGCGCCTGTCGGCCCGTGGCACGCAATACACGCGGGCGTGCCATTGTTCTTGTTACCGCCGCGATACAAGGCCTCGCCTTTGTCTACAAGACTGGCGTCAGCAACCGCTCTCGGTGAGGCTGTCTGCTCACTGAAATA
>Ga0316192_10000686_pt1 | contig 24804 bp, 27 predicted proteins | sample MerIslwburrow_MG_FD_204931 | JGI IMG/M metagenome (GOLD analysis project Ga0316192, IMG submission 204931) | Coastal sediment microbial communities from Maine, United States - Merrow Island worm burrow | ecosystem: Environmental > Aquatic > Marine > Coastal > Sediment | place: USA: Maine...
GCCAGTAGTGGGCAAGGTGCTTTACTTCCAAGCCGCAATTGGGACACTCAAGGTTGATGAATAAAACTTCCCTGATTTGATTCCGTTCTGATTCCTGCTTACCGTGATTCACGTATTCCAGTTCGCCTGGACAACCGAGTACAGGGCAGTTCCAAAGGTCGTGACTCAATTGGCATCGCTTGGTGGTCATACCGGTTCTCCGGTATCGCAGTCGAAAATCCCAAGACCTTCATCCGTCTCATCTTCCTCAAGCCCTTCCAGTCGTCGTCCGTAATTCACATCATCCACATGCTCGTTGATTTCCTTCTGTGCTTCCTCGATGGTCTCAAACGTTTGCGGGACCATATCCTCATCGCGGTCGCCCACACTCCAAGCGTTGACCCATCCATCGCACCACGTATTAGTTCTGACTTCGTACATGATAATTCTCCTTTTAGATGCTCAGTTTCGTTCCCTCTTGATGATCCACGACAACGCGCAGGACAGTCTTTGCCAAACCGATAGGGGTTTTATCCCCCCAGAAGGTATCGACTCGTCCGTTCTCCTTCACTTTCAGGTGAAGCAATTGGATCAGGTTGTTGCCTAGTATTTCGGCTCTCTCATCGGTCAAGGTTTTCATAGGTCGTCCTCATTCACATTCGGTTGAAAATACCAGCTACCAACCGTGTTGCCATTGGTGTCTTTGATGTTGTGGTCGTTCCATCCGTTATCGACTTCGGCGGCAACACGTTTGAGAATCTTTGCCACTTCAAATCGGCATATCTCGCCGTTCTCAGGCATTCCCGGTTCATCCACTTTGAAGGCCGCATTATCCATATCGAATTTCATTATGAATTCCATAATTATTTAGCCTCCTCGATCATCAGGTGTCCGGGACCATTGCCTTCTTCGTCAGACGATATGAACGCATGTATTCGTTTGCCATCTTTCCGGCAAAGCACAAGGCAGGGCATGGACTCGGTGAATTCATCCCCGCCATCTTCTGCGATACTTGTCACGGTGAATCCTTTCAACCGCTCTAAATCTTTCTTGGTGTTTGGGTGCATCATAATTTGATCTCCTTGTTCAGGGCTGGATTGCCCGCATGAAAGGGAGACCCGAAGGTCTCCCCCTCAAACTGGTTATCCAAAGACAACTTCACCAAACAGGCAACACTGGAGGAACACGTCCCCCGTGATTGCATCATCGCTCTCGTTACGCCAGTCGCCGAAGTGTTTCGGGTATTTCTCAGCCATGCAGGTGATACCTTTTTCGACTGAATCCCAATTCAGTGTGTGAGTCTGAATGTCGTCGTCGTCCTCGGTTGCCTCGTCATATTCTTCCTTGTCAACAATCTGGAGCCCTTCTTTGTTCTTTCGCCATGCCTCACAAGCGAGCCCTTGAAATGTGTTTGTGATGAAATACCAGTAGTTGGAACCGCCCTCAAGAGCCGAAGCCAAGAGGTTGTCGATTTGTTCCAGTTCAATTTCCAGCATGACAGGGACGAACATTTTAGGAGGTTTGGGGTTGATCTCAAACCAGATGGGACGGCCAGCAGGTCCGTTGACGAGTTGAGCCTTCGCGAAATACCTGTAGTCGGTTGTTCCGTTATCCTCAACGAAAGGAATCATGTGATACTGAATCCCTCCGACCTCTTGAATAACTCTATCACCGCCAGAATCTCTAACTTTGCAATCAGGTGAATCGATTAATTTGTATTCCATGTCTTGATCTCCTTAGAAAGTTAAACTCAGACTCCCCGAAGGGAGTTTCGCCGTTCCCGGCTCGTCAGTGAGTTAAATGAATGCTCCCGGCTCAACATCGTTTCGTTTCAGGTCGAGCCCTTTCACATTAAAGAACATGGTAAATCGGCGGGTGTACATCCGAAGGAATGAGGAATAAGCCATTGCTCTGATCTTGCGTGAAAACTTGATGGTGGTCTTGGATGAATGATGAAGGGCAACAACGGGTAGGCACCAGTCGCAGTCCTCCTCGTACCAGCCGGAAGGCACGCGCATGTAGTCGGGAATGAGGAGGTTTGTCTCAGCGTCCACTTTAATACCACCATGACTGGCGGTATAGACGGCAGTAACGCCATGTTGCGCTTCCAGATTAGATGAACGTTGAATCGGTCCCCAAGGTGAATGTCCCAAGTTTGGCTCCGGTACTCTCAAAGAATTAAGCATAATGTGTTCTCCTTGTCTTAGTTAGATAAACATCTTACAAAGAAGATACAACCAGAAGGAATGATTGTCAACATGTAAACCGAAGAAAAGGGTAAAAAGATATTGGAATGTGTTGAAATGGTGACAATCGGGAGGACTGGGTATTTGTAGAGTAATAATGGGGTGACAGGGCGATGGGCCAGTGTACGGGCTACTGATCGGGCGATATGTTTGGCAAAACATGTCGAGAAAATAGTGACTTGGAAGGGTCCAAAGATAGAAGGGTTTACAAAAAGGTGTTGCAAAGCAGACAGGGATTGTGTGACTCTTACCAGTAAGTCTTAAACACCACAGCGTCCAGAACCCCGCAAACCAAAAACCTCCCGCAAAATCCCCAATTCTCCCGCAATCACACAAAAGTCGGCAACAACCGCTGACCTCCCGCAAAGACTCAACCGACTTGCCGCAACAACCGCATAATCCCTTCGTTGACTTCACTCTCCCCAAAACAGTACAATTCTCCTCGATATCAACTGCACACAAGCGTTGGAGGCATCGATCATGCAGTCAAAAGCAAAACTCGCAAAGAAATTACCGGGACCACGTAGGAAACTCACAGCGAAACAAGTGAAATGGCGTGACCATTATCTCGTACACCGTAACGGTACTCAGGCATCATTACACGCTGGTTGCCCTGCGAAAAGTGCTTCCTCCTATGGATCAGTACTGCTGAAAAACCCTCTTATTCAAAAAGCTCTCGCCGAATACGACTTCGAGAAAACTTATCCGAAGGCAGTAGACAAGGGCTGGATAATCCAGCAGTTGCACAAGAGTTACGACACGTACCAGAAGAAGAACGCTTCCTCGGCAGTCAGATGCCTTGAACAGCTCATCAAACTCAGTGATTTCGACCCCGACAAGTCCCCCGGCACATCAAAGGGTAAAAATACCCCGGCAAGTGATTCGGGGAAATTCAACGATATGACAACGGAGGAAAAGCTTGACGAACTCAGACGAACAACTGAACGCATTGCTGAATCAGTCAAGAGAGCTGGACAATCGGGAAGCAAAGAATAGCCTCTATGATTTCTCCTGCGTCATGGCCATCGAGGATATGCCTGTTGCCCATCATAAGCTGATCTGCACCAAACTGGACGAGGTTGCCAGTGGTGTACTCGATAGGCTCATGATCCTCATGCCTCCCGGATACGCCAAGTCCACGTATGCCTCGGTCCTGTTCCCACCTTACTACCTTGCCAAGTACCCGAAGAAGAAGATTGTCGCTGGCTCATACAACACAGACCTAGCAGAGTATTTCGGAAAAAAAGCTCGCGAGGTGGCAGGCTCACGGAGGTTTTTCGAGATATGGCAACAAACCCTTGACCCCGGGGTCGGCAAGGCGAGATCGGAATGGGGCTTGACCAACGGATCGGAATATTATGGAACGGGTGTAGGTAGTGGAGTTACGGGTCGGCGTTCCGATTTAATTTTAATTGATGATCCGGTTAAGAGTAGGAAGGAGGCGGATTCGTTGACGGTTCGGAATGATACGTGGAACTGGTATTTGACGGATATACGGAGTCGGAAGAAGCCGAATTGTGGGATTGTGATTATCAATACGAGGTGGCATGAGGATGATTTATGTGGGCGAATTTTAAATTTTGGGAGTAAGAGTGGGATAGAGGAGAAGCCGAAGTATGTGAGTGGGAGTGGTTGGTTTGAGGCTTATGATGGTGAGATGTGGTATGTGTTGAGTTTGCCAGCGATTGCGGAGGATCAGAGTAAGTTGGCGGAGCCGAGGGCGGGTAGTCGACCGGATAAGGCTGATCCGATGGGAAGGGCACCTGGGGAGGTTTTGTGGCCTTCGTATTATACGGAGAAGTTGGTGTATCAGGAGAAGGCGAGTCAGGACCCGCGGAATTGGAGTGCTTTGTGGCAATGTCGTCCGAGTCCTGAGGAGGGGACGTTTTTTGATCGGAAGGATTTAAAATTTTTTGAGGAATTGCCGAAATTTTTGCGGATTTACGGGAGTAGTGATTATGCGGTCACGAAGGATGGGGGCGATTTTACGGAGTTGGGTATTTTTGGTGTGGATGAGCGGGACCATATTTATGCTTTTGACTGGTGGTATGGCAAAGAGAATAGCCTTGTGTGGATGCAGAATTTGTTCCGGATGCAGAGAAAGAGGAATTGTAGCCTCTGGTTTGAGGAAAAAGGGCAGATAGAGAAGTCCATGGGTCCGATTATCGAGAAGCATATGCGAGAGACCCGATTATTTTTTTCTCAGCACAAAATAGCGATGAAGCACGACAAGACGATGCGTGCGCAGACGATCCGCGCCAGGTTCGGGCAGGGCATGGTTCATTTTCCCATGCAGTCGAGTCCCTACCATGGGAAATGGGTGGATCATGTCATCGGTCAGATGATGAATTTTCCGGACGGTACGAACGATGATGCGGTCGACGTGTTGAGTTTGCTCGGGTTGGGTTTGGGCCAGATTCACAAGGCACATATTCCGCTTGCATCTACCCCGAAACCGTCCTATCTTACGTTCGATGAAATGTGCAAAGACGAAGTAAAACCGAGAAGTATTTACCGGCTATGAAACCCTGAACCGTTGGAGGCGGAGAACCCATGAATATTCCAGAAAAAATGATTTACATGAACGCTAACCCGTCGACGCCCAGCCGATTGCAGGTTTACCTCTCGGAATTGCTCCTCGAGTTTTTGGACGCGAAGGCAAAGGCAATTCGGAGCTTCGACCGGCGCGTGATGGTTTCCTACGCCAAAGCGAACCGAAACTGATGGGCGACCTGACCTTAAACTTCTCAGCATACGAGTTTGCGTGCCATTGCGGAAATTGCACTCCCACGGTGCAAATGGACAAAGCCCATGTCAACCGGCTCCAGCGCATGCGGGATTTTATGGAGAAGGAGATCAACCCCACGTCCGGGATTCGATGCCCTGCTCATAATAAAAAGGTTGGCGGAAAGCCCACCTCCAGCCACCTCAACGGAACCGCCACTGATATTGAGGTCGAAAACAGCTCTGACGAACATCGACTGCTTATTGTCGAGGCGGCAATATACGTTGGGTTCACCAGGATAGGAATAGCTGAGCAATTCGTCCATGTAGACAATGACCCATCTAAAAATCCAGATCGAATGTGGATTTACCCACCCAAAAAGAAGGAGAGCGCATAATGTCTGAGGAAAATGAAACTCCACCTGTAGTCAAACCCGGAAAACAAACAAGCGAATTTTATGTAACCCTTGCCGGGATGCTTTCTGCCGGCGCTATGTTGGCGTTTGGTATTCCTGTGCCTCCGGAAGCTATTTTGGCCACAATTGGTGTGTTGGGCTCAGTTTATACCGCCGTTCGCGGCCTGGTGAAATCGAAAGGGAAATAATCCATTATGCCTGATTCAGAATGGTATCAGAGCCTGGTTGTGCAATTAGGGGCGGGAGGGTGTTTTTCATTGATACTCACCTGGATTATATTGAAATTCTTCGTCAAGGTGAAATCCTCTGAAATTGAAAGATCCCCAATTGCGCATGACCAAAACGGTAACGGTCTGACTTTCCAGAAATATCACGAGACAGTTATTCTCCCGAAACTCGACAAGCTACAGGAAGGGCATGAAACCCTGATCGGCAAAGTAGCCGCCCTACCCAGCAGAGGCGAAATCAACGAGGATCATAAAACCCTTCATGAGCGAATCACAAACCACGAACAGAAGTGTGTCAACTTTCAACTGAGACGCGAATCCTAACCTTATATTTTCATCTTTTAAAATACAAATCAGATTGGAATGACAAAAAAACGTTCCACATGGAACATTTCGGTGGTAATATTTTCGCAAGTTTTTGATTATAAACAGTGTGGTCCGAAGGAGACTCCCCATGTTGAATGAATTAGTGCTTCAAACCGCGATTGTAGCAACGGCTGATGGTGTCGCCCATGAAAATAACGTCAGTCCATTTTTCCCGCGTCACAAGGTTATCGCTCGTGTCGATATGTCTGGATTCTCCGGAACTGTCCTGGTTGAGGGCTCCGATACCGGTCTATTTGCCGGCGAAGAAACCACGCTATTTACGACCGGCGCCCAGACCACCGAGGATCGACCGTTGCAAGGGGAAATCACCCTCCCGAATTACGTTCGCTCTACCGTCACGCGAAGTGCTGGTACTGTAGACTTCGTTAAACTGATTTCCGGAAACTAAACCCTAAGGAGTGCGTCCATGCCTCAAGACCGGCCGGGGATCGGCGAAGAAAACTCCGGGGAAAAGGTAGCCAAGCCGGTCAGTAATGACGATAATCTTGATATTTCCGTAGCCGAGCGCACCCACGTCAAGGAGTTGAAGGCGTGGGTTAAAAGATGCGAACGGCAGGAATGGCCTGATAACAAGACGATTGCGAAGATTTGCGAAGAAAACCGCACATACGTCGAAGGCAAACAACACACTGATGGGGAGTCCGGACTTGTCCGGGCGAACCTCATTCAGGCCAGTATCCGCAGGACCACCAACCGAACATACGCCAGAAATCCCGAGATATCGATCGTTCCCACGGAAGCGGTCAACGCCACGCAGTACAAACTTTTCCGAGCCTTCGGAAAAACCAGCGAAATTGTAGTAAATCACTTCCTCAGCAAAGCAAAAATAAAGAAAAAAGCGAAATCTAACCTCCGCGCCGCCAAGACGTGTCGAGTCGGCTGGCTGAAAGTCGGCCTGCAAAAGAACCTCAGGACCGATGCCCACATCAAGAGCCGTATCCAGGACCTCCAGGATAATATCCAAACCAATGAGGGATTGAAACTGGAGGTTACTGATCCAGACTTCAATCAGGAAGATAACGACCTCAGGGAATCAAAAATACTCGAGAGACAGCAGTTAATTGAGTCCCTGAAACTCAAGGTCGAAGTGCTCCGCGCCGAAGGAATCACCCTTGATAGGGTAAAAACCGAGCACATGATCATCGACGTATCCGAAATAGAGTCCCTGGACGATTACGCTCAGTCTGAAAGGATCGGACAAAGATTTTTTATGTCTCCCAAAGTTGCAACCGAGCGATACGGGGATAAGGCCAAACATCTGAGCGTTTTCAAGCTCTCTGAGCGCGAATTATCGACCAGTGAAGGCACTTCGTACACCGAAGAAAGCGAAAAGCAGTCGAAGCAGACCAAGCAGTACGAGATTTGGGACCGCAAAAACCTAAAATATTACACGATTGGCGAGGGATACCCTGGCTACTTGACGGAACCGGTATCCCCTCAGGACGAGGTTGGGGAACAGTGGTATCCGTATTTCCCCTTGGGCCTGAACAAGGTGGACGGGAAATTCTGGCCTCTCTCCGATGTGGAGCTCATAAAAGAGTTACAGGACGAAATCTCCACCTCCCTCACCCAATTCAAAGAGCACCGCCAAAAGTCCGTTCCCTTCACGATTTTCAATAAAACGTCGATCGATGAGGAGACGATGAAGAAAATCACCGACCCGAAGTTTATGGAATTCATCGGGATTGACGGGATTGCTGATAAGCCTTTGGATCAGATGTTCCATGAGGTCAAGCCAAATACAATCGACCCCCAGGTTTATGGGACTGCCCACCTTGAACAGAAGATGGAGCAGGTCATTGGATCCAATGAGGCGACTCAACCGAAGAACAACCGGTCGAAAACCCTTGGTGAAGCGAAAATCCTCACCCAGGATGTAGCCACCGATTCGACCAGCGACCAGGACGACCTTGAAGAATGGTACGGAGATATCGCCCTTTACGTTTGGCAAATCCTCCTGAAAGTCCTCACCCCTGAACAGGTTGAACAGATTGCCGGTGAAGGTTCAGACTGGCCGAAAGCGCGTCAATCGCTCCCCACGATTTACAACCAGCTTCGGTTGCAGGTGAAACCAGGCTCCTCCGGAAAGCCCGACAAGCAGAGGGAGACTGAGACCTTGACCACCCTCATGCCACCTATCACCGAAATGATCATGCAGATCGCTGATTTCAAGGAAAAGGGGCAGGATGAGCTGGCTGAGACTCAGACGAAAATCCTCCAGGAATTTTTGCGTAGGGCTGATGAGAAATTCGACGTTGCTGAGTTTTTCCCCGAGGATGACAATGCCGCGGAATTGAAGGCTCAAAAAGAGCAGGAACGGCAGGCTCAACAGCAGGCGCAATTGCAGGCAATCGAGTTAGATAATGCCGTGAAGCAGTCGGAAATCCAGAAAAACAACGCGGAAGCTGAGAAGAACATCGCCCTGGCAGAAGCCGCGCTGAACCCTCAACCACAGCAAGCCGACAATTCCGAGTTAGAAATTTTCAAGATTCAGGAAAAATCGGCCAGCGATATGAGAAAAGCTGAGCTCGACGCCGCTACCAAGGTGAAGATAGCTCAGGATAAGCTGACGGCAGACCTCGAAAAACAGCGTTTAACGAACCAGGCCCTTATTGAAGTCGCCAATATCGAAAGAGATACTGAGCTCCAAAAAGCTACTATCCAGGAAAAAATTTCCGACAAAAAACTGCTGGCCGAGAGCAACAATAAGGACAAGGATATCGAAGGACAGAAGGAAACTGCCGAAATATCAGCGAAAGCCAAAGATGATGAAAAAAAGAAAGAGGCAAAGACTTCAAACGCTGAGTAGCTTGCGAGAATCTTGACGATGCGTTACATTGTCCACGAATATTATTGTAAATAACCAGCATGGAGGCGGCGATGAGTGACAGTCAGTACAGGTGGGACTTAAAGATTGTTTTTATCGAGGGGGTAGAGTTAAAACCTCTTGAGAAAAAGATTTTTGATCTGGAAGATAAAGGCGATGGGTACGTGAAGCTTATTATGGTTGATCGTTTTGATAAAGAGGGGAACCCCCATGTGACTTACCAATCGTTCAATAAGTCGCATATTTTATGCTTAACAATGACTGAACGAGACCGACCGACGATCATAGCGCCGTCGGGAATAATTACAAATTAGGGAGATATGGAGTTATGAAAAAAATATTACTCGCAGTTTTATTCTTATTTTCCCTCATATCTACCTCCTATGCGGGGCCGAGTTTCTTCAAGGCGATTGATTGTAAGTTTGACGACGGCACGACTGCATTGCCATTCAAATACAACTCGACTGACGCATGCTCGGCAACGAAAGGTAATATCGCTGTAGATACGGATTGGTTCCCGTCTGACATTACTATTAGTAATCCACAGCATTTCGACCCAGTTAGACATACTCTCCAGTTTTCCTGTCCAACTGGTACGGTCGTAAACCTACAGGTGGCGGGAACCGGCGTAACTGGAGACAAAGTGTATACACTTAACCAGGGAACCGCTCTAGGTGCGGCCGAAGGCCACCAATTCAGCTTAATCGTAACTTCTGGAATGAGTTACAATGTCCAACACAAGACAGGCACGCAAAACTGTTCAGTCATGATCACAGAGACCTTTTCCGATGATTTATAAAAAATTAATCTATCTGCTTCTGGTTTTGTTGTGCGCCTTTGTCACATTTGCGTTCACCTTGCAAGGGTTGGATGGGTCTGCCATGCAAGGGGGTTCCCCGAAAATGCAGAGCCAGATTGTAGTCGAGCCACCGGTAGGCTTTAGCGTCATACGAAACGATGGTTCCAAGGTTTTAAGAAACGATAGCTCCGACATTCTGAGGAATTAACCCATGAAAAAAATATTACTTTTTCTTTTCGCACTGATTTTCTTCCTGGTCCCGCCGGCCCTGGCTGTTGATACTAAGGTTATTGATGAAACCGGTATTGCGGCTGTAGCGGGTGAGGATGTTTTTTACTGTGTAGATGATCCCGGCGGTACCCCGCTGGATCGTAAGTGTACTTTTGACCAGACTAAAACTTTTATCAATGACGGAATGGTCGCTGGGCCGGCTTCCGCCACCGATGACGGAGTAGCCCGGTTTGATGGGACCACCGGAAAGCTTGTACAAGATTCAGGCACCACCCTATCCGATACAGGCGAACTTATCACGGATGGGCCGGTTGGCGTTGGCGACCCTGGCACGGAAGATTCCGGCGTCCCAGTCAACGGGGGCACGTATGATAGTGCGCTAAAAGTAAATGATTTAGGTGGTACTGAACCCGCCCAAGCCGTTATCCACCGGCATTCAACAACGCTCCAAGCCGTTTTGATGGGCACCCGCTCAAAAAGCAATGATGATACCCACTCCCCTTTGACCAATAGTGATACCGCTTTTTCGATTTTTGGTGGTTATTGGACCGGCACCCATTATGACCTTTTAGGATCCATTGATTTCCAGGTTCCGGCGTCCGGGACCGTTTCGTCTACTTCATCGCCTGGGGATATCGTTTTTAAAACGTCACCCGATGGAACGGACACTCCTGCCGAAGCCTTCCGGATAGGATCAGAGGGGGTGGTTACGCTCAATGATTTTGAGTTTGCCACGGAAAATTCCGCCGGGAAATTTACTTTTATTGGGGAGTCATCCACCGACCCAACAGTACCCGCCGCCAATAATGGCATTCTCTACACAAAAGATGACGGGGCCGAAACCAAACTATATTTTAGAAGTACAACCGGAATAACGGATCTTTTGGCGGGAGGGGGCGGGTCTTCACTTCCTGTTGCGGATACAACGTCCATAGCAGAGGGCTCTGCTGACGCAACAAAAGAAATACGATTTGAGTTGGATGGGAATACGACTGGAACAACCCGCGTATTAACCGCTCCTGACTTTGACCTTGATTTAGGTTCGGTCATGGCTGGAGTCATTAATGTAAAAAACTTTGGTGCCACCGGAGATGGGGTAACAGACGACACTGCGGCCATCCAAGCGGCAATTGATTTTGCAGAGGCCCAAGCGGATAAAGATCGACAGCCCGTCCTATTCCCAGCCGGAAACTATTTGATAACCACAACCTCCTTGGTGATCCTAGAACGTGGGATGCGTTTGATTGGTCTTGGCGGTATTACCAGTCGGGAAGGACCTCCATTCACAGGAGCCACTCTCATTTCCCCTGACACGGGCGGTTTTACAATCCTCGACATTACTCCTGCCGATATAAGTTTAATCCATGAAGGGGTGCAGATTGAAAACCTAAACTTTGTATCCACCGCTGTGGATAACTCCGGGTTCGGTATCGATTTCCAGAATATGAACCGGGGGTATGTGAGGGACGGTGGTTTTCGTGGGTTCAATAAAGCGATCAACATTCCCGCGGCGGATGACGACTTCGCTTGGTATCACTTAGAAAATAATATGTTCGACGATAATACAGTTGGCATATTCATCGCCGCAGATACGTCGGGTGGTCATGGAGCAATTGAAATATCCGGTGGAGACTTTAGTGTCGATGTGGGGCAAACCGGAATCGAGTTACAAAATGGGGTCGGGCAAGTAAGAATTCATGCTGTTGAAATGAATGGACAGGGCATTGGTATCAAGAATAGCGGCGGGCATAATATTATCAGTAACAGTAATTTTGAGGATATGTCCCCTTCTATCCAGATTACAGGTGATGCAACTCAAAGCCACGGCGATTTCAATGTCATAAGTAATAATGCTTTTGTTGGGGACGGAGCAGGAACGGGGATAACCGTTGGGGCGGATTGTGTCAACAATGTCCTCATGGGAAATACATTCAGTAACTTGTCAACCTCTGTGTCTGATTCGGGGGCAAGTAATGTACGTGTTGATTCCGAAGGTATGGACTATTCTGCCTTCGGTTATGAATTTAAAATGAACAACCCTATATTTTCTGCAAACAGGGTTGCCATTTCAAATACGGCTCCTGCTCTTGATCTGGATGATACGGATGGCACCTATTTCCGGTTGAGGAGCCAAGGGGATTTATTTGCAATCAGGGACGAGGATAATGTAAGAACACTAAACATTGACACCACCAATATTACAAACAGTACAACCGTTTCAGTTACAGCCCCAGACTTTGATGTAGACTTAGGTGGTATACCTACAGGGTACATTAATGTCATGAATCATGGGGCGACAGGGGACGGGACTACTGATGACACTGCCGCTATCCAAGCCGCAATTGACGCATTGCCCACTAACGGTGGAGTTGTCTTTTTCCCGCATGGGACATACCTGATCACCTCTGCAATAACAACCACGCAAGCGGGGCTGGTACTACAGGGTGCCGGGGCCAAAAGGTTTAATGAGTCTGCCACGGGTGGAAGATATATTGGCTCAACGTTGCTCATGCAGGGAGCAACCAGGGATATCACGTACCTGGATATTTCAAGCTCTGGAGGTGTCGAGCATAGCGGTCCCAAGATTCGTGATTTGAATTTTATGACAGGCTCCGGTTCAGGCCACACTGGATTCCCTCGGATAGTCGGGAGCTCTGATTTAGATTTTAATGATAACGGCGGGTCAGACGATACGATTGTGGCCGGCTCAAGCTGGACGGATAAATGGTTCACAAGTGGCGAGGATATTGAGGTCTTTGGTACAACGGCAAATGATGGGGTTTATACCATCACCTCGATCAGCACGACAACGGTTACAAACGACACTCTCCACCTGGCCACAGGTTCGCTTGCCGGTTCCCAGGCTAATACAAGCGCATCTGTCAATGTTGCCGATATAGCTCTCAGAATTAACAGCATGAACCACTGGGAGATAAGTAACTCCAGCTTCATTGGTTTTAGGATTGGTGTTTGGGCCTCAGAAACTTCTGGCGACGACAATGCGTGGAGCTGGATGCCTGGGAATTTGTTCAACAATAATATGATTGGTTTGCGTGGCGCCAACAACGGAACGGGTAATGGCGCGGCCACACACATTGACGCAGGAACAATATTGGTTCCGGACAATGGCCTCGGTATATGGGTTCCGAACAACTCGCCATTCTATAAGATCACAAATCAAAAGGGTGACGGCGGGGCCAACTCTACAGGAATCTTGATTGATGGGTATGCAACTGTCGTAGATAATGTGGCGTTTGAGGATGTAACATTCGGGGTAATCATTAATGCACCTGGCCCTCACGCCTCATCCGGAAAGTATAATCACATCATCGGTTGTCATTTCGCCAATGGGACTACGGCCATTACACTTGGCACGGGTACTACCGACAACCAACTTATAGGAAACACCTATCAGGCAATAACGAACTATATCTCGGACAGCGGGACTAATAATACCGTCCTCGACATGAGGCACAAGGCACTTGGTGGGCATGCCGAAGAACATACGTTTGCGACATCGGCGGCCATACCCTTAGACCTTGGCCAAGTGGAGCTTAGGCACGGCACGGACGGCGACGCGTTTACTTTGGCCGATGGGTTTGACGGGCAAACTGTAGAGTTAATATTTTCCAGGGACAACACGACGGGGTGGGTTAAGGTCACACCCGCAAACCCGGACGGCTTCACCCATATTGAATTCACGGATCAAGGGCAGAAAGCAGTCCTTGAATTCAACAAAACAACCTTTGATACTTCCGGCTCCTGGCATATCGTAAGCAACACGGGCCGAACAATCGGAAATGATAAAGGGCTTCTCGATTCCAGTACAACGGGATCTGGTACAACGGCGGTAACAACCGAGGAAACTCTAGCAACCTTTTCCCTTCCTGCCAATTCCGTATATACGGCGGGTATGGGAGTTCGAGTTGTTGCGTGGGGGACAACGGGAGCTAATGGTAATGACAAGCAAGTAAAAATAAAATTTGCTGGAGATACCGTGGCCGATACTGGAGTAGTTGCGGCAAATGGTATTCCTTGGCGGGTCACCACAGAAATAATGTATGCAGGTTCCTCTGCCAATGAAGCGAGTTCTTTTTCACTGTTCAATGACTCGGCTTCTTCGTGGTTCTACACGCGCTCAAACTCTTGGGGGAATGCCGTATCCATCACCATCACAGGTCAGAATGGTACAGCGTCGGCAAACGATATTGTGCTTGAAGGCTATAGAATAGAAATGATTGAATAACCTTGGTATTTTGGAGACACCATGACAATAGAAAATAAGCCGGAAGGCTCGGGTTCGGCTCCCGAAGATGGCGTAAAACCGGCCTCGCCAACCGATGAATCTACAAACCCTGCTGATACGGGAGAGTCGCAGACTCCCACGGACGTAGAAGGCTCGTCCACCGCGAATGACCAGGCTGAGAAACCATCCTTATTGGATGCGATTGAACAGTCTATGGTCAATGAGTCAGGAGAACCGCTAGCAGATAAACCCGAGGTAAAACCCCAGGAAGAAGGCGCCACACCCGCAGACGCAGAAGCCCCAAAACCCGCGAAAGCGGAAGAAAAGGCCGAAACCGATGAGGAAAAAGCGCAAAAACTCCATGAGGTCCCCGAGGGCGTAAAGGAAGGCTCGAAAGCTCACACCAGATTCCAGGACCTTGTTTCAAACAACAAGCAACTGGCGATCGAGAGAGATTCCGCAGTCAGTGAAGCACAAACGATGCGCGAATCAGTAGCAGAGACCGGAATCAATAAAAATGAATTCGGCGCTCTGCTGGGATATGCTTCTGAGAGAAAAAAAGGCGACCCGAAAAAAGCTTTGGCTTTTCTCGACGCCGAACGGAAGAATATTCTTCTTGAACTGGGTGAGGATATTCCTGCCCCTGATATCTTGAGCGATTTCCCTGATCTCCAAATTAAAGTAACCGACGGCGATTTAACCAGCGAGGATGCAGTCAAGCTTGCAAAGGCGAAAGTAACTGAGGCGGCGAGAGTAAAAGCCGACGAGGATGCTGATCTCCAGAGGCAAGCAGACAATGAGGCGAATGAACAGTTTGAAACCAACAAGGCGAAAGTCATTGCCCTTGAGCAAGGGTGGATGAAAGCTGACTTGGACTGGCCGGCAAAGAGAGAGTTAATGGCACCGCGTATAGCGGAAATCAATAAACTCCCCCCTGAGCAATGGCCGAAGGCATTTGAAGATGCCTACAAACTGATCACGGACACCATCGAGGCTTCATCTCTCACGGCTAAAAAGCTCACCCCGGCCAGTCCGATTAATGGTGGAGGTAGTGATGAGGGCGGTGACACTGAACCCAAAACGCTACAAGAAGCTCTTGAAAAGGCGAACGGTTGGGGATAATCGAGGGATAATCCCATGCCAGTAACAGCAGACGAGATCGCAACCTCGGGAAAAACGGCGATTGATTTTCATCTCAAAAACAACCCGATCGATCAGGTAAAGATTGAACACCCCTGGTCAAAACGGTTGATGCAGACCAAGAAAGCTTATCCCGGTGGTAAGCAGTACATCACCGAGCAGTTGCGTTACCAGTACAACAACAACTTCCAGTTTTACAATGGAAGAACGCAGGTAACGTACAACATCCGAAAATCCATCGAGCAGGCCCAGTACGAGTACAAGGGTGCGCACGATGGCTTCTCCCTGGACGAGGATCGCCTCGTTCGGAATGGTATTGCGGTCACTGATAACAAAAAGGCCGTAAGCACCCAGGCTGAGCGCGTTCAGCTTACCAACCTCATGGAAGAACAGACCTCTATCCTGCGCCTCGGTTTCGATGAGCAGATGGAGAAAGCTCGACTCCGCGATGGTTCGGCAAGCACGGATGACATTCACGGCCTGGATCATTTGGTTTCTACCACTCCTGCACTCGGAACGGTTGGCGGTATCAATCGAGCCACGGCAGGTAACGAGTGGTGGAGAAACTGGGCAGTCGGGTCGTTGACGACCACGACCACGACCGGCACGATTCTCGACCAGATGGAACTCATGTGGAGAAACTGTACCCGAAACGGTGGAATGCCGAATTTCATCATGGTAGGTTCCGATTTCCTTGATGGATACCGGAATTTCCTTTTGAAAAGCTTCCACCAGATTCATACCATCGGAGGCGACAAGTTAGACTTCGAAGGTGGTGCAGGCCGTATCACGTTCAAAGGGATTCCGATGGTCTGGAATCCTATGTTTTCTGTTCTCGACGCCGAAGATTCCCCGACAATTGATTGGGAGAAACGGTGTTATTTCTTAAACATGAACTTCATTCGTGAGCGACCTATTGAAGGTCACGACATGATTTCCCGTAAGCCCCCACGCCCGTATGATAGATATGAGCATTACTGGGGTCTGACATGGAAAGGTCAGGACACTCTCAGCCGCGGTAATGCGCACGCTGTACTGTCCATCGCCTAAGAGGTTCAACCGGATTTCTTCCCGGCGAACGGGGCTCATTACCCCTCTCTGATGCCGCCTCCAACGTTATCAGATATACCGGGAAGGACCCTTTTACACGGAGGCATTATGCTTGCTAAAAGATGTGGCGTTATCATCGACAAAGGGATCATGAGTAAGAACCCGAAGATCGTGTTCGAACATGAGATCCCCGTACTGCAATTTAAATTCGGGGAAGGCGCCATTGAGCGTGTCAAAATTCCTCAGATGGTTCACTCTGCTATGGGGAAAAACAACGTACAGCAGGGATTTGTACGCTTCCCGATAGAAGAAATTGACCATGACGAGGAATACCAGCGCATGCTCAATATGTACGGGAAGCACGAAGAAGAAGATCGATTCGTGGTTCAGATGGCCTATGGCTACCAGCAGGAAACAAAGCTGGAGCGGTTGGGTGAACTCAAATACCGACCTTTGCTGATCGCCGGCCATGGGTTCAAGCCTTTACCTGCGCCTGTCCTTGTGCCGTTTGACGACGGATTGGGTGAGATTTTTGACGAGGTTCCTGCCGATAAGGTGGATATGGTTAGAAAAGAAATGGGTGGAGAGCCTGTTTCTGTCGGCAACATTGATGAGGAAGATTTTATCTCTCAGGCCGAGTTGGATGCCTCTCTCCCTGCGCACAGCGAATCCCCTGTTGTAACCGAAAATCAGGCGGAGGAAGCAAGTGCTATCGGGAAAAAGCCGACCATCGCTGATATCGACACCATGTACGAAATCGAGCACATGACCGTGCCTGGTATTAAAGCGATGTTGACGGAGCGCGGGATTGAGTTTAATCCCGACGATCCTAAGGTGATTCTCCACGGTCTTTTTATGAACTCCATGGGTGCAGTCGGCGTTGACATGGCCGAGAAAGACTAAATCATGAGCTCTCCCGTATTCAAAACCCTCGGTACACTTCGCGACAGCCTGCGCTCACGTCTTGGGTACGGGAATATGGGCTCCGCTTCTGGAGCCTTGCAAGGCAATCTCGACAGCATCCTTCAATTATCTCAGTATCAATTGTACTGGATGTTTGACTGGCGCTATCTGCTAAAGACCTTTGATCAACTGACCGGCGTTGATCAGAGGTTTTATGCTTTGCCGAGCGACCTGGACGCAATGCAGGTCCAAAGCGTTGTCTCTGAGGAGATGGACGGCATTGGGGAAAACCACGTTGTAAACCACGACTTTCATCATAATCTTTTGGGATGGACGGACGAGAGCACGGGGACGGGATCAGTAGCGTTCAATGGCGGCGTGGCTCAGCTCATCAACGTGGATGGCGCTAATATAGGGATACTCGATCAACAGTTGTCGGACCTTGATATTCTTGATGACTATACGATTTCTTTTGACGTAGTTGATCTCGGAGGGCCATTTACCAGCGGGATGAACGTTGCCATGGGAGAGGTAGATCAGGTCCCAAGCACGTTTAATCATATGGCGCTTGGAATTGGCTCCCATTCTTTTGATTTTACAAATGAAGTTGCAAACCCATTTATTTGGTTTTCACCCAATAATGATGGAACGGCGCAGACCATTGGTGTTGACAATATCAAAGTACAGAAGAAAAGCTCCGGAAGCTCAGATGGCAAAATCTGGCCGATGACTCCGGGTATCGACTGGCAACACGATAATTATAGCAACACGAACGGGCGTCCCCTGCGGTACGAGTTTCGGGATCAGGTTGAAATTTGGCCTCCTTCCGATGACACCAAATACGTCATCCGGTATGAATATTTAAAGAAATTAGGCGACTTCTCAACCGATGACGATAGGGCCACGATTGACGACAACGTTCTCTTTATGCACGCGCTGGCCACGGCCAAAGGGCATTACGGTCAAAAGGACTTCAATATCGTCCTTGCTCAAGCGAACCTCCTGATCAATAACATCCGGGGGAAAAACCACGGGAATAGGCGATACGTCAGACGAAACCCTCACGCAGACCGTTACCGACTCCGCGAGGATGACGACTACTGCGACCTTGTTCATAAAAATGTACTGGATCTCTAATGGGCTCACTGACCCTCGATGATTTCAAAATCGGTAAAGATAGTCGGAAAGGCGCATCCGTCGCCGACGCCGACCGCCTCATCCAGTTAACCAACGCATTCATCAACAAAGGTAAGATCCCCCAAAAACGCCAGGGGTCACTCCTCGACGTGACCTTGGAAACCGGTACCGCTGGACTCGCGTCAGCCAACGGCGTTCTGAATACATTTTACGGTATCGGAACGATTACTCACGCCGACCCGAATTACCTTGCTCACCTTGTTAATGGGACGGTAGAGCAGACTGTATTTTCCGGGACGGGTCCGGATGACCTAAACTCGCATGGGGCATATTCTGGCTTGACGGACGCGCTTTATGAGTTCGAGATTGACGTCGTTGATTTGTTTACCATCACAGCTTTTGCCGACTCATTGACCAACCCGGGAGTAGCGACCACGGTTACATCCACAGGCCATACCATCGTAAACGGCAGGAGATTTGGTATTTCGGGGACTACAAGTTACAACGGAGATCAATTTGCTTCGGACGTTACTGCGAACACTTTTGACATTCAAATCCCATTTGTGGCCGACGATGCAACCGGAACGGCAGAAGCCTCTACTTATCGGTGGCGTAAGGACGGTGGGGCATGGAGCTCTTCTTCGTGGGTCGTAGCCGGCTTCCCGATACAGTTTGAGGTCCCTGATCTCGGTCTGAATATTGAATTCGATAGCCAGGGTGCTGGTCGGCAGGTTGGCGATTTATGGTCGTTCAACGCGAAATTCTATAATTCCGTACAGACGATCCATTTCGCAGACTCATTTCTTGGCTTTCTTTATGTCGTAGTCGAGTACGATACAGGGTACATCCGGCATCATTACCTGGACGGTTCTGATAACACGACAATCAAAGACACGAACTGCCCCCATACGGTTGCCGTATTGAAGATGGAGGAGAAAATTTGGGCGGTGGATGGTGATGTTGTTCGTTTTTCTGCGACCGGAAAACCTAAGGATTGGACGACAAGCCTGGATTCGGGGTTTCTCCCGACCGGTCTGAAAACAAGAAACGCCGACAACGCAATCGCCCTCGGGCAATACAGGAATCACCAGTTGGTTGTTCTTTTTGAGGACGGCGCCCAACTATGGAATGTTGATCCTGATCCTGCCCTGCACAGTTACGAGAAATCTTTAGACGGTTTCCAAACGCGGTTCCCTCGATCGGTCCTTAAATTCGCAGGAGACCTTTTTGTCTTGAGTGATGGTGGTGTCCGTTCTACGACTGAAAAAGTATTCTCTGAGAACATTAACGAGGAGGATGTTGGTAGCCCGATTGACAAGGATATCAAAGCGGTTCTGACAGACACCTCGACTGTTTTCTCAGGAAGATACAACAGCCTCGGGCAATACTGGGTCATCATCGACAGTAACGTGTTCGTCTACACTTTCTCCAGTACCGGGAAAATATCGGCGTGGAGCATTTACACCTACGGCTTTACGATTGACGCCCTGGAGGAATTCAAGGGCCGGCTTTACATGAGGTCCGGGAATAGCGTTTACTTGGTCGATGAGTCGGTATTCCGTGATGATGGGGTCGCTTACGAGGCGGTAATCCAAACCGCTTTTCTCAATGCAAAATCACCAGGCGTTGATAAAATTTGGGATGGCCTGCATACGATATGCGAGGGTACGGCTGATGTCTCTTTTCGTTGGGACCCGAATAACGATGACTTTGAGACTTCCGCGATACAGCTTACTGGGGATACGACCGGCGGTGGGAGAGCTCCGGTTGAAATTAATTCGCCGAGCTTATCATTCATATTTAAAAATCAACTCGACGAGGCGTTTGAGGTCCAGTCGTTCACAGCATATTTTACGGAGCTTGGAGTACAATGATTTTCAGGGAAATGACCATGAAAGACGCCTCGGCGGTGTGCTGGTCTGATCTTCATGGAGCGGAGAATGATTCCGTGGTAGGGTATTTTTCTCCAGAATCCCAAGCCAAAGAACTATTTGACTACTCGGTTGAGGCGTGGTCTTTGATCGGGAAAGACGGTGAGCCTAAGGCGATATGCGGGTTGACCCGGATATCCAGAACTACACTCACAGCCTGGTGCGTCATTTGTTCCAAAGAACGTAAGGTGTGGGGTTGCTTGGCGAAAGCCGCAAGAGCCATAGCGCGACGACATTTTAGCAAACACTCGGCAGAAAGAATTCACGCTCTTGCGTGCATGGACCGCCCTGAGCCCTTGAAGTTTTTGCAGAAATTAGGTATGAATGTACTGTGCCGAATGGATAGGTACGGGGCTCACGGTAAAGATTTCAGTCTTTTGGCCATCACCAAAGAGGAATGGGAGCAGTTATGAGCATCTTCTCGCACTTTTACATGCAATCTCCCGGGGATTTCCTCGATGAAAACATGTGTGATTGCCTCGGTGGTGGTGGTGGTGATGGGGGCGCCGCGGCACGAGCCGAAGCGGATCAAGCAGCCAGGGCAAAGAAGATTAAAGGTAATATCTCCCTAATTAACCTCCTATTTAAAAACGATCCAGCTAAAAACAATTCAAGAATAGAGGAGTTGAAGGGAGAACGTGACGCCCTTAGGCCCTCAAGAATTCCCGGGGCGCTTACGGGGGCAACGCCATTCTTTCATGGCATAACCTCAGCCAGCGGTATTCCCTCATTGGACCCTGATAGACAAAGGCGAAGCAATATAAATACGGCGATACAAAGACGGAAAGAAGCCAAGAAACTTCTAACTGGACCGACAAAAGTGGAGCGTGAAGCCTCCGCAATCAGCGATGTTGAGAATTTTTTCTTTGATGATCTGAATGAGCAGAAAGCCGACGCCGAGAGGCTCAGCCGGTTTGAGCTTGCTCGACGCGGCGGAACCGGGGGTAGTCAGGATCTTGACACCCAGGAGCGATTCCAGAGAAAAGAGGATAAGGCCCGTCTTGATATTGGGAACGTGGCTCTCGACGCCCGGAATAATCTGAGGTCTCAGGATGAAGAACTCAGGGCCGCGCTTATTGGGCAGGCCAACGCTGGACTCGATAGAGACGTATTGACCGGTGACTTTATAAACTCCCTTGATAATTCCCTCCAACGCTCCAGGGATACAGCGAAGCTGACCAGATTTGATCCTTTCTTCCAGGAAGCGGGGAACCTCTTTACAAATGTAGAGCTTGCGCGTGGTATTCAGACCGGACGGAATCAGGCAGATGACAGGCTACAAAGCTTTTTCTCTGCTGACCCTAAACGAAACTTTGGGACGGTGAGAAACTAATGGCAATACAATTTATTCCACTACTAATAGCTGGAGCCCTTGCCACAGCGGGCGGGGTAGCAATCAAGCAGAACGAAGTCAATAAAGCCCAAAAGCGTGCCGACGCCGCGAACGCTCTGTTGCGTAAAAATCAGAAGAAATTTGAGGACGAGGCTCAGTTAAATCTAAGAAGCTCCGTTGATAAATTCGGCAGTCAGGCACGCGAGGACGCCAAGAATAACGCGATTGAGGAAGGTGAGGCAATATTAGGTCAATCTCTCGAGCGAGATCGGGGAGATTTTGCGACTTCTCCGGAAGGCAAGACCAGCAACGCTTTCATAGACCGCAGAGCGGGAGTACAAGAAAACCTTGACGCCCGAGCCGAACGGCTTAAAACGAATTTGGCCCGGGTCGTTGCACCTGGACAGCAGGGGTTCGAGGAGAAGTCAGGTATCCTTCGCGGTCAGCAGACAGACAATACAATACGCGGTTTGCAACGCGGCCAGCTTGGGGTCGACACATTAAAGGTAGATGAAGCCGGGCGCGTGAAAGATAACTTTCTAGGCGACCTTTTACTCGCAGTCGGACCCGCACTCGCAACCGGTGGGGCCTTAGGAGCGGCTGGGGGCGCGGCTGGTGCGGGGACAAGTGTTGGGACTGGCGCCGCAACATTCGGAAATTTGGCAGGCTCAAGTGGCGTTACCCTTGGCGCGCTACCCGCCGCTACAGGGATTACTGGTGCTGGAGCCGCAGGGATAATCGGATCACAAGGTATACCATTACTGGCAAACAGCTTCACCCCGCGCAGAGGTTTTGCGCCTTCCAACTAGAGGGATCATGACGGAACGACGCAGATCGGGAATAAATCAGCTTGCCAATGCCCTCGTAGGGAATACGGGTACACTCGCCCGACGACAGGGATTCAGAGACCAATCCGCCGGTAATGCCAGTATCGCCAGCGCCTTGCTGAACCGCGTAAAGGCTACCGATGTGCAGACCCGAGCCGGTCAACGCGAGGAAGGCTTTAACCTTATCCGAAAAGGCGGGAACGAGGAACTACTTTCCGATCTTCTCATCTCAGACAAAATCAACCCACAGCAGGTAGGGAATCGCCGTTTAGCTGGCCAAGAATTCAGCAATATCGAGAGCGCCAGGGGTGCGATTGAAACAGGCGAACCCGACCTCGCAAGCCAATTGAATCAGCTTGGTAGCGGGAAAGCGATTCAGCGATTCGACGACGGCCCGAGCGGTCCCCTCAATCAGGCGACCGGAGAACTCACCAACCCGGAATTACTCGCCTCCAAAACCAACCTGAACAACGCCAAAACCGAAAAGAATATCTCCTTTCGTGATAAAGCCGATGAGGAAGCCACTCAGATTGCCGTCAAAACTCAAGCTTTAGTCGAGTCTGGGGGTAAGGTCCCTGCAACCGGTAGTGCTATCGCTAATTTCAATACGAAGCTTTTAGATGTAATGTCAGACCCTTTGAAAGGGGGCCGGCTGGATGTTGTGGAAGGTAAGCCGGGAGTAAAATTTAAGGACCTAAGCCCAAATGAAAGAACAGCATGGTTAGTGACCCAAAGGCGAATTTTAATTGAAGCTGATCCGGCGACTCAAGCAAAAATAATGGCTGACCTTGGAATAGATGAACTCCCGCTGACTCCAGTTGAGTCCGGAGAAGCCGGAGAAGCCGAGGACCCTGGATTCTTTGAGCCAGGTGGAAGCTTCGTCGGCGACGCCTTGCAGAATGTATTCGGAGGAGAGCCACAACAACCAATTCCGTTAGCCCCCGCCTCCCAGGGACCTGGGGCTAATGTGGCGCCAACACCCACACCCGCACCCGCCGACTCTTTGGGAGGATCCCTTGGGCCTCAAGCACCCATACCTCCGCAAGTCGGTGGCGCGGGGGCGCCTGTTCTACCTGAGCTCCCTGTTCAACAGCCTCAACCAACTTCCCTGGACGGTATAGCGAATAGCGGAGGCCCCGTTGTTCCGAATGAACTTATCGGTGATTTACTCACCCGAGGGAAGGATGCGATTGCAAGGCAACTGAATGTGCCTCAGCCTCAAGAAATCAGTGTCCCGCCGGCCACTATCAGGCGAATGGAGGGAGCTTCAACGAAAAATCTCCAAGACCTTGAGTTTCAACTCCTGAGCCGCCTGGAAGGTGGAGAGGAGAACGGACCTGATACGGCCATGCTGAAAGCAATCCAAGCGATATTGGCCGAAAGAGGGGACAGATGATATGGCCGACCTCACTCTTGACGATCTTGGCTTAAAGCCATCCCCCAAAAAAGCCCCTGCGATAAAACCGACGCCATTACTCGCTGATGGGCTCGGTGACAACACCGAAGCTGAACCTACCTTTGATGACCGTGACGCCCTCGCCGAATCTCTCAGGCAGGAAGCGTTAGGTTTTGGCGTCGACCCTTCGCTCGTTGTCGGGCAGGCGACCGCTGAAAGCTCTCTCAGGGAAGGTCTTGAAGGCGACAAAGACCTCGGCCTAAACTCCGCAAAATCCCCCCTACAAGTACGACCCGTTGCTGTCAACGAGACAAACAGGGTCAATAAGACTGACTTCGACCCGAACGATACTGATCAGCGCAGACAAGCGGGTATTGCCCACCTGGGGGATATCAGCAAGGATCTCTCCTCAAAGGGATTCCAGGGCGAGGACCTACTCGACCTTTCGGCCGCCACATTCAACGCCGGTCAGACCCGCGTAAACCGCGATATCGAGAAGGCCCGGAAAAAATTCAACACTCCAAACCCTACCTTTGACCAGGTTGCCCCCTTTCTACCGGAGAGCACGCGGAAAAATGTGGTCAATTCCCGGGCGGGACGCAAGGAAGATCAGGTTAGGCAGTTAAAGAGGGGGAAAGTGACCGCGCCTGAAAGTGTGGCCCCAGGGGAAGAACAACCAGCTTTCCAGCTTCCCACCATGGAGAACACGCTCAATAACCTGAAAACGCTTGGCGGTATCGCCGAGGTGGTTATCGAGGATTTCTTAATCAGATTCCCAATTGAGGGCACTGCCGGCACGATTAACGGAATTATTGAGGCCGTCCGGGAAGGTGATATAAACGCCTTCCCAAAAGGGTTTGAAGCCTCTCAAGGGACACTACCCCTCCCGGAATCAGAAGCCGGGAATAAGGTTCGCGAGGTTTTTGGTGAGGGATTCGACGCCGCTTTTAAATCGATCGATGACCTCACGGAGAGCCAGTTTGACGTTGAGAAGGACCCGGAAGC
>Ga0316192_10000688_pt1 | contig 24772 bp, 19 predicted proteins | sample MerIslwburrow_MG_FD_204931 | JGI IMG/M metagenome (GOLD analysis project Ga0316192, IMG submission 204931) | Coastal sediment microbial communities from Maine, United States - Merrow Island worm burrow | ecosystem: Environmental > Aquatic > Marine > Coastal > Sediment | place: USA: Maine...
CAGACAAAAAAATGAGCGTGGAAATTGTCGCAAAAGTAACTGCCGCAGCAACTGGTCGATACTCAAACATGGTTCCGATAAATTCAAACAAACTCGACTTTTTTTCACGTGAAATTTTTCGCTTAATTCGCATGTTCAAATATTCAGGACACTTCATAGGAGTACATCTATTTTTCAAAAGAGACTTCATCTCTCTTTCGGCTTCCAAATCCTGCTGCAAGGTCGGCTGTTCTACCAACATTTTCTCGACCTTACATCGATTTGCTTCACTCAGTTCATTGTCAATATAACCTGTCAATAGCTGTCTTATTTTTTCCTGTTCGCTCATGTCGCCGCATCTCCCAATAACATATCAAATAGAATCAACTTTAAATATTCCTGCACTTTCCAGGTTGAGTCTAATCCCTCTCACGACTCTTAATATATCCTGCATTCACGCCATACTCCTGAAGCTGAATTTGCAACTGTTTCCTGGCTCTGGAAAGTCTTGACATGACGGTTCCAATTGGACAGTTGAGCATCTTTGAAATTTCCTTATAGGAGAAAGACTCAACGTCCGCTAAAAGCACAACCAGTCGAAAGTCATCGGACAACGATTCGAGAGAAGCCGTGATTTCATCATCAAATAAATTTTCCGGCGCCACAGATGCAAATGCAGAAAAAAAAGTTTGGGTTGATTCTTCTACACGCAACCCGTGCACAGCAGAATCAATCTGCACCTTAAATGGTTCGCTTTTCTTCTTTCTGTACTGATTAATAAAAGTGTTCATCAGAATTTTGAAAATCCAGGCCTTAAAATTGGTTTCCCGCTTAAATTTAGCAAAGAACCGAAAAGCGCGGACATATACATCTTGCACCAGATCTTCAGCGTCTAGTTGATTTCGCGTCAACCTTAAAGCTGTGCTGAACAAAGCATCCATAAGTGGAAATGCAAGATCAACAAATTCCGACTTCTCCTCAAATGAACTTAATTGTTTACCTGCCTTAATCGAAATCATCGCTCCTTAGACTTACGCCCCTTTAATCCATTTCAAACAGGCGGCGACACCTATTTATTCCGTAAACTCAAAAATCAGATTCATCTTTCCAGCGTACAATTCTCCATTTTCCGTCATTTCCCAAAATGAAGTCAAAAACTGCCCTCCCGGTAACAATAAAGCTTTGCGAAGACCCAACTAAACTAAGATCAAACCTTACGAAACGCCTGTTCATATCGCTGTATAAATTGACAAACTGAAGATCAATTGCATCAAATGTGCGAAAAATAATGCCAGTCGACCTTAAATCATCATCGCGTCCCCAGGTAATTTCTCCCCCTGAAGGTTCTTTGTCTGGCTCAAAATATTCAAAAACAAACGATTCATCCAACAACTCACTATAAAGTAAAGAATCTTTTAATGTGTACGCATAGGCGAAATTTTGCAGGGTTTCCTCTGGCGTTTTTTGCTCAGTTATTAAATTCCCGAAATCATCGCCCCTCTCAAGCCCTGGGGCAAAAGGATTAAAACAGGCGCCAAAGACGAAAGCAATAGCAACCTGAACAGCGTATTTCATAGGCAGGGCTCAATTTATAGGCTGGAAAACTTAAAGAAATAAAAACAAATTAGGCTGAAATAAAAAAGGCAGCGCATTCAAACAGAAGCGCCGCCCTTACAATCATTTAATATAATTAACAAAATTACTTCAATCTAAAAACAACCGTTATTGCAACCCAAACTTTAACGGGCATATCCCGTTGCATGGCCGGCTTCCATTTTACACTCCGAATTGCGTTCACCGCCGCATCGTCACAACCGCTATGTCCAAGCGACTTCATAATCTTGGTTTTGACAACCTGCCCTTTTTCCGATACCAGCGCTCTAACAATAACTTTGCCCTCAATGCCAGCTTTCCGTGCGATTTCAGGATACCTTAGCGCCCGATAAATTGCCGAAAATCCGCCAATGGGTTCAGGAGCCTCATCATATGCCCAAAACGTACCCGTCTCGGCATCATCTTCGGGAGGAGATGGAAGCGCTGGAATATCTAAAAAATCAAGATCCGTGTCCTCGATGGTCGCATCGTCGGGCACATCCTCATTTTCAGTTGGAATTGGAATGGATGGTTTTGGTGGCGGAGGAGGAGGCTCAAAATGTTTCGTTATCGGAATTTCAGTCACCTCAATGGTTATGCCTTTTAATGGCTCCTCAACTGCCTCAAGGTTAATGGCTCGAAACACCTGAAAAATCAAAACGATTAACGCCAAAGAACCTATCATACCAAGTTCAATAATTTTTTTGTACTTGAGTTTTAAATTTGCCACAGGATTTTTTTCACAATTGTCTCCTTTTACTCAAGTTTCGCAGCACAATTCAAACTTAACGCGCAAGATTACTTCAATCTGAAAATAACCGGTATTGCAACCCAAACTTTAACGGGCTTATCTCGTTGCATGGCCGGCTTCCATTTCACACTCCGAATAGCGCTCACCGCCGCATCATCACAACCGCTATGTCCAAGCGACTTCATAATCTTGGTTTGGACAACATGACCTTTTTCGGATACCAGCACGTTAACAATAACTCTGCCCTCAATGCCGGCTTTCCGTGCGATTTCAGGGTACTTTAGCGCCCGGTGAATTGCCGTAAATCCTCCAATGGGGGCAGGCCCTTCATCGTAAGCAACAAAAAAATTAGCTCCGTCATCATCTTCGGGAGGGGGCGGAGGCGTTGGAATATCTGAAAAATCAAGATCCGTGTCCTCAATGGTTGCATCGTCGGGCACATCCTCACTTTCAGTTGGAATTGGAATGGATGGTTTTGGCGGAGGAGGCGGACGTTCAAACTGTTCCGTTTGCGGAATTTCAGTCGCCTCAATGATAATGTTTTTTAATGGTGCCTCAACCGCCTCAAGGTCAATCGCCCGAAACGCTTGAAATATTAAAACCATTAAAGCCAAAGAACCTATCATACCGAGTTCAATAACCTTTTTGTACTTGAGTTTTAAATTTGCCTCGGGGTTTTTTTTCATAATCGTCTCCTTTTACTCAAGTTTCGCAGAATAATTCAAATTTAGCGCGCCGGGGGCGTCAGACTCGCGCAACGCTTCATGCACCCTGGAAACAACGTCCATTTCCGCGCCTTTATCTATTCTCAGCGACACCAGTTTAAGTGGATGCTGCGGGTCGCGCGCCTTGCCTAACATGATACTTGAAACCTGACCAGTTGACACCGGACGGTCATCCAGAAAAATGTCACCTTTTCTTGAAACCCACATATAGGCGACATCTCTCTTCCCTTTCAATTTTTCAATTTTTTGGGCTGACGGCAATACCACAGGGATTCCAGAAAACTCCTTAAAGACTGACGAAACCATAAAAAAAATCAACAATAAAAATACAATATCAGGCAACGATGAAAGCGGTATACCAGGTTCTACTTTTTGTTTACCCTCAAATTTCACCTTTTATCACCTCCATCTATTTGTCAGGTTCAGCAATAGAAATACGCTTCAGGTTGGCAATTTTCAATTGATCCAAAGCTTGAACATAAGCGTCATATTTAGTTTTCCGATCTGTCTTCACAGAAACAATCAGGTTAGGATTTTGCATTAGCTTTTCTCTAACGACTCTGGCAATATCACCCAGATTAATAACTTCGTTATCAAGTAAAACCTGACCTTCGGCATTGATAAGCAAATTGGCGATATTTTTAGTGCGAACTTCTGTCTCTTCCCCTTTGGCCGGCAGCGTTAAACCAATGCCGCGATCAACATCAATTGTGGTTGTGACTAAAAAGAAGATAAGAAGTAAAAAAGCAATATCAGCCAAAGAGGCCATCGGAATATCAGATTCTCTTTTCTTTTTCTTTTCGACTAGCATTAAACGACCTCCTTAATTGAGAATTACACAAAAACTTTAACTACGCCTTATTTTTGCATCTCAATTAAGGTGTCTACGAAATCAACTGAGCTTTCTTCCATATCAACAATTAAATTGTCAATCCGAGAAATGAAGTAGTTATTGAGAATCTGAATAATAATTGCCACAACCAAACCAAAGAGAGTGGTTAGAAGCGCAGTTGAGATACCGCCTGCAACAATAGAAGGAGAGATGTCATTTGCTTTTTCAATCGCGTTGAAGGCTTCAACCATTCCCCATACAGTGCCCAGGAAGCCCATCATAGGCGCAACACTGATTACGGTGCCAAGCCAAATCAAACCTCTTTCAAGAAAAGCCATTTCAATAGAACCTGCATTCATAATGGCTTTTTCAACATGTTCTATGCCTCTGTCGGCTCTTAATAATCCAGCATGAAAAATAGATGCTACAGGCCCACGTGTATTAGCGCATTTCTCCACTGCATCTTTTACGCCGCCTTTACGCAGGGCTTTTTTGATTTCATCCATAAATACGCGAGTATTAACTGACGCGCGAAAAAGGGTCACGGCCCTTTCAATACTAATCCCAATTCCAAAAACAAGTAAAGCAAGAATCGGCCACATGGCCCAGCCGCCTTTGTTAAACAAGTCCAGAAAATTCATTTGTTAATTCCTCCCGTAACAGATTAACAGTATTAGTAATAGATTGGAAATAATTGAATAGAAACGTAATAATTGTTAAAAAAAATAGAGATAATCACCCTAAATGTCAATATTATTTTTGCATACCGTCCACAGACTTAAAAACATTAATTACTCAATGGCTAGCTTGGCTATATTTTCGGCATCCTCAAAATAATTCAATGCCTGCCGCACAATTGGTTCCTGAACAACCTCCAGATAGTTGTACCCTTCTGTTCCCCAAAAATGACGGGCAATTTGACTTTTCAATCTGCGTCTGACAAACTCCACGTCTTTTTCATCTTCCCAATTCTGAATTGTTACATTCCTTTGTCCTGCTTTCAACCTAACCTGCGCGAAAATCATCTCTGGCAATGTAAACTCGTTAACAAAACTATCGAAATCGCTTTCAAGATTTTTGTTAGATGATGCAAACCGGGAAGCGCAATCCAATAAGACCTGATTCTGGATCAAACTCAACGTCCAGGAGCTAAGCAATGGCGAAAGTATTCTTATATCGGGCGTGATTCCTCCTCCCCCGTAAACCTTGCGTCCGGCGCTTGTTATGTAAACTGGTTTTGTATTGAGGGTATCGCTTTCAACATTCGGATCTATGTCGTCATAGCCTTGCTCAAAATATTCTTTTAAGCCGTCTTCATAAGGTCGTTGTATTAAACGCCCTGATGGCGTAAAGTACCTGGCAATGGTTACCCGCACAGCAGAACCATCCTTGAAGGGGATCTGGTGTTGCACCAAACCCTTTCCGAAACTTGTAGTTCCCAGAATCAAACCGCGATCCCAATCCTGGATTGCCCCGGCGACAATCTCTGCGGCGCTGGCTGACCCATGATCAATTAAGACAATTAAAGGCTGCGACGTATAGCGACCTTTTTCAGAAGAATAATAATCTCCATCCGCTCCCGGAGTCCGACCTCGAGTATAGACAATTCTTTTGCGGCCTTTTAAAAACTGGTCAGCCATTCGCACCGCTTGCTCCAGGTAGCCGCCAGCATTGCCGCGCAAATCAAGGATCAGACGTTTCATTCCCTTGTCTTCAAGTTGTTTCAGCGCCTGCTCAAATTCATCATCTGTGCTTTTGGCAAATCGCCCCACACGGATATACCCCACCTCTTTCGCAATTATAAAAGCGCTTGTAACACTTTGAATTGGCACACGTTTCCTCGTCATTGCAACGAGAAACGGAGTCTGAAACCCATACCTTTGTATCTCCAGAGTCACTTTTGTGTCTTGGCGCCCCAACATTTTTTCCCGAACTTCTTCATTGGTCATTCTGAGTGTGGGAACGCCGTCAATTTTTGTAATTCTATCTCCTGAGCGCAAGCCAATTGCTTCAGCAGGCGAACCTGGCATTGCAGAAATAATTAACGGCAAACTCTCGTAAACAATAAACTCAACGCCTATTCCTTCAAACTCGCCTTCAGACTGCTCTTTAACCTCAACCATTTGCTCGGCGGGGATATAGACTGAATGCGGATCCAGTTCCGCCAAAAGGCCTGTAATCGCCCCGTCAACCAATTGTTTTGAGTCGACAGATTCAAAGTAGAATTTATTGACAGCTTGCACCACCTCCATCAGACGCTGGATTTGTTCATAGAGATTGCCGTTCGTTGCAAAAGAATCAAAACGGAATAAAAGACCAAAACCAATTGTGAAAACCAAAACCAGAAAAACCTGCTTTTTATTTCTAAAAATCATTTCACTTTATTCTTTAGTTAAAATGTTTGTCCATTCGTCATAAACCTGAATAGGTCGGTTTAAAACCATTTTGAAAACATTATCGTCTAAACGTTTGCTTTCCTTGAGTTTACACCCAAAAGCAGCAGGCGGGGAATTTACCGGAAGGTATTGTTTAAAAACTACTTAACGCGAAAACATTATAGGTCAACGGTCAAGGAAAAGCTTTGCCCATTCCCCAAACCCGCACTAAATGGCGCGTAACCATAATCAAGTTGAAAAAAGTTAAAATCCAGACCAAAACCTGCTGAAGGCCCTTTTCCCTCAATACCGCGCTGATATCCGGCGCGCATGTAGAGGGTTTTTCTCAGTTCAATCTCAGCGCCAAAACTTATCTGCGAACCAGCGGCAAAAACTTTAACTGCATCAGCGGCGATCAATGCTTTTTTCACGAGCCCCGTAAACGCAAATTCGTAGGCAACACCTATTTTCGCCAAGGCAGGAAGTTTTGTACTTTCATTTCTCAGGGCATCCATGGCGCCCAGATTCTGCACCACTACGGCAACTTTGACTGGCAGAGTCGGAGCTGTATAAGTTAAAGCCAAATCAGCGGCATAGCCTGACGCATTTTCATTGAAGATTTTTTCGAAAAGGAACTTTGTGGTAACGCCTGCATTGAACGCATGATTCAAGCTGCGTCCATAAGAAATTCCCGCTGACAGATAGTTTGATTGAAATGTTCCGTCTGGTTCAACGCTCGGCCTATTGGCTCTTTTTTCAAACCCTTCTACATTGAAAGAGTTCATATTTAGACCCATGCCGCCACCCAGGAAAGGGAAAACGATTGACGCGAAATTATGAGCTACATCTTTAAGACTCGATGCATAGGAAATTGTTAATTGAGTTTTAGACAAATCAGACAAAGCAGAAGGATTCCAATAAGTGGCAACTGCATTATCAGCAACGGCGGTATATGCCTCACCCATGCTTACGGCCTGCGCTCCGGCGCCAATTTTCAAAAAAGCCATTCCGGCGCCGCCGGCATTGCCTGCCTGGGAATATGCTGAGATTGACATTGAGGTGAAAACAAACAAGCACAGTATTATTCTGTCAAATATCATGAATCGCTCCGTGAAAATTAGAAGTTTACAAACCAGGAAAACACATGCTCTTCATCTGGATTTTCGCCCGGAGAAACATAGGCGTAATTTAATTCCCCAAGCTTGCCGAAGAGTGGAAAACGATAGCCAGCTCCGGCGGTAATGGAACCGTCGTCATAACCAGCGCGTAAAGCAATATTTTCAACCAGCATACTTTCCAGCCCGACATGCACTCGTTGATCCATTCGATCCTTTAAAAAACTTTCCCTAAAAATCTGTTCAAGGTCGATGGAAAACCACAGTTTTTTCAACCTTGGAACTTTCGCAAAAACACCAAATCGTGAAACTTTAGGAAGCGGCTCAATCGAATCTGTTCCATCTAAGTCATATAAATCCTGAGTGCTCCACTTATATTGATTATTTGCTTCTTTCACGACAGCTGAGAAAAAAACATCTTCCGAAAACCGATATAGCAAGCCAAAGTCAAAACCAACCCCTTTCGCTGATACTGTCTTATTCTCAACTCCCAAGTCCGGGAAGCGATTCCATAAAACTTTTACAGTAAGTCCTACTGATAAATTTGAAACAGGCAAAAGCCCAAATGAAAAAATAAAGGCATTCTCCGAATTAGACAAATCATTATTAAATTTCACACCGTCTGAAGTTCGACCCTCGATATCGTCAACACCCGCTCGAATCCATGCCAGAGAAATGCCACCATTGATAGCGCTTTTGCCACTTGATGAAACTTTTGGACGCACAGGCATTGCGATGCCAAGCGCAGAAAATTGCCTGTCTAAGGATAAAAACCGATAGGACAGAAGAATTTCTTTCTTTTCGAGCCGAGGCAAGCCTGCAGGATTATAAAAATTCGACTCAACGCCCCGCGCAACGGCAGAATATGCGCCGCCCATTGCTTTTGCCCGCGCCCCCATGCCCATTCTTAGAAAGGAACCCGCCCGACCAGCCTGAGCGCTTAAGCCGTTGACACCCAAACCTATCGAACATAGAATCAGCAGCCCTAAAAATGGCCAAAATTTGCTTTGTTTTCTTCGTAAATGAATCAAAGTTGCACCTAACTATTTTAAAACGATCAGTTTATCCCAGAACTCTCCGTCACCTTCAAGTTCCAGGCGATAAAAATAAACACCATTATGGACTATTCTTCCCTGTTTATCACGTCCATTCCAAATTTCGTACAAGTCGGAATTCCCGATTCGCGATTCATTTTCCACAACTGTGGTTACGTATTTCAAGGCGAAATCATAAATTTTCAGGGTTATTTTCGTGTCATTCAATGTGTTATATTGAAACCGAACAAAACCATCCCCATTCAAGACGTTATGTGCATTGGGTGAAAACGGATTTGGATAAGCATAAGTCCGCGCCTCACCATCACGGCCTGTCGGTGGAAATGACTGTACAATTTTCCATGACGCTCCATTATTGTCGGTAAACGCCAAGCCATTGCCTGTGCCAAGCCACAGTTTTTGATCCGGCGAGGCATAGACATCAAACACCTTATTGCTTAGAATCCTTCTTGCTCCGTCTGCGCTTGTCGCAGGTGGGAATAAAAACCAGGTTTCGCCAAAATCACTCGACTTCCAGAGCCCATTGTTCGAAGCTGCATAAACAATAGCGCCATCAAAATTGATATTGTGAACCGTTTCACCGGAAAGGGTTGTTTTCCAGGTAAATCCCTGATCGCCGCTAAATGACACGCCCAAAAACTCTGTGTCATCTCCCGACTCGACGGTTGTTGGACGCGTTCCCGCCCATATATTATCTTGATTGCCAAATTGTTGTCGAGCCAGACAAACGACAAAGTTACCCGATATTGTCTGATTAAAACGTGTTGAATCATGCGAAAAATTAGTCCAGTTGGCGCCGCCGTCCGATGAACGGTTGATCCCTTTTGCTGTGCCAACCCATAGAACGCCGTCCGTATTAATCACTGAAAAAACGCGATGGTTCAGACGCGAATTGGGATTAAAAATGAATGAGTCCGGCGCAACAGTTTCCCAGGTTTGACCTAAATCAGTCGACTTTTTCAGGCCGCCGCCAAAACTTGCCGTCCAAACTTCATCATCGCGAAGCGCGATATCAAAGGTGATATTGGATATAGGCGTCGGACCAGGCTGAGGAACAAAATTCCAGTTTAATCCGAAATTATTTGAATATGCCAAACCGCCGCCCGTTTGAAAATTTCCAATCGAATTCACTGAGTCAAAACCGGTTGCAACCCAAATAATATCATCTCGTTGCGCAATGGCGGAAACACCACCTCTGCCAATGCCATGCTGTCTGTTAGATGACTCAAAGGTCAAACCTGAATCGCTTGTCTTCGACAAACCCCGTCCAGCGCCCAACCACATGACGCCATTCAAAAAAGTAATATCTGTTATACTATTGCTAATCAAACCCGGAATGGGTTCATCCTGTCTTAAATTTGGATCCAATACAAAACTTTCCTTGGAAAGAATCTGAGATTGCGCAACGGAACACATGCAGAGGCAGCACATGAACGCAGCAACGATTTGGAAAACTTTTATCATATCTAAAAAACCTATTCCACTTGCATAATGTGCTTTAATATTTGACTCATATTCCCATCCGAGTCAATAGCGACAAATTCAAATCTGAATTCGCCCTTTAATTGCTGATTACGCAGGAGAAAAATTGGACGACTATAAATACCATCTCCTGCAACTGCGTCGGCGCGATCATTCCCATTTTTAAAGCCGTCGTCAAAAAGCGTAAACGGGCTGCTCTGCGCTTCATTGCCATTTGGAAGAAAGCTGCGGAACAGCACAGATGAAATATCCGCAAGGCCTTGCGGGTCGCGAGCATCAACGGAAATTAAAAATATTTGATCCTGCACTGGATCAATCACTACTTCTGCAGGCGCCTGAACATTGGTGATATATGGCGCATCAGAAAACCCGATTACAAATAATCTATCAACATTCGACGCGACATTCCCTTCATTATCTACAGCAGAAAAACGCAAATTATATTCAATTGCCGTTGAACCGCTTTCGGAAAAAGCAACAGTGGCGCTGAAAACACCATCGCCTGCTGCTCTGTCGCCGCCAGCGCCGTCGTCCAGCAATGCAGCGGGACTTATTGGCAGTTCAACATTATTGGCGTCAAATAGCCGCATGGAAACATCACTTACATTTGTAAGGCCATTGGGATCGCTAACTTCGGCCTCGAACAAAACATCCGCAACAGAGAGGCCATTAATCATTGGCGGGTAATTTACGCTCAAAATTTTTGGCCCGCCAGTTATTGCTTCTCGTCCGCGAATAACGGCCACAACCGGCTGACTGGCGTTTCCACTCAAATCCTTCGCCTGAACACGAACGAAATAGTCAAATAATTTCGTAATTGTGGTGTCGGAATCAAAAGTGGTTGTAAAAAGCCCGTCATTCGCCAGAAAATCCGGGATTTCTCCATGATCAAATAATTGGTGTATGAAAGTGGGTTCAGAAAATCCGGACGGATAAAATGCCGCAGTCACAGAGTTGACATCTGACAACCCATCGCTATCTGTTACCAGCGCTGTGATGATGATACTGCTGGAGGAGTCAACCGCCACTGACAAAGGCGCATTAACTGTTAGAATTCTCGGAGGTATCGGCTCGCCGCCATCGACAATTGTTATGAGCGCTGTTTCGGTCTCCGAATCATTTCCATCATAGTCAGTCGCTGTGACTGACATTTCGAACTGGCCAGTTTCTCCCGATGAAAATCCGCTGCGCAGCAAGAATGAAAAAACGCCATCATTCGCAATGATGTCACCATCCTTGCCTTCGTCAAGCAATATTCCATCAAGAAGAATCGGGCCTTCACCTTTTTTCGAAATCTCAAAGGTTACCATCTCAATATTTGACAGGCCTTGCGGATCATTTACTGTTATCGCAACCAGCTTTTCGGCAGAAGAAAGATTATATAGAACAGCAGGGAAGATAAAGCTTGAAATCTTTGGCTCAACGCCGAGGTTGCTCTGAACAATTTTGTCTTTTGAACAGTTGACTGACCCAAAAAACAAGGTGGAGAGTAGAAACCATCCCAGTGTTTTTCTTAAAAAACGACACGCTCCATTGTCTACAAAACACATTGTGGTATTTATCCTGGAATAGTCTGTGGTGAAAGGGTGAGTTCGATGTTATTCAAAAAATCATTCAAGTTTGAGAAGATTTTTGCTGCAGCGCCTAAATATTGCGCTGGTAAAGTTGAAGTTAAAGCAACAACTTTCATGCCAGCGTTACAAGCGGCTGTAATTCCTAAAGGTGCATTTTCAACGACCAAACAATGCTCAGGTTCCATTTTCAACTTTGCCGCAGCTTTGAGGTAGCAGTCGGGGTTTGGCTTGCCTATTTCCACATCATCCGCAGTGACAATTGCGTGAAACAAAGGAAGTAAATCGGACGACAATGTATGCTCAACATTCCGTAGCGGAGAGCCGGTCACAATGCCGATCTTTAAACCATGTTCGTTCAATTTTGCAATTAATGGCAAGATGCAGTCATCGACTCGCACATCGGCTATTTGACGGTAGGTTTTTTGTTTTTCCTGAACCAGAACCGCAAGCGAGTCATTGTGTAGCTGAGGGGCATATTTATTTCGCAGAACCTCGGCCACTTCAATGGTTCGAGCGCCCTCTAATAAGAGAATTTCTTTTGCTGACACTGAAGCTCCAAAATCTGAAAATATCGCTTGCCAAGCCTTCACATGATACGACATGCTATTGACCAGAACACCATCAAAATCAAACAAAACAGCCTTTATCAAACGAATCTCCGGCAAACGAAAAGGTAGGGCGTTAAATGTGAACAGACCGGGCAGACCAAATTAAAAGTATTCCATACTCAACATGAGTTTTTTCGAATTTTAAATATAATCGATTTGTGTTGGAGACGCAACATTTAATTTTAGAGCTAAGGCATTTGATCGAAATAAACTTGCCACCTTCCACTCCATCTGAACTCATAATTCAAGATTTTCCTGGTAATATTATTTTGACCTGAACCCTAAGAAGGGTCTTTGCAGCTTAAAAACGATAGTGCAATTCCAGCCCCGTCAGTGTATTTTGAGATTCTCCGGAACGTTCTTTTATACTTCGATCATCATCAAAGTTAGCGAGCAAATTTAATTGCCATTTCGAATCAATATCCCAGGTCAAAAAAAGAAGGAGGTTGTATATATTGCGATCTGTATAAAATGAGGCGTTGTCATTATATCGCTTCTGAACATAGGTTTGTTCGAGTGTCAGAATAATCGAATTAAGCCGAGTAAATTCAATTCTCAGCAATGGTCCCAAGGCAAAATAGGCGTCAAATTGGTTAATCTTTTGTGTGACATCCTGAGAACCGGAGGCAAGAAAAATTTCATTCAAATCCTGATACAATTCCCGCTCATATCGCATACCAGCGCCGACTCTGAAGCCGGATAAAAACTTTAAATAAAACTGAGGCTCCACTTCAAAAAAAGTATAGTCTGGTAAACTGGATGTATTGATTAATTCATACAAACGCTTGTCCAGATTTCCTCGCAGGCGTAACCCTGCTTTCACGGTAAAAGGCAATTCCACATTGAGGCCGATGTTTAACCCCCAAAAATCTTGCAGAAATTGAATCTGAGCCGTTTCATCCTTTTGATTTACAGCGGTCAGGTTACCGTAATTTCGACGCCTGATTTCATTGTCGAGCGCTATTGACAGACCGCGCAAAGTTGCGCGCGCCCATCGAATTGAAAACCGATTTTGGCTGTAGTTGTATGGATTGTAATCAGGATATAAACGGATCTCATTACGGAAACCCAAACTGATGAGACTGCTATAACCGTAATGAAACTGCATGCGTGCCTCAAACATGTTGTTGAAAAAGTCGAGATAAGTTGTTGAATTGTCAGCAGTTTTTGTATATTTACGCACCGTTGCTTCATCACTTAAAGAGAAAGATATGAAGCCAAGCCTCGGCATTATCGAGACTTTAGAACGGTTCTGCCAATATTGTATATCCACCCCACTTTGAAAGGCAGCCGCTTCAAATCGATTTTCAATTTTCCAGCGTGAACGGCGCCTAAAACGCTGCTCGAACCGTGTGGTCAAATCCCCGGAAAAGTAATCGAGGCTATACTTTAAAAACCCATTATTTTGTAAACTTATTTGTTTGTCCGGCTTCCAGTTTAACTCCACACGGACGCTTGAAAAGGGATTTAATCCGACGCTTGTATTGCTTTCCGTGATTTGAGTCGAACCAAGATCCGCAACATCTTCAATGGCCAATGGAAAGTTGACTTTAAAGCGCCACAAGTCGACGCCGCTTTGAACGCCCCAGTTAGTCACAAACGCCTGAGTTTCATTTGTTACTATCGGCTCTAAACCTTCAGAAGGCTCACTTTTATCATACGAGAAAGACAATTCTGACGTATCTTTCATGTCAATTGCCTCAATCAAACCCCAGATAGATTCAAGCCAAAGGTTTGCGCTGAAAAAATCACCAGCTCTCGCAAATGTTTCCGCCTCTTTCAACAACTTCACAACTTCACTGGTCAAGAAGGGTTGATTTACATTTTGGGGCAGAGATTTTGCCCAACGTTGCAAACGAAGCAATCCGATTTGATAAGCTGTCTCATTATTCCAAACATCGACATTTTCTGTTGAATCCGTTTCAATGTTTTCAGGCAACACCGAGTTGGGAAAAATGAAAATGGAAAGGAAAAGGAAAAGGCATCTTTTTAAAATTTGTTTGGAAAGCAAGGAAGGCCGGATCATTTTATCAGGAGATCGATGTGTGGACAGAACGATGCAAAACTGTGGCGAGTTTTTCCGAACATAACGTGGGTAAATGCATCACTTTTCCTGTTTGAAGATTTTATAACATTCATAAAATAAATAAATTAGAACTGTCGACCTTGCAATAGCACCGACAGTTCTAATTATCGCTCAGAAGTCTATTTCAATAAGAGCATTCTGCCAGTGGCCTGGAAATTATCTCCGGCTTTTAGTCGGAAAATATAAATTCCAGTGGCTACTTGCCGACCAGCCATGTCTTTTCCATTCCATTTTACCGTGTATGAACCTACCGGTTGAACCTTACTAACAAGTGTGCGAACTTCCTGACCTAGTAAATTAAAAATCCGCAGGTTCACCTCTCCGTTTTCAGCTATTGTATAGCTGATATTCGTCGCAGGGTTGAACGGGTTGGGATAGTTTTGTTCGAGACTGAAGGATTTCGGCGCATTATCAGCCGAGCCTGAAACAGTGGTGATGTTATCAATCGACATCTGAAGGTTGACGCTACTTGCATCCTGGCCATCGCCTACAGAAACGACGATTGATGACACCTCGCTGGCGCCGCCATAGTATGCGTCTTCATAGCCAGCGCCGCTTGCCTCAATTGTATATTGCCCCGCTGCCAAACCTGTAATATAATAGTTGCCTTGAGAGTCAGTGACACCATTGACATCCACCTGTCCATCAATTCTTGCATGCACAAGAACACCTGCAACCGGTTGCCTGTCAGATTTTCTATCAATTTTCCCACGAATCGCATACAAGCCTCGTTGTGTGGCAGCCATAAGACCAAAGCTGGCTGTCGATATTTGATTTTCTTGCACGATTACCGGCGTAGCGTCACGGAAGCGCTCAACATCGTCAAAAAACTCACCTACGAAATCTTCGGCCCAGGCAAACACATAATACTGTCCTTTGCTCAGGTTGGTCAGGCGATAACTGCCATCTTCGCCAGTAAAGGTGATGTGTGGTCGACGACGACTCGGTGAAACCGCTACGATCATGGCTCCGCGCACTGGCGTTGTGTCAGCTTCTGCGTAAACACGACCAACGATTGTTCCATCTTTGTCGCGATGTTCTTTCAAGTAAAAGTTGATGTCTGGCGTAACATTCGGCGCAACGACTTCCACAACAGTTGCATCTGAGCGGTCGTTCGCGTCATCATATAACTCGCTGAAATAACCTTTGGCAATTGTCCTTATATAGTATTTTCCGGAGAGCAGACCGCCGAACTCAAACTTCCCGTCACCATCGGTATAGGCGACAATATTTCGGCCGGTATTACCATAAAATGCTCGAACCATAGCTCGTGGAATCGGCAGAGAGTCTTTTTCTGTTTTTACAAAACCGGAGAAGCCGCCGCCACCGCCTAAAGTAAAATTAATATTCTCTATTTGTTGTGATTCGCCAACTGTGATAACATCAGCGTCAGCTTTGTCTGATTTTCCATCATAAAATTCAGGCAAATAATTCTCGGTGAACGCTTTAATCATATATGCGCCCACTGGAATACTTTTGATTAAATAGTTGCCGAGGGAATCTGTGCGCGCCCTAAAACCAGCGTCGGTAAGGTCACGACCTACCAGCCTTTTTTCACGAAAAGCCTCGACAACTGCTCCGGCAATCGGCGCTCCGGTTCTTTCATCTGTTACATTTCCGGCAATACTGCTGCTTGGCGACAGGCTAAAATCAATGTTTGTGGTGTGGACATCCCCTGCAACAACCACTGTATCGGCTGAAGCGCGGTCAAATTTACCGTCATAAAATTCGCCGTTGAAATTATTGGCGATGGCATAAATGATATATGAGCCGGGTCGAGCCTGCAACAAGTACTTTCCATTTTCATTGGTTCTGGTTTCAAGAAGAGGTCGCTGAGCATGCTCGTTACGCTTGGATGTTCCGTATAGCACAACATAAGCGCCTCGCAGCGGCGACTGATCCAGGGAACTTGTAACAACGCCCTGAATGGCTCCCGACATTGCCAGATCAAAGTCAATGCCAGATGTTGTCACTGTTTCATTAACGGCAACAAGTTGGGCTGCTGATTTCTCGATGGTGTCATCGTAATATTCGCCTCGATAGCCGTTGGCATTGGCTGCAAGATGATAAGAGCCGGTCGGCAGTCCATTGATCACATAAGAGCCGTCCTCATTGGAGCGCGCATATTCTACCATTCTTTCATTAACAACAAGAGTTGCGGTGACATAAGCGCGCGGAAGTGGCGTTGAGCCATCGCCGCCAAATACAACGCCTGTGATTTTACCACCTTCTGCTAAACCAAAATCAATGCCTTCGACCGTATCATTTTGTGCAATGCTCAATGGTGTGGCTTCAAGGTAGTTTCTGGTGTCATTGTAAAATTCACCGACAAAATCAGCGGCTGTTGCAGTAATAACATATGCTCCGGGAAGCAAACCAGTCAGAAAATAGTTGCCGGCGCTATCGCTGTTTGCTTTCTGCACCCAATGAATCGATCCGAGTCGAACAGCTCTTACTCTGGCGTCTGTTATTGCAGTCAAATCGGTGCTATTGGTTATTTTACCTGCAATAAAACCGGTCGCCTCAGGGCTGACAATTACATCCGCATTCGCGCTTAATCTCAAACCATCCACTTCAACAGAGGCGACAACCTGCCCTCTGCCTGGCCGGTCGCCTGCTTTAAACAAACCATTTTCATCTATCTTGCCCAGTCTGTTTGAAGACACTTCCCAATGTACAAACTTTGGAGGAACTACAATATCTTCGCGCTTGACCACAACGCGAAATTGCTGTTCTTTGCCCGATGGAAGAATGCTCCTTTGCGGAACAACCTTGACATCAAAAAAATGTTTACGCGATTCGCCAACACGAATATGAGTAATTTTTTCAATTACGCGCCCGCCCTTGGTGATCTGAACCCGAACCTTTGTCAAACCGGTATGGTTTCCAGCAACAAAAAAACCATCAGGGCTAATTGTTGCAAGGGAATCAGAGCCACCTTTCATGTTGTGGGGGCGCCCAATGATACTCCATTCAATTTGGTCGGCAGATATTGGTTGAACCGCACTGTCGTTAATTGAAAAAACAAATGCTTCAAACTGTTGCGCAGCCCCGGTTTCAATCTCCGCGTCCTGCGGTGTGATCACAGCGTCAAAATCTTGGGCAAAAGAACCGGAAACAATTCCCAGACATAAGACCCAAAGTAAAATAATAGTTCCAGTTTTAAACTTTCGCATTTCACATACTCCATTCTTAGAAGAAATTCAAATTAACACTCATTTTATTTTACTACACTAAACTCAATGTTGCCTCCGCAAGGGGGCGTTAACGATTGCAATCTTGCCGCTTCAGCAAACTTTTCCAGCGCGCCAACCTGGTTCCTTTCCCAAAACCGCACTCTTTTTAATTTCACACGCTACCGTCACCACCTCCTTTATGGCCTGCGGGGATAATTTTTTAAACTTTTCCTCAGCAGGTCAAATGAAACCTGTATCGCTTCATTCGCGGCGATATAATTACCTTTTTTAAAAGAATCATCGGCGAATTCACGGATTTCCATAGCGCTTTGCAACAATTGCAAACTCAACTGCGCCGCAGATTCAGTAATCCTTTGTTCAGCCTCAGAAATAGCAGCGTCTAACTGTTCAAGTTTTGACAAAATCTGCTTGGAAGACACACCTTGTCTGTCGGTTTTTTCGAGAACTCTTTCGGCGCGCGTCAAAAAGCTCTGCGCAGCCAAAACAGCTTCCAGAGCAACCCGATGCAACCCTTTGGAAAGCGCTTTCTCGGCATTTTGTGCGGTGAGTTTGGCCATTCGAATCAAAACTTTTGCATCCTCAGAGATATCACCACCAAATTTAGAAGATATAGCATTTATATCGTCTTTAACATTCTCGATTTCCTCAGCAATTCGCCCGTCAAATTGTCTTTGAACAGGTTGGCCGCCAGCTAATGCGTGCGAACGATTCAGCATATTTTCGGCCATTTTCAGCTTCCATTCCGCCTTGTCGTTTTTCTTCTCTTCGGCTGCCTGCTCCACCTCGGCCATAAAACCCTGAGCGCGTTTAAATAACTCCTTTGCACCCCGGTTATCAGATTGCATGACCACTTTTCGAATTGTTTCCATACGTTCTTGAAGACGATGATAAAAAGATTCGATTTGGTCAGACTTCTGAGGAGATTTCGGTCGGGCTATATCCAGGGCGCGCAAAAGAAGTAATGAGCTTTGATTCAAAAATTTTTGCGCAAGATCGCAGTTGCCGTTTTGTTCCGCCTCATGAGATTTTTCAGCCAACTGCACGGCGTTGCGATAAATTTCAGATAAACGATCATTGCTATTGGTCGCAACGGCCTCACGGGCTCTTTCCAAAATCTGCTGGAATTTTCGTTTCTCATTATCCAGTCTGCCCATATCGCCAACTCGCGATTTCATGTTTCGCAGAAGCTCAATGCCGACATGGTAGCGATCAATTGCTTTTTCAACATGCCTGGAAGATTCCGCGCGCTCACCTTCATTTTTATATTTTTTTGCCGTGTCCAGCACACGGAGAACGTCGCGACTGCTACAGTCTGTCAGCGAGCTTTCAGCATTCTGTAGCAGCTCCTCCAACTCATTTCGGATTCGTAAAAGTGTTCCCGGAACGGCAGAAGCCACAATCAACTTTTCAGTTTGCTCCAGCCCCGCCATTGCGCTCTTTGCTTTTTCCAGCGCCATACGCCACTTCATTTGCCGCATGTGACCTTCCACTTGATCACGCATTCGCCGCGCTCGCTCTATTCCCTCGCTAATTTGTTGATTATTTCTATTACCGACATCATAGGAACGCGCCAGTTCAACGACGTTCTCAATTTTACTGTCGAGCCGCTGCAACCACTGTTCCGCATCATTGCGGTTTTGCGCGGTCACGGGTGAACTTACAAGCAGGAACAACAAAAATGTTATTTTTATTATTTTATCAAATAGCATCTGATTAACCTTAATTATGCCACGGCTTCTATGCAAAAGAAATGCCAAACTTTGACTAAATCTAACAATCGTTTGTTTCTTTAGGACTTACAATCAAAAACATATCAATTCACTTCCCACATACATCACCTGCTGAAGGAAAATGCACCACACGGTACAATCAGAGCGAACCAGTGGGTACAAAAAGGAGGTAAAATCGTAAAGCGATAATTACTTTTTGCGCTTCAATTGCGCTTATTTGTTTCGTTTTTCCAGGAAAGTGTTCCGCCTGAGAGAGAGAGTAATTAATAAAATAAGTTTCTCTCAATCTTTTTAAGCTCAGAAATATTAATAAGGAAGCCTTTTTTGAATAGACAATAATTCAAAAAGCATTCAAAACGGGAAGGTATTAAGCAAGGAATTCTGTAAAAGCATCGTTATTAGCCATAAGTTAACACTAACGAACACGAATTTTTCTCTTTTTGCAATGGGCTTTATCTCGCAACAAGATTCGCCAATTTCAAGAGATATTTTGCAATCAAAATTAACATTTTTTCTCCAGGCTGGTTTTGCTGAATGCCAACTCCCCGTCACTGTAGTCTATGCTAACCTTGTCGCCGCGAGTCATCTCGCCAGCCAGTATCTTCTTTGAAAAAGCATTGATAATTTCCCGGCGCAAAATTCTCTTCAACGGCCTTGCTCCATAAACTGGATCGTAGCCGCGTTTTGCAATTTCATCGCGGGCGGCGGCGGCTAACTCAGCATCCATGCCTTGTCTTTGTAGGACTCGCCGAACCAGCACAGTGAATTGTCGGTCGACAATTTCAGCAATATTTTCCCTTGACAGCGGATGAAATACGAGGATTTCATCTATGCGGTTCAAAAATTCCGGGCGCATGGTTTTTTGCATGATTTGCAGGACTTGTGATCGCGCCTCCTCATAAATTTGATCGCCGTTTTCTTCTGTGAGATTTTGAAATTTTTCCTGAATTACATCTGCGCCGAGATTTGAGGTCATAATAATGATAGAATTTTTAAAACTCACCACATGTCCCCGGCTGTCGGTCAAACGTCCATCCTCCAAGGCTTGCAGCAATAGATTAAAAACCTCTGGATGGGCTTTTTCGATTTCATCTAACAACACAACGCTGTAAGGTTTCCTGCGCACGGCTTCTGTCAATTGTCCGCCTTCCTCATAACCGACATAACCAGGGGGCGCCCCAACCAAACGCGACACATTAAACGGCTCCATATACTCTGACATATCGATGCGGATCATGGCGTTTTCATCGTCAAACATAAATTCGGCCAAAGCGCGCGCAAGCTCGGTTTTGCCAACACCCGTCGACCCGAGAAATATAAATGAGCCCACCGGTCTGGTCTCTTCACTTAATCCCGCTCTGGAGCGTTGAACAGCCGAAGAAATGGCCTCAATCGCCTCCTCCTGGCCAACCACACGTTTGCGCAACCTTTGATCAATATTTAGAATTTTTGCGCGCTCGCCTTCCATCATTTTAGAAACCGGAATGCCGGTCCAACGCGAGACAATATCAGCAATATCATCTTCGGTAACCTCTTCCTTCAATAAGCTGCCTTGCAAATGCAATTGCGCGAGATTGTCATTTAACAATTTCATTTTCTTATTAAGCTCGCCGATTTTGCCATATTTTAATTCTGCTGCCTTATCTAAATCCCCTTCTCGTTCGGCCTTCTCAGCAGCCTGCCGGCTCTTTTCCAGCTTTTCCTTCACCGCTCGAATATCGGCAATGGCGCTTTTCTCTATCTGCCATCTCCCTTTCAATTCAGACACATTCCCTTTCAACTCAGATAGTGTTTTCCGCAACGTGTCCAGACGCACAATAGATTCAGCGTCGCGTTCTTTTTTAAGGGCAACTTGCTCTATCTCAAGCTGCTTGATTTTCCGATCGGCTTCATCGATCTCTTCGGGCATCGAATCAATTTCAGTCCGTAGCTTTGCCGCAGCTTCATCAATCAGATCGATCGCCTTGTCAGGCAGAAAACGTTCTGATATATAGCGATGTGAAAGCAGTGTCGCAGAGACGATCGAACTATCTGCAATACGCACGCCGTGATGCAGTTCATACCGTTCTTTCAGGCCGCGAAGAATTGAAATTGTGTCCTCAACAGATGGTTCTTCAACCAGAACTTGCTGGAACCGGCGTTCGAGCGCTTTATCCTTTTCAAGATATTTGCGATATTCGTCAAGTGTAGTCGCGCCGATCAAGCGTAATTCACCACGGGCAAGCATCGGTTTTAACATGTTCGCGGCGTCAACAGCGCCTTCCGCAGCGCCCGCGCCGACCATTGTGTGCAGCTCGTCGATAAATAGAATGACCCCGCCTTCCGCCTGTTCAATCTCTTTTAACACAGCTTTTAGCCGATCCTCAAACTCGCCGCGATATTTGGCGCCCGCAATCAGGGAACTCATTTGGAGCTCGATAAGACGCTTATTTTTTAGAGACTCGGAAATATCGCCATTTGCAATGCGTTGCGCGATTCCCTCAACAATTGCCGTTTTGCCGACACCCGGCTCGCCAATGAGAACAGGATTATTTTTGGTTCTGCGTGAAAGCACTTGCACACAACGACGAATCTCATCGTCCCGACCTATCACCGGATCGAGTTTGCCGCGCCGAGCCAGTTGCGTCAGATCCCGCCCATAGCGCTCAAGCACCTGATACTTTTGCTCGGGATTTTGATCGGTCACGCGTTGACTGCCGCGAATATCTTTCAAAATTTTGTAGATATTATCTTTGGTTACGTCAAATTCATTCAGAATTTTTGCGGAGGCGCCATCTTTTTCATCGGCGATTGCAATAAAAAGATGCTCTGTGCTAACAAACTCATCCTTGAGTTGCTTCATTTCCTTCAACGCCGCATTGAAAATGGCATTTGACCGCTTTGAAACATAGATGTTGCCTGACACTCCTGAACCGGTAACCCGTGGGATTTTTTGCAACACCGTTTCGAGGCTTTCCATTAGCCGACCTTGATTGGCGCCAAGCTTTTTAAGAATGGCAACCGGCACGCCTTCTAGCTCAGAAAGCAGTGTGTAAAGCAGATGCTCGACCTCTATCTCCTGCTGCTCCCGTTCACTGGCAAACTGTTGCGCCTGACTAACAGCCTCCTGCGCTTTAAGCGTTAATTTATCAAACATCATCACAAAAGATTCCTCATAATTGTTTGAGACAAGTCAATTTACCAGGTTTCCCGGATTGTTGACCAACGCCGGTTTCGTTTTTCAGCTTTCCCAACATTCCAAGCCATAATCGCCACGGTTACGCCTCCCCAAAAAAGTATTGTTGCAACAAGATAGGCAATCAATTCAGGCAGAATAAAAATTATCAAGGCCGACAGAATCAAAGCCACTGCGACCGCAGCCAATATAGGCCACGAATCTGAATTTGAAAAACGATTGTTCTCATAAAACCATATTTTCAACATTACATTATCCTCCGATATATATTCATTTTGATTTAAAGCCTTATTCACAAATCATGCCAAACCGAGCCAATGAACATATAAATCCTTAATTAACAAAAACTTAAAACAAAATAGCAACCAATTAACGGTCAGACTCTGCCATATCATCAGGTCAAACCAGCTAATATTGTCGACTTGTCGGTTTTATTGACAAAAGATCTTCACTCAACAAAATTTACTGTCATGATGCCAATGGCCTCTGGAGCATTCAAAACATGAACCGCCCGCGACAAGCCTAAATTTAGTGAGTCTGCATTTTCCGGGGTGAAAAAAACTTCGGTTCATTAAAAACGTTGTCGATAGTTTACTGTATCAATTTCGTTCGAATGATTCTTGCGAATGGTCATTATATTTTTTAATTCAATAATTCTGCAAACTCATAGGATATGAGTTCACGATATTTTCCTGCACAGACTATTATCACGGACGAACCTTTACTTTCATATACAACGGAGAACGAATGGAAAAAGCAAAAGGTGTTGTCTGGGACTTAAGCCCACTCTACCCCCCTGTCAATAAAATGGCTGAAACCGGTGATGAAATGGTCGCCTTGCTCGACAACGCGCACAATTTCAAAAAACAATATTATGGAAAAATAAACGCCGATGCTTGTGACGCCAGCTTTTTGTCATCAGCCTTATCCAGTTACGAAGCGCTTTTTCAAGCGGCTTACGCGCCCTACTCATTGGCAAATTTAAAATTTTACGCCGACGGTCTTTCCGACGAAAACAAAGCGTTGGTTGCCAAAGCCCAAGACGCGCTATCGCGCATCAACAACGAAACGCTGTTCTTTTCCCTGGAAATTCAACAAATCCCAGAAGAGAAAATGGCGAAAATTTTAGCCTCCGGCGAACTTGATCATTTCAAGCACTATATTGAATCGCTTCGTGTATTTAGCCCTTATATGTTATCTGAGCAGGAAGAACAAATCATAAACCGCAAAAACCTTTCGGGAAAAACCGCATTTGTAAATCTTTTTGATGAATTTACGGCGGCCTTTGAATGGTCTTTTGAACGTGATGGCGAAACCAAAAACCTCACTTCGAGCGAGCTGCGCGAATTTGCAAGACACCCGAACCCCGAAGTTCGTTTGCGCGCCAAAAAAGCGCATGATGCAAAATATGGTGAAAACGCTCTGGTGTTCACCAATATATTTGGCAACCTGATCAAAGATCATGCAACAGAAGTTGAAATGCGCGGCTATAAAAGTCCAATTCAACCAAGCCATCTCAGCAATAAAGTCTCTTCGCAAGTGGTTGAAACCATGATGGAGGTTACTGAAAAACACTTCTCGCTCGCCCGTGATTATTTCAAGTTGAAAGCAAAAATACTCGGCCTGCCAAAACTAAAAGGCAGCGACTTACATGCGCCTGTTAACAAGTCCAACCGTATTGTGCCATTTGATGAAGGGAAATCGCTGGTCGTTGACAGCCTCAGCCGTTTTTCACCGGAATTCGGCGATATTGCACAGAGGGCGTTTGATGAAAATTGGTTCGACGCGGAAGTCAGGCCGGGCAAACGATCCGGCGCATTTTGCTATAGTCTCGGGCCTGCAACCCACCCGTTTGTATTGATGAACTATGTGGACAATCTTGACAGCGTTTATACGATGGCGCATGAATTCGGTCATGCGTTGCACAGCGCGCTGGCTTGCGAAAAGGAAACACTGCTCACTTTTCATCCACCTCTTGTGCTGGCTGAAACTGCTTCGATCTTTGCCGAAATGCTGCTCACGCGCAAATTGCTGGCAGAAGAAAACGACCGAGATGGCCGCATTCAGATCATCGCATCGAAACTTGAAGATTTCTTCGGCACAATTTCCCGACAAACCATGTATACTCGTTTCGAGATAGAAGCGCACCTTGAAGGCGCAAAACGTCGTCTGAGCGCGGATGACCTTTGCCAGCTTTGGCTGAAACAACGCGATATGATGTACGGAGATACGGTTGCGTTTCTCGGTGAAGAAAAATGGTTCTGGTCAGTAATCCCCCACTTTATCCACAGCCGTTTTTATTGTTATGCCTATACCTTTGGCGCCTTGCTGGTTCTCGGTCTCTTTAACCAATACGAGCAAGAAAAGGAGGCATTTGTCCCCAAGTATCGCGGTTTGCTGGCAGGCGGAGATTCTGATTGGCCGGAGAAGCAACTTCAAGCGGTTGGCCTTGATTTCTCCCAAAAAAGTTTCTGGCAGGGGGGCTTTAAAGTTGT
>Ga0316192_10000689_pt1 | contig 24756 bp, 22 predicted proteins | sample MerIslwburrow_MG_FD_204931 | JGI IMG/M metagenome (GOLD analysis project Ga0316192, IMG submission 204931) | Coastal sediment microbial communities from Maine, United States - Merrow Island worm burrow | ecosystem: Environmental > Aquatic > Marine > Coastal > Sediment | place: USA: Maine...
CGCTGCGCTGTATAATCCAAGCCCATGAGGGTGAGCCAGGAGCATAGCGTCACCATATTGCTTGCATACAGCTGACCGTTTCGCAAAGGGTCGCCGGGAAGCACAACTTCGTCTCCAGTGGCAATTACGGATACTTTGGGTGATTTATACACCAGGGCCCCATCCAGACCAGCCGCTGCCAGAAGACCGATTCGTGCCGGGGTCAGCTTTCTGCCTTTTTCAGCGACGGTCTCGCCCCGACTGATATCCCTTCCCCGGACATGGATGTTTCGTCCCGCTTCGGCCGTATTGTGAGCAATTATTGCATTTTCTTCCGGCCGGCAAAACTCTTCCGAAAGGACGGCATCTGCACCGCCCGGTAAAGGAGCGCCGGTGGTTATGCGAACTGCTTGTCCGCGCTTGATTCTGAGGTCAAGGGAGCTACCCGCCACAAGACTACCGACGACCTTTAATGTTACCGGAGCTTGACTGCAGGCTTCAGATATATCCGAGGATACAATCGCATAGCCATCTTTGCGGGAGCTGCTGACGGACGGGCAATCTACTTTCGCAACAACATCTTCTGCAAGAATTTTACCCGTTAAACGGCTTAGTGCGAGGAACTCTGTTTTGCCGATGGATACGTTTGACAAGGTTAGATCAAGGGCGTCTTTGAAACCAATAAATGTCTGCATAGGGCGACTGAGAAGGTTTACCCTGTCCTGGATAAACCAGAAGTAACAAATTACAAGCACCAAATTACAAATAAATCCCAAATTCCAATATCAAAACCCGCCGTCGGCGGGTCAAAAGCCAATTGTTTGGGATTTTGAATTTCGGTCATTGTAATTTGTTTGGTATTTGGTTTTTGTTATTTGAATTTTTTTATTGCTGAAGTCCGAACACCGATAAGTGGCACCTTCAATTTCTGAAAACATGTTGTCAGATAAAGCCCATACAGGATTACAATTGGGTTTCTATGTGGATCTCATCACCGCAGCGAATTTTACCCTCTTCCAGAACCCGCGCAAAGACCCCCTCACGCGGCATGATGCAGTCTCCGGCCTTATAATAAATGGCGCATTTATTGTGACATTCCTTGCCGATTTGGGTGATTTCGACCAAAACGGACTCGCCCAGTCGAACCCGGGTTCCCAACGGCAGCGTTTTCCAGTCAATTCCGGTCGAGGCAATGTTTTCTGCGAAATCACCAAAGGTTACATCGAGTCCCTGTGATTTTGCACTTTCGATACTTTCAGACGATAGAAAGCTTACCTGTCGATGCCATTTTCCGGCATGGGCGTCTCCCTCAAGACCATGGTCCCTGGATATAAATGCTTCACTGACCGGCGTTTTGGGGGTACCCTTTTTCTTGCTTATCGCGATTGATACAATTTTCAATATCTGGGTTCCTTTTCCATAAAGGAGTCGTTTAAATTTCAATTCAAGGATTCAATTACGCTTTGATATTCTAAAAATTTTTTCTAATATCTTTGTAGAGCCCATTATTTAGGTGCCGTTACCGATTAAAAAAATCCCGTAGGTTGCCCGCAGATTGGGTAAGACAGCAATGATATTTCCGTACCTGTTTTCCGAATGGGTATTTATAGCAACCCCTTTTAAAATATTAAAGCCGACATCTCGGATAAACTTTCTAAAGTCCTTGATGGTAATGACACGAATATTCGGCGTGTTATACCACGCATATGGCAGTTGTTTGGTGACGGGGGCATAACCGGATAACAACAACTGCAGCCTGCACCCCCAGTGGCTGAAGTTGGGAAAGCTCACGATTCCCTTTTTGCCGATACGCAGCATGGCTCGGATCAGGGTGTCGGGTTCGTAGACCTGCTGTAGCGTTTGACTCAAAATAACATAGTCGAAGTTGTTTTCAGGGTAGTCGAGAACTTCTTCATTGATGTCGCCCTGGAGAACCGACAAGCCTTTTTCTATACATTGGGTAACCTTGGATTCATTGTGTTCGATTCCGGTGCCGGTTGCGCCCTTCTGGTGTATTAAAAATTTCAGCAAATCTCCTTCACCGCATCCAAGATCAAGCACCCGCGACCCCGGTTCAATCCACGAAGCGATGATCTGCAGATCAAACCGCATTTTCTTATTTTTGGGATTCTCTGTAGACACGCTCTAAAAAGCCCCTGATCAAAGCGAATAACCGCTCATTGGATAGTAAGAAGGCGTCATGGCCCCACTTGGCTTCGATTTCGCAAAAGCTTACATCCAGTCCGTTTTTCTTCATGGCCTTGACCATAGACCGCGATTGGTAGGTTGGATATAGCCAGTCGGAGGTAAAGGAGACAACCAAAAATTTTGCATTGGTCTTTGAAAACGCATGCACCTCGGAACCATTCCCATGTTGTATTTCCAGATCATAATAATCGGCGGCTTTGGTGAGATATAAAAAAGAGTTGGCATCAAAGCGTTCCACAAATTTCTTGCCCTGGTAGCGCAAATAACTTTCCACCTGGAAGTCGGCATCAAAGTTAAAAGAAAAATCGCTTTTATCCTGCAGCCGGCGGCCAAATTTATGACGCATGGATTCATCGGACAGGTAGGTGATGTGGCCGATCATGCGGGCTACCGCCAGCCCGAGGTCCGGCTTCGGTCCAAAGTAATATTCTCCATTGTTCCACTTGGGATCGGCCATAATCGCCTGCCTGGCCACTTCGTTAAATGCAATGGTCAAAGCGGAGTGTCGGGTGGTGCTTGCCAGCGGAATTGCCGCTGTTACCATTTGGGGATACCTGGTACACCACTCCAGCACCTGCATGCCCCCGATGGATCCTCCCACCACGGCCAGCAACTTTTTAATTCCCAAATGATCCATCAGTGCTTTCTGGGCATCGACCATGTCACCGATGGTGACCACCGGAAAATCTAGCCCATACGGCAACACGGTTTTCGGGTTGATGGTACAGGGTCCGGTTGATCCCATGCAACCGCCGATAACATTGGAGCAAACCACAAAATATTTGTTGGTATCAATCCCTTTGCCGGGGCCCACCATGTTGTCCCACCAACCGGGCTTATCGTCTTCCGCTTTGTAATAGCCGGCAACATGAGAATCTCCGGACAGGGCATGCAGCACCAGGATGGCATTGCTCCTGCTTGCATTCAGCGTACCGCAGGTTTCGTAAGCCAGGGTTACCGGGCCCAGTTTGGCACCGCTTTCAAGCACCATTTCCATCGGCGGTTCGGCAAACGTGTATGACTTTTTTTCGACGATGCCCACCGAATTGGCGTCTTTATCATGCTCGATATATTCGCTCATGCTAGACCATCAGATCAATATCAATCCCTGTTTCAACATTTTCGCTTTCAAATATATTGGAGAATATCAAAGTATTCTGGAGTGTTGGAGTGCCGGGGTATTGGAGTGTTGAAGATCTGTTCATTACTCCAATACTCCATTACCCCTTCTCCCCAAACGGCGACAGGATCTACACTCTGCAATCAATTTTTCATAGCCATTGGTCTTTCACACTTTGGCAAACGCCTGCTCCAAGTCTCCAATAATATCATCAATGTGTTCGATGCCCACCGATAATCGGATCAGATCCGGCGTCAGTCCGCCGGCTTTTTGCTGCGCTTCGCTTAGTTGCGAATGGGTTGTGCTCGAGGGGTGAATCACAAGGCTTTTGGCGTCTCCCACATTGGCTAGGTGAGAGAAGAGTTTCAAATTATCTACAAAATTACTTCCGGCCTCGAGGCCCCCTGCAATTCCGAACACTACCATACCACCGAATCCGTTCTCAAGATATTTTCTGGCCACCGGGTATGTGGGATCATCCTCCAATCCCGGATATCGCACCCAATTGGCCTTGGAATGTGTTTTCAGAAACTGTGCCACGCGCATTGCATTTTCAGAGTGTCGCTGCATTCGAAGCGGCAATGTTTCCAGCCCCTGCAGGAAGATCCAGGCATTATCAGGAGAAATACAGGCCCCGAGATTGCGTAACGGTACCAGCCGCATTCTCATAATAAATGCAAGGGGATTCAGATCCCCCAGATCGTGGGCATAACGGATCCCGTGGTAACTCGGGTCGGGTTCATTATAAAGTTTGAATTTGGGATTCGTCCAGTCAAACTTTCCGGAATCAATAACGATGCCGCCGATACCGGTGCCGTGTCCTCCAATCCATTTGGTAAGCGAGTTGATAACGATATCGGCACCATATTCGATGCTTTTCAGCAAATGAGGTGTTGTAAAGGTTGCGTCGACGATCAACGGAAGATTGTGTTTGTGGGCGATCTCGGAGACGGCTGCGATGTCGCTGACCTCGAGCAGCGGGTTGCCGATGGTTTCAATGAAAATCGCCCGGGTTTTTTCCGTGATTGCCGTTTCAATGTTATGCGGATCCCGGGGATCAGCAAAATTTACCTGAATACCAAACTGAGGCAATATGGCGTCAAACATGGTATAGGTGCCGCCGTAGAGATTATTGGCGGATAGAATTTCATCACCGGCCGAACAGATATTGATAATGGAATAATAGACAGCGGATGTACCCGAAGCAAGGGCCAAGGCGGCAGCGCCCCCTTCCAGGGCGGCAACCCGCTGCTCCAAGACGTCCTGGGTCGGGTTCATGATGCGGGTGTATATATTGCCAAGTTCTTTGAGTGCAAATAGATTGGCCGCATGTTCGGTGCTTTTAAACACATAAGAGGAAGTGCGGTGAACCGGAAGTCCTCTGGAGGTTGTGGCGGCATCCGGTTGTTGACCGGCATGCAGGCATAATGTTTCAAACTTGTAGTCGTCGTTCATAACGCGTCTCCTTTCTCTCAAGACATTGTGTGCAGCAAACGCTGGCAGGACACTATCCGCTGCTCCGCGTTAAGCAGTCATGGTCTGCTGCAGTCTTTTTTAATGTTTCCCCAAATTTGGGCGCTTAGCCGTGGTTGCACATCTTTTCCCGGTTGCCGGGAATGATTCCCCCAATTAACCACAATTTTATAAAATAAAGAATAGCGACGTTCTAATCTGCGAGTGCTGGGACGTCCTCCCCGGATTCACCGACCTGAAGAGACTAAATGGTTTTTGGCAGGCAGTCAGGAAGAAGAAAGGAGGGGCGATCAAAAAATGTTGTTGAAAACCTCACAGGAGCGGCAGACCTTCATCTTCTCTTTCCAATTCTTTTGAACGCCGCCGTCACAGATGGTACCATTGATAAACCAGCAAAGATTTCCGCTTTTAAACTCCCAGGCAGGGCATTTTTTCTTTTGTTGGGCAGCACATTTTTTTATTCTCCAGCATGGTTTTTTGGCGTTCGGGTTGGTGGATATCCGGGAAATCAAGAAAAACATTTGTCGTTCCACGGACGGCGGAATGGCACGCCAACCCTGTTCATAGCTGTGAATGGCTTTCAAGGATGTTCCGAGTAATTGTGACATCTGCTTTTGGGTCTTGTCTAATTGCTGTCGAAACGATTTGAATTCAGTGCTGTCCATTAAATTGGTCCCTGGTTTATAGTGCTTTTAATTAACAATTGATATATGTTGCTACATTGTGGCAGAATTGTCAATAAAAAATGAGCTAAAAGTTAAAATGAACTCATCCTCCAAAGTGACGACGGCAAGAATGTGCTGTCAGACTTAACCTCCGATCGCATTGAACCAGATCGAATGTACATCATTTACCGTGTCTTTGACCTCTTTTAAAGCGTTCAGAAGACGGGTGTACGTCATGGCCAGACCGATATTTTCGGCCAGCACCAGCAGAGAGTCGATATCCGTTTCAGAAATTTCCCATTGCTCGTGATGATACAAACGCAGGGTTCCGATATTCTTGCCGTAGAATTTAATCGGCAGTGAAACGATGGCGCCGATTCCCTCCTCTCTTGCTTCCTGGGGATATTGCAAAAGGTCCGTTTCCTCCAGATCGCGAATGATAACCGGCTTGCCCTTTTTAATGTCGCCAATACTTTTGTTCGAAAAAACGGGTCCTTTGTTCAAGTAACCGATACTAAGACCGAAACTTGAGAGCAATTCAAGTTCACCACTTGCCGGCTCTAAAGCAAAAATAGAGCATCCTTTAATTTCCAGGGTGCCGACCAGCAGCTGTGTTAAATGACCGGTCATGATTTCAAGGTCGTCCGATTGTGCAATGGCTCTGGTGACCGCTTTAAAGATGTCTATATCTATTTTTTCTGTATTACCCATGGAATATACCTCCTCACCTGTTATTCGTCTGCAGGTCTTATGAGCTGCGCCGGTTGATGGATCACAGCCGGTTGTAGACAGATTTCAGGACACGATGCAGACGGTGATATCTTTTAATGCTGAAACAACTTTGTTGAAAACGCTGCCGGTAAAAAAGCGGCTGGCTTTACCGGACTTGTGATTGATAATGACCACGTTAAAATTATCATTTGTAACTAATTCAATGATTTCGGCAGCAATATCCTTTTTGCGGGGTTTGAAAATGGTGTGTAAGCGGTTTTGTGCAAAGCCGGTTTGCAGCAGCTTTTCTTCCACGGCTTTTAGCTCGGCTTCCTGCTGTATAATTTTTTGGCTGAGATAGCCCAGGTCTCCTTTTAGTTTTCCCATAACCGATGAACTATCGGCTTCAATTTCGGGAAGGGGCGTGTAAGCATGAAAGAGTGTGATTTCCACTTCATCAAGGTGGCCAAAGGTACTGTTTGCAAAGGCCAGGGCTTTTTGATCGAGGGTTCTGAAATTATAAGGAAGTAATATTTTTAGTGCAGCCATCATGCGCCTCCTTATACATAGGTTTTGGTTAATAACTCCGACCATCATTCAGGTGAAGAAAATCAGGAGAAAAATAGAAAAGATCCGTAACTCAATTCATAAGCCACCCCGCCTTGGCGGGATGAGAATTTAAAAGGTTCTACCGTTGCCGCGAGGGCATGCTTCATGGTTCAAACTTGATCGATGCCGGCGGCTTATGAATTGAGAGAAAAAAGAATTTTTGATTATTTATTACGGTTAATTGGTATACGCCAGCCGAACAATCATCACCAAATCCGACTGAAGCAAACAAGATACTGCCAATAATGAATAGGTCAAGTAGTCATCAGAATCGACAGATCCGATAAAACAAAGATCAAAAAAATTTTTTTAAAAATCAGCGGCCACCAGCAGAGGTGGCTCCGGCCTCTTCCAGGGGTCATCCTCATACCCCCAGCTCTACTGGTGGTCGCTGATTGATCAGTTGCAAAGAAAAAAAGGTGCCTTTTTATCGAAGAATCAGAATCGGTGGGTATCCAAGCTCATATTAAACGAATCGTCCAGGAAATAGGACAATGATAAACTTTTGGTCGGCAATCTCCAATTTGCTTCACCTCGGATATATACCCACAGTCACAAAGTTATCGCTTGTCCTAAATTGTCACAGAGTAGCAATCAGTGTCAATAAAAATATAACTTTTTGACGGGCTCAACCGGCTTAACCGGAAAGCCTGCTATATCGGCGGTGCGATGGTAACCAGCAGCCTCAGATCGGTTTTGGCCCTAAGTCCATGCGGTTCGGCAATGTCACTGATTACCACATCACCGGTTTTGGCCGGGAATTTGGTGTCGTCTTTTCCCAGAAACTCTCCTTCCCCCTCGATGATGACCAGACTCAATTGACCGTCAATTTCGTGGCTGTGCACCGGAAGTTCCTGCCCTGCTTTGAAGTTAAAATTGAGGATCTTAAAATATGGTGAGTCGTGCACCAGTAGCTTTTTAAAGGCTTTCTCCGAAAAATCGTTTTCTTCATAAAGATTAAGCTGCTTCATCGTTTGTCTCCTAATCCGGGTCCGGTGTTACATCCGGTTCAACCTGATAGGCATTGGCCAGGCTGTTGGTGCCGCTAAACACATCCACCACGGCGATGATCTCAGCCACTGCCTCATTGTCCAGTCCGAGCCGCTTCACGGCGGCGCTGTGGGAGTGGATTCAGTAGGTGCAGTTGTTGGTGACGGATACTGCCAGGGCGATGATCTCTTTGGTCAGCAGATCGAGTTTACCGGGTTTCATGACGGTTTTTAATTTCTGCCAGGTGGCTTCCAGATGATCCGGGTTATTGGACAGTGCCTGCCAGAAGTTGGGAATAAAATCGATTCCCTTGGTATCTTTGATATCTTCGTAAACTTCCTTGACCTTGCCGGTGGCTTCCTGGGGGGAAACCGTGCGAAAAAGCGCCATTTCTACACCTCCTTTTCTGGTCCATTTTTCCATGATTCCGATATTTCACCATTTCATTATGCGGCTTAAAGCCAGTTTCGCTAAAAGATGCAAGATTTCAATACATGTGGAAATTCCGAGACGTTAAAATCAACGGCCACCTGCAGAGGTGGCCCCGACCCCTTCCAGGGGCCATCCTCATACCCCTAACTCTGCTGGAGGTTGCTGATTATCCTCTCCGAAGGACCTGTCCGGAGGTTGCCCCGATGTCCCGACCGTTTTCCACTGCGAGTTCACCGTTCACGATGACCCACCGAATTCCTTCCGGGGGTCGTGTCGGATCGTCAAATGTAGATTTGTCGATAATTGTTTTCGGATCGAATACAACAACATCGGCATCCAGTTTCTCTCGTAAAATTCCTTTTTTATTAAGACCAAAGTATTACACATTAATTTGGGTGAAATCAAGCGGGATTAGAAAATTCCAACTTGTTGACGTTAGCTTTATCGATCCTATCTTTTTGTCATAAAGCCATTGATTACAACCAAACCGAATATATGAAGAAAGGAGGGACTCATGCGGCTTAAAGGTAAAACCATCGGGATTCTCGTCGGACCCGGATATGAGGATTTGGAGTTCTGGGTACCTTATATGCGTATGCAGGAAGATGGCGCAGAAGTCAAGGTAATCGGTACCAAAGCCGGCGGAATTTATACCAGCAAAAGCGGGGGGCTGACCGTCGAGAGTCAGATTGCCGCCAATGAGATAACTGCTGACCAGCTGGATGCGCTATTGGTACCCGGTGGTTGGGCCCCGGACAAGCTTCGCCGGGATAAAAATATTTTACTGTTGGTGCAAAGTGTGAATACGCAGAAAAAAATCCTGGGATTCATCTGCCATGCGGGATGGGTTGCGGCCAGCGCTGATATTTGCAAAGGCAAGCGGGTAACCGGCAGCACCGGTATCAAGGATGACATGGAAAACGCGGGTGCCATCTGGGTCGACGAACCGGCCTTTCGGGAGGGAAATCTTGTTTGGGGACGCGTGGTGGCGGACATTCCGGATTATTGTCGTGAACTGATAGCGGCGCTAAGCTGACACATCTATTACATGATGGTAATATCCAGGCTCAATCGATAATACTAAATAAGCGAAAAAAGCCTCATCATGCGTTACTGGTTATTCGTTAAACGAATAGCTCCCAATTAGTTTTTACCTCAATTGGGAAAATTGTTTAATCATTTTTCCCTTTTCTGATAACGGACAACCAGAGGAGGCCGTCATGCCGACATCGGAGGAACAAAAAGTTTTGCTTCTGCTGGCCAAGGAGTGGGTTCATAGCGGACCGCCGGGTATCCTGGACACAAGCGATATAGTCGCAGCCCTGGATCAAGCCCCCAGTGTGACTTTGCAAGCGCTAAAGACACTTTATCAACGCGGCCTGGTCGATATGAATACGCTTAAAACCAGCGCGTATCTGACCCCCGAGGGATATGACCTGAATCTTGCATGAAAATTAATGAGAAGTTTGAATAATATTTAATCACAACAGGCTGTGGTAATTTGGAAAGTAAAGAAACATACTTAGAGAGCAAAATGAATAACGGACGATTTTATCTCATTATTTCAGAAGAAACGTAACATGAAGCCTAAATTCTTTGACATTTCTTCATCCTTTTGACAGAAGTGATGGAACTGACGAGAACAAGACCAAGCATTCGAGAGGAAGACTTATGGATAGCTCCAAGATTTGTGTTGTCGGTGCCTGCAATTTAGATTTGATCAGTTACGTCCCCCGGCTGCCCAGCATGGGAGAGACACTTCATGGCAATCGCTTTCACATGGGATTTGGCGGCAAGGGCGCCAACCAGGCGGTCATGGCGGCCAAATTAGGTGGCGATGTCACCATGGTCACCAAGCTCGGCCAGGATGTATTTGGGGAGAATACGCTGAAAAATTTCAAATCATGGGGGGTGAACACGCAACATGTTCATTTTACGGATCAGGCATTTTCAGGCGTCGCGCCCATCGCCGTTGATAATGAAGGTCACAATTCAATCATCATTGTCACCGGTGCCAATGACCTTTTGACCGGCGAGGAAATCGAGACTGCCCGTCCGGCTATCGCAGCTTCCTCGATTCTGGTGTGTCAGCTTGAAATACCGCTGGACATTAACCTGGCTGCGCTGCGTATCGCCCGCCAAGAAGGGGTAAGAACCATTTTCAACCCGGCGCCGGCCCTCTCAGAGATACCGGAAGAATTTTACCAATTAAGCGATATTTTCTGTCCCAATGAGACTGAAACGGAACTTCTCACCGGCATGTCCGTCGAATCGTTGACAGAAGCTGAAAATGCTGCAAAGGTGCTGATTGAACGGGGCGCTGCCTCGGTGATTCTAACCTTGGGTGAACGCGGCAGTTTACTGGTAACGGGCGCAGCCACTGAGCATGTGCCGGTGACGCCGGTCAAAGCGCTGGATACCACCGGTGCCGGCGATGCGTTTGTTGGGAGCCTGGCTTTTTTTCTGGCAGCTGGAAAATCTTTAACGGATTCCATCAGGCGAGCCAACGGGATTGCGGCCGTCAGCGTCCAATCATCGGGTACCCAGACCAGTTTTCCGGAAGCCAAGGACCTGCCATCGGAACTAATTACCTGAAAGGAAATAAAATGGAGGCGGACAGCAATTCCAAAATGACGGGTATAGAAATGGCCCAATATATCGATCATACGCTGCTTAAACCCGAAGCAAATCATACGGCACTGGACAAGCTTTGTGAGGAGGCTGTTTTGTTCGGATTTAAAGCCGCGTGTGTCAATTCCGGCTGGGTTGCCTACGTGGCCGAAAAGCTCAAGGGAACAAACATTGCGGTATGCTCCGTGATCGGCTTTCCGCTGGGTGCAATGGGCTCAGCTGCCAAAGCTTTTGAAGCCCGGCAGGCTGTTGAGGACGGTGCCCAAGAACTGGATATGGTACTTAATATCGGTGCCATGAAATCCGGTGATCTTAAAGCGGTGGAACGAGACATTCAAGCGGTGCGATTGGAAGCCAACCAACCGGTTGTCCTCAAGGTGATCATCGAAACCTGCCTGTTAACCAATGATGAAAAAGTCAAGGCCTGTGAAATTGCCCAAAATGCAGGGGCCGATTTTGTCAAAACCAGCACCGGATTCTCCACGGGCGGTGCCACTCGAGAGGATGTCATCCTGATGCGCAAGGCAGTCGGTCCCCGGATGGGGGTAAAGGCCAGCGGCGGCATTAAGGATTTTGAGACTGCTGCTGCAATGATAGCAGCCGGTGCCACCAGGATCGGTGCCGGTGCCGGTGTGGCGATTGTAAGCGGCGCTGAAAAACTTAATAAACCGATTTAGTCGACGCGGCGTCAAAGATATGGAGGTGATTGAGGTTGAAAGTCAGGTTTATTTTCTCGTTAGGTTGCACTGCCCTTCTTCCCTCGCATTTTGCGATTATCTTCAAGCCACTGACATCAACGTGCATATAAGTTTCGCTACCTAAAGGCTCGGTAACTATTATTTTGGCGTCAAACTTCCAGTCTTCCGGTATATCGTTGCTACCTTCCTGTAAGAGAATATCCCCCGGACGTAGCCCCATCACGACTTTTTGTCCCTCTCTAATTTTAGCATCTGGTTTATCAGGAATCGGTAGTTCAAAACCATCCTGAAAGCTGACGTTCAATTTTTCAGCGCTTTTGGAAATTGTCCCATCGATCAGGTTCATCGCCGGACTTCCAATAAATCCCGCAACAAACGTATTGACCGGATTCTGGAAAAGCTCGATAGGACCCCCGACCTGCTCGATATAACCATCTTTCAAAACAACAATTCGGTCGCCTAATGTCATGGCTTCCACCTGGTCGTGGGTTACATATACGATGGTGTTTTTCACTCGTTGATGAAGCTCTTTGATCTCCACTCGCATTTGGGTTCTTAATTTCGCATCAAGATTTGACAGCGGTTCATCAAACAGAAAAATATCCGGATTTCGGACGATGGCCCTTCCCATCGCCACTCTTTGACGTTGACCGCCGGAGAGCTCGGAGGGCTTTCTGTTAAGGAGTTCCTCGATATTTAAAATCCTGGCGGCGTTATTGACCCTTTCCTCGATTTCAGGTTTAGGTACTTTTTGAAGTTTTAAGGCAAACGACATATTGTTAAAAACATTCATGTGAGGATACAAGGCGTAGTTTTGAAATACCATCGCGATGTTTCGGTCTTTGGCCAGGATGTTATTCACCACGCGATCGCCAATCACGACCTCTCCCTCGGTGATTTCCTCCAAACCCGCTATCATGCGAAGCGTCGTCGACTTGCCACATCCCGAAGGGCCCACCAAAACGATAAACTCGGCGTCTTTTATCTCGAGATTGATAGAATGTACGACTTCATTGTCGCCAAACTTTTTAACTATGTTTTTTAATGATATGGTCGTCATAGAATCTCTCCGGTTAAAATTGCTTTTATACTTTTTAGAATCTTTTCTTTTGCCGCGTTTCCGTATTTAAGGTTGGCGTCTTTGGCACTACGTGAATACCATTTGTCATCTTTATACTTATCCATATCAACGCCTTCCGGACAGAATGCCATCATGAGAGATATCTCTTGTTTGCCGGTGTGATCGATCGGAAACGCCTTTTGAATTTCAGCATCCAGCAATGGATGCAAACGGATCCAATTAAACGGGTCTGTTTGGGCATGATGATCGGAATAATAGGTTTGCATGTCATCCCGACCCCACCAATCTTCACCGCGTTCTTTTTCTAAAAAATCAAAGGTTGCTTGTCTGGCTGCCAACTTGAAAGCCAGGTCGGTCGGCATGCCGGCAATGAAGTTTTCACTTTGATGATGAATAAAACAGTGGATATTCCGGAATCCCGTGCGAAGCAGACTGGTAAACACATGACGTCCAAAAGTATTTAGGACTTCTGACGGAACATGGATGGAGCCTTTGCCATCTTCCGGAGATTCAACGACATAACTGGCAGCACCATAATAAACTGGCGGCAAAATAACCATATCAATTTCTTTTTCCAGAAGCGCCATTGTTTTGACGACCAATAGCGTATCGACTCCCATGACCGAATGCTCGCCGTGGTACTCAAGTACTCCCAGTGGCAAAACAACCGGCCAACGTTCCTTGATTGCCATGCGGATTTGATCCGGAAACATTAATTCGAAACGCATGTCTTACTCCAAATTATAGGTTTCCCCGTTTACGCTTCGCTTCAGACGGGATCGTAGACAGGTTTCGGGTGTCAGGTGTCAGCACCACCGCTGGTCTGAAAAGCGACCAGTTTGATCGAATAAAAAATTTAACAGCATAAACGTTTCATTTTCTGACAGGATCAACTGGATGGACAGGATATAAAAAACGATACTAACCAGAAATATCCTGTTATCCCGTAAATCCTGTCTAATTTTCATATAAGACGGAAAATAGCAGCCCGCCTGTGGCGCGTTCAGTCGAGTTGAGGTCACAACCTTTGAACCCCTGAACCCAGAACCTCTTAACCTTAAATTATTTCGATTACCTCTGTTTTGTATTTGGACAACATATCACAGCCATTTTCTGTGACATGGATGCCATTTTCCCAGCGCAACCCGAAATTAGCGGCTGCTAAAAACGTGTCCACCTGAAATGTCATGTTTGGAACAAATCTATATTCTGAATTTGACTCTACCCACGGTTCTTCAACTTCCATCATCCCCAGACCGTGTGCGGGACCATAAAGATAATTGTCACCGCAACCCTGAGAGACGATAAATTTGTAAAACTTATCAACCACCTCTTTTGCGACGACGCCATTTTTGAGCCATTCGTATGTTTTAAAATGTGCTTCCAGACCGACTTCAAGAAGTTTGCGCATCTCGTCAGTTGCCTTACCCATTACAATTGGTCTGCCGATACTTGGTGAATATCCATCGATACGGGCACCCAGGTTTATCTGAACCATATCGCCTTGCCGGATGACACGATCCGTTGAACGCCCGATGGCGTTGTTACTGTTGGCGCCCGATAGAACATAAACCGGATGCGCCTCATATTCGCCGCCAAACTCATAAATATACTTTTGGATATGACCAACAACCTGGGTCTCGGTCATACCGGGTTTGATGAATGGTATTACCTGCGCCAAGACCTTTTCTGATACTTCAAAGGCTTCCTTCAGAATCTCAATCTCTGCCGGACTTTTTATTTGTCTTAACCCGGAAACAAGCTTCGAGTTAAAAATCTCAGCATTCGGGAAAGCGTTGATGATCGCTTGATAAATCGGAACCGGAAGAATGGAGAAACCACATATCCCTATTTTCTTAAATTTTGAGAGGCCACCGGATTTTTCGGCAATACTTTCAAATGTATCCAGCTCAATACCTGGGTATGCAGGTTCAGCAGACTCTCTATACTCAAGAATCTTGGCAATGTTTTGGATTTTACTACGACCCTCAGCAAATGTTTCGGACTCGGGCCCGATAATCAGAGTGGGTTGACCTTCTTGCGGGATAAAAATACCGCCTGTTTCAAATAGCGGCCAATAATTGCTGAAATAACGTACATTTGCAAAATCAGCTTCATGACTGTGTGCGATAATCGCATCAATACCATCTGCAGCCATTTTTTCCTGCGCAGCCACAATTCTTGCATGATACTCTGCGTCTGTAATTTTTTTCATCGTCGGTCATCCTTGTTAATGTTTTAGGTGTCATCCCAGCCGTTGACCAAAAAACGGCCAGTTTGATCAAAAAAAAACTTGACGGCATAAATTTGCAATTTTCGGGGATGGCTCTATATTTGGCCATTTTGTTGGGTTTCATTGACAGCACAAAAATGGCTGACAAGTAGGTTGGGTAGAGGAACGAAACCCAACAAGAGATATCGGGATGCTCAACCCAACCTACGAATAAGGCGTGGCCGATGTTAGAACCAAGCCCCAATTTTCTGACAGGATCAACCAGTCTTCACTAAAAAGGCTTCGCCATGGCCTATAGGATGGACATGATTTAGCGATACGAAAACAAAATTATCCTGATTATCCTGTAAATCCTGTCTAAATTAATGTTTCATATAAGCGGCGCCGCTGGCCGCGAGCGTCCAGTCTGATCAAAAAAGAAACTTTGATCTCGTAAATTTTCCGAAAAAGTAATCGACCTGGCGGAATCTCATATGGGTCTTTCCTGCATCATGTAGTTTCATACGGTTTCAGGACTCGGTATTTACTGAAACCTGACACCTGACACCTGACACCCGATACCGGAAAAAGACTTGACCTATGGTAGAGACGATCGACTCTGACCCGGCCTAACTTACGGCCCTATATTATCTGAGCAGATGCCGGGTTGAATTATAGAGATCCCGGTATTTTGCATACCCTTCATCATAAATCGCTTTGGATGTTTCACTGGGCGTGATCTCTTCTGCCATGCGCACCCAGCGGCTTATCTCATCGATACTGTTGAAATAATTGCTTCCTACCGCAGCCAGGAAGGCATCACCGTAGCAGGCGCCCAGCTTTTGCCGGGGTAGGTGTTGCGGGCATCCGGTGATATCTGAGATAATCTGCATCAGTTGGCGGCTTTCGGAGGCGCCTCCAATTGCCATAATTCTGTCGGCTCGGGCTCCTGCTTTTTCCATCTGCTCAATATTATGTCGGATTCCGTATCCCACAGCTTCCTGGAGAGAACGGTATAAATCTCCCGCAGTGCTTGAAAGAGACATTCCGAAAAAAACCCCCTTTGCAGCGGGATCGTGCAGCGGGGTTCTTTCTCCGGCAAAATAGGGCAGGCTGGTGATACCACCGGCACCAGGAGCAGATTTCGAAGCCAGGTTTTCCCATTCGGTAACACTGCGACCGGGAAATGTTTCTCCCAACCATTTAAAAATATTCCCCACGGTGGACATGCCTCCGGTTAGTACGAAGGCGCCGGGCTCCAGAAAATTTGACGCCCAAAATGAACGGACCGGCCTGAGGGTGTCAGTTTTTAAGATAAAGAAGTTGCTGCTGCCGTACATCATCATCATGTCGCCGGTTTTTTCCACACCGGCACCCAGCGCCTCCGAAGCCGCATCAGTTGTGCCGGCTACGACAGGCACACCGGGCGGTAGGCCTGTCAGTGCTGCCGCTTTAGGGGTAACTTCCCCAGCGACCTGGCTGCTCCATAAGAGCTCGGGAAGTTTATCTATCTCCATAATGAGGCCGGCCAGGGAGGGATCCCAGGTTCTTTTCGCTAAATCGAAAATCGGTGCATATCCAATGGCAGTGTAGATATCCAGCGTGTATCTGCCTGTAAGCTTGTAGACCAGGTACCCGGAGGCGGTCAGAATTTTTGAGGTTTTTTCCCAAACCTCCGGTTCGTTTTTCCGTATCCAGAGAATTTTCGGGCAACATGATTGGGATGAAAGATCCTGTCCGGTTTTAGCAAAAATCACCTCTCGACCGAGCGTCTCTTCCAGCTCCCGAATCTCAATCTCGGCCCGTGTATCGATTCCGTAAAGAATTCCGGGACGTAGGGGCTTTCCCTCTTTATCCAAGGGCAATACACAGGGGCCAATGGTGCTTAGGGCCACCCCTTTGATCGATTCTTTGGGATATTGCAGATTGCCCAGCAGCTTTCTGCATAGCAGTATGAAATCCTCCCACCAAATTCGGTCTGCATCCTGTTCATACCATCCCGGTTCAGGCATCGACATCTTGTGGGGAACAGATGCCTGACAGAGCACATTTCCTTCAATATCAACAATGGCAGCTTTGGATGAACCGGTCCCGATATCTAATCCCAGAAAGCATTCGTTCATTGTTACCCCTATCTTCACTATAGAAGAATTTTTCCACGCTGAAGAATGGGCTCGCCATCAAGCAGAACGGAACCCTGGTCACGGATATCCTTGACAATATCCCAGTGGATTGGAGATTGATTCGTTCCGCCGCACTCCGGGTAAGCTCTTCCCAGGGCAATGTGAATGGTTCCACCGATCTTTTCGTCGATGAGGATATCATTGCAGAATCTGTCCAGCATGAAATTGGTACCGAATGCAAATTCTCCGGGAAGGGATGCCCCCTTATCTCGACCGATTATCGACTGAAAAAATGCCTTTTCCGTGGATGAGGAAGCCTCTGTTAATTCTCCATTTTTCCAGGTAAGTCGAATGTCCCGGATCAGTCTGCCGCTGAGAACGCCCGGGCGTTCAAAGGCGATGGTTCCATTTACGGTTTCGGTAACCGGAGCGGTGGCGATCTCCCCGTCCGGCATGTTGAGTTTACCTGCAAATGGGATCCACTTGCGTCCCTTTACCGAAAAGGAGAGGTCCGTATTCTCCCCGGTAATCCGTATTTCTTGACCTTGGTTCAGCCGGTCACACCAGGTATTCCATTTTTCCGTCTCCTTTTCCCAGTTCAAAAAGCAGGAATTAAAGAACATGTCGGTAATGGTTTCCTCGTCGGTTTCCGCCTGTTGGGCGAAAGAACTGTTGGGAACTCTAACCAGGCACCAGCGGGTTTTTTCCCATCTTTTGGTAGATACAAATCCCATGGCTGCCTGGTTGGCGGCAAGTTTCTTCCCGGGGATATCCTGGAGCTCGAATAGATTGTGGGCACCCCTTAATCCAATGTAGACATCGGCCCAATCCATACCCCAGATCTCCATTTCAGGAATCCATTCGATCTGTTCCCGGTTTCCGTGTTTCAAAACGCAACGGCGGAGGGATTCAGAAAGGAACTGGACCTGGGGAAAGGCGCCGGCCCTGATGGCCGCCTGGTAGACACCTTTTGCCAGCGGGTAGGTTTCAGGTTCAATCATCGCGATCATAACCCGCTCACCCGGTGCAACCCGGGTGGAGTAGCTGACCAGGATCTCTCCCAGTTTTTCCCAGCGCTTATCCATTTTCCTTCCTCACACGACGGACAACATTCATAAAGGCCGTTACCCGGGATTGATCGACTTCATTTTCGAAGACGCCGTCCCGCTTGAAGGTCGTGGCGGTTACGGTTCCGTCGGCAATCGCAAGCTGTTCCGCTACGTTTGATAGACTTACGCCGGTATTCGCGAAAACCGGTGTTTCCGGTACGGCATCCTTTACAATTCTTAGTGTCGAGGCGTCCGTCTCCGACCCCGCGGTCAGTCCGGAAACACAAAGTGCGTCCGGTTGGGTGTTGAATACCGTGGAGCGGGCAATTTCGGCAACATCCCGTTGTCCAAGATAGGAAGCTGCTTCAGGAACAATATTAAACATGAGTTTTACATTTTCACCACCGATGTGATGCTGATGCCGGATGACGTCACCGCAGTTGGTGTTCCAAAGACCAAAATCACTGGTATACACACCGGTGAAAATCTCCCGCACAAAAAGGGCATCCGTTGCAACTGCGAGATCGATAGACGCCTTGGGATCCCAGAGGACGTTTACGCCATAGGGTATTTTTATTTCCTGTTTCAGTTCGCCGATGATCCTGGCCATGGTTGTATAGGTTACCGGTTCCACATCCGTCAGGTAAGGGAGGCTGAATTCGTTTGAAAACATGACCCCATCGACACCCCCCTTTTGAAGGGCAATCAAATCTTGCCTGGCCATATCCATTACCCATTCAATGCCCTTATCTCTCTTATACCCTGGATCTCCCGGCAGGGCCTGAAGATGGCACATGGCGATTATCGGTTTTTTAACTTGAAATACTTCCTTTAACCAACTCATTTTATCTCCTTTTCTTGATGGCAGCATCATCGCCGGCAAACACAATATACTTGACGAAACATAGAATGTCAAAAGCTATCCAAGTAGAGCATTTGTCAGAATAATGTCCCAATATTCGTGGTTCGGTAGGCTTCTTTGGAGTGTCAAAAACCTCTATGGCGTGATTCAAACACTCTAATTTTTTTTGCGGGCTATCCGCTTCGCTACCCGTGCACCTAATAGTAGGTTGGGTTAAGCGGTATCTTTGCTCAATTTATGTTGGGTTGGCCTATATTAGTGTTCCGCAACAATATGAAATCGTATCAGAATTAGCGAACCCAACAGTATCGGTTGCAGACCAACGGCTTAACCCAACCTACAAATTATCGTTTAGGCATAGGAAGTGGATACCCCTATTTTTTATTTTAGAATGGCTATTTTACCCGAACACTTTTGTGAGAATAGCCTCTTGTTTTTATGGTTGACAAAATTACCCGGCTAAATTAGGTACTTTTAAGTAGTCGATCTGCCTTGACAGTGAAAATAAGGTTTTACTGCGTTAACAATGAATCGAGACGTTACAGATATTCTTGAGGCAGGCGAATCAAATCTTTTTCTCACGAAAGCTACAAATCGGTGCAGCATCTGATGGATTATCATGAAATTCAATAATTAAAAGGAGGGCTTCATGAAAAATGAAAAAAAGATCACCCGCCGTAAATTTATTCAGGATTCAGCAATCGCAGCAGCAGGCGTCAGCGCGCTTGCCGTCGGATCATCCACTGGACTGAGCCTGCTGGCCCGCAACGCCTATGCGCAAAGCGACCTGAGGGCTGAAATCCTGAAAATTCCCGGGGTAGGGAAGGGTTCCCCAACAGACTCAGACTGGCAGAAAGTCGGTGCAATGTGCCTGGGGGCCACCAAGAAAAATGCGAAAGAAGGTGAATTCAAGGGCGTAAAACTCACCTTTATGGGGCTCAACAACCAGAACCTGCACAATTTTTTGTTTCGTGGTTTCCTGAAACCCTGGGAAGCCTACACGGGTGCGAAGATAGATTGGATCGACCTTGCCCAGGCCGATTACAATGCCCGACTACAGCAAGCAATTGCGACCGAAACGGTTGACTTTGACATTCTAGAAATGGGCGCTCCTTTTGAAGGCGATGTGTGTGGCAAGGGTCTGGCCTCTGAGATGCCCGATTGGGTCAAGCAGCAGATCGAGATGGATGATTACGTCCATTATTTAAAAGCCCCTGTCGGAACCTGGGACGGCAAGACCTATCGCATTTCAATCGACGGTGATTGCCATAACTTTAATTATCGTACCGACTATTTTTCTGATCCAGAATTGGCCAAAGCCTGGAAAGCCGAAGGCCACGAGGGCGAATGGGAGGTTCCCAAAACCTGGCAGAAGGTTCAGGAAGTGACCAAGTTTTTGGGCGGTAAGAAATTTCAAGGCATGGATGCATTTGGCTATCTCGATCCCGCCAAGGGTTGGGGCGGGTTTGGTTTCTACTTTCTGGGCAGCCGGGCGACTGCTTATGCAAAACACCCTGATGATAAAGCATTTCTATTCGATGCGGATACGATGAAACCCCGCGTCAACAATCCGGCCTGGGTTCGGGCGATTCAGGATGTGATCGACGCCCTGCCCTCTGAACCGCCCAATCAACTGAATGCCGATCCCGGTACCACAGCCTTTCAGCAGTTTCTGGCAGGCACCGGATCGATGGTGTCCTGGTGGGGAGATGTCGGATCTATGTGCAAGACCAGTGACTCTTCGGTGGTCGGTGACGTGACGGGATTCTCCATCTTGCCGGGCTCAGATGATGTTTACAATTCAAAGACCGGCAAATGGGACAAGCTGCCAAGCGGACCAAACTTTGCACCGAACATGGCCTACATCGGTTGGGGCGTTTACGTCATGGCACGGGTTGACAGTGATTCGAAAAAACGCAAGGCTGCCTGGAGTGCGGCCGCCCATATCGGTGGCAAAGACCTCTCGCTTTGGACGGCGTCATATCCATCCGGTTTCCAACCATACCGCCAGAGTCACTTCGACATTGCTGAGTGGACCGCAGCCGGTTACGACAAGCCATTTATCACCTCCTATCTGAAGTCTCAATCTGATTCATACAACCATCCCAATGCGGCGATTGAACCTCGCATTCCCGGTATTTTCCAGTACTACAGTACTGCCGAGGATGAACTGGCCAAGATATTTGCCGGTCAATACTCGGCCCAGGAAGGCGCTGACCGGATTGCGGCGGCATGGGAAAAGCTCACCGATCAAATCGGCCGAGAAAAACAAATCAAGCTGTATAGAGCTTCGCTTGGGTTGTCGTAAATGCAGTACCTGAATTTTATACGCGTCGGAGGCTTTCATATGCAAGGCACTTAAGGGTGTAGCTATAGTGTGCTATGCTGAACCCTTAATAATAAAGGCGCTGTAAGCGCTGCCTGTAAGGCATGAAAGCTTCCGGCTCGCCCGCAGGGTGAAAATTAATGAGATAAAATTGACTATAATCCTATTTACTTGATTGGCATTTAGCTATTCAGCTCAAATTTGTGTAACCGGATGTTAATTAATATTATTTGCATTTCTCATTAATTTTTATAAAAGATTCAGGTAGTAACAATCGACTGATGGGCATCACGCCTTCAGCCGATTGATTTTTTGAAACAAAGCACTTAGGATCCGGTTTCAATGGATAGTTCATCTGCGCTGGATGGTCAAAAACATTTCAAAATTGGTATAGAACATATTTCCGTAAGTCGCAAGAGAGTCGGATGGGCACTGATTTTTCTGGCCTCTCTTATTCTGATAGCGGTAATTCTTATTCAAATTCTATACAAGACGGATGCCATCACAATTGGCTTTGATAGCTGGCGCGCTGTCCTTTATGCCTATATTCTGTGGGCGATTACTCTGGCTATCGGACAGGTGCTCATCAGAGGTGAGCTTGGCAGGCGCAGCCTGTTTTTGCTACCCGCTCTCTTATTCACTATTTCGGTGGTGATCTTTCCTACTTTTTTCGGACTATACATCGCATTTACAGACTGGAATCTGAGCTCTTTTGAAGGCCGTCAGTTCAACGGGTTGGACAATGTTCGGGAACTCCTGCAGGATACTTATTACTGGAACGCGCTTAAGAATACAGTTTACTACATCGCAACGATAGCAGTAGAATTTATAATTGCCTTCGGGTTGGCACTGTTAGTCAATACCGCTATCCGTGCCCGCAAGTTTTTTCGAGTCGCTTTTTTGATGCCATTCATGTTGAGTCCGGTTGCCGTCAGCTGGATGATCGGCAAGTCATTGATGGAATATCGGTTTGGCCCGGCCGCCACTTTCGCGCGTTATCTTGGGTGGGACACGCCGGCTTTCTTCTCCACGCCCTGGCTGGCACGGATCAGTATCGAAGTAATGGATGGTTGGATGTTTATCCCATTTATGATGATCCTCTTACTGGCAGGCCTACAGGCCATTCCAAAGGATGTTCTGGAAGCCGCCACAATGGATGGGGCCAATTCAAGGCAGTCACTTTTCAAGATCGTATTTCCGTTAATGGTTCCGGTGAGTATTACGGTTATCATTTTAAGAATTATTTTCAAGTTGAAACTCGCAGATATTGTAATCAATGTGACCGCCGGCGGACCCGGCGGTGCGACGGATACCATCACAAGTTACATTTACCGCGTGTATCGGGAGCGATCCAATGTCGGGTATGGCACTATGCTGGCCGAAGTTTATTTAATTCTGATTATCATTTTTATGTTGACATTAATAAGCCTGGTAAATCGCTGGAGAAAAAAAGCCCGTTAGCATGCGGGTGGCAGGTCTTTAATTAGGCACAGAAATCTACGTCTTTTGGGCGTGGTCAGAGATAATCGGCTTTGCCTGTAACAGTTTCAAGGAGTGATGGAGTACTGGAGTGATGGTCTATCACTCGTGAACTCTATGCATCAGAGAATCTCGATGCCCTTTGTTTAAGGTTACAGAAGTTCGGTGTTGGGTTTTCGTTTTTCCAATACTCCATTACTCTCTCCGAGCCGTAGGATCTACGAGCCGGAGGCCAACACTCCATAAGTATTTTGAGCAGAGCAGAGTCATGGAGAGCCCCCTTCCAGGGGGCAAACCAAAGCTTGGTCCTCTGGGCCAGGATTCTTTACTATTGGAACAAAATAACACATGGAGCGCTTAATTGGCCTTTTCTATTCTCAACCGTCAGATCTATGACCGTAAAACGATTCGTCGGTTCAACATTCTTTGGATCCGTGCTTTCATATATATTGGATTGCTCTTCTGGGCCTTCATCTGTCTCTTTCCGATCTACTGGACCATAACGACGACATTCAAGGCCGCCGTCAATGTCACCCAAGGCCACCTGATTCCCTGGGTTGACTACGAACCGAAATGGATTGGACTGCGTTCCCTGGGCCTGTCGCCCGATACGATATTTAATATCTCAACTGTGCGGGATGAGTTTCTCAAGCGGTTATCGAACAGCGCTATTGCTTCCATCGGGGCGTCGACCCTGGCCGTTTTGATTGGATCGCTGGCCGCATATGGCCTTACCCGTTTCCATTACAAGTTCGGCTTCTTTAAAAACAAGGATATTTCTTTTTTCTTCCTGTCTCAATTGATTTTGCCGCCGGTTGTCTTGGCACTGCCGTTTCTAGTGCTTTACAAGGAGTTGGCCTTGCTTGACACCAAGCTGGGGCTGATCCTGTTGTACACCCTGATGGTGTTGCCGATTGTTATCTGGATCATGCAAGATCAATTCAGCACCATCCCCATTGAGCTGGAAGAGGCGGCATTTATCGATGGTTTATCGGTTTGGGGTGTTTTTTTGCGGATTGTCACACCGCTGTCCTTTCCCGGTATGGTCGCGGCCTTTATCCTATGCTTTGTGCTCAGCTGGAACGAATACTTTTTTGCCGCCTTATTGACCAGCACTGATGCCAAAACCCTGCCGGTTATGGTCGCCAGCCAAACCGGGTCCCAGGGAATCAGCTGGTGGTCCATGGCGGCGCTTTCTGGAATGGCTATTCTTCCCCTGGCGCTGATCGGACTTTTTCTTGAAAGCTACATCGTCAAAGGGCTGACCGCTGGGTCGGGGAAGTAAAACGAATTCTCACAAATCTGTTAACCTTATATGAAACTACATATAATTCGATAACATTCCAAGATGTAACTCACCGCAGAGGTCGCTGAGCACGCAGAGGTTATTTAAAGTTTTTTTCTCAGCGTTCTCTGCGAACTCTGCGGTGAACTTTTATATTTCTTTTTCGATTAAACTGACCACTCGAAGGTCAGCGGCTGAGATGATTGCTGAAACTATTAAGGGGGTACCCATGGGTCAATTACCGGATTGGATCGGAAATTTTCCGTTTCCGCCTGACAAAAAGAAACCGATTGTTATCACGCGATCTCAGACCAAGCAATTTATTTATCCGGACAAGCCTGAGAATAGTGATTTTAACTGGAACTATGCCAGTACCGATAAATTCTTTATCGCCCAATATCAGCTGTCGCCCGGCGTACAATTCCTGCCGGCAGATGTGCACACCGGTGATGAGGTCTATTACGTCGTTGAAGGAACGCTAACCATGTTCAATCCCGAAACGGGAGAAGTCCACCAGGTTGAAGAAAACGAATGCTTCTTTATACCATTGGGCGGTTGGCATCAGGGCTATAATTTTACGAATAAACAGACACGCATGTTCCTGATTATCGCCCCCAGGATATGGCCTCCCAAGGGACTGCCGGAAGCGGGGTTTCCCGGAGAAACAAAGATTTTTTCTTTCAACAAAAACCTATACCCGAACCCGAAAACACATCGCGTTGACTTTCACGAAGGCCCCCGATCACCCGCTTTGATCGGCCAGTGGCCGATTGCAGGCCCACAAGCCCGTAAAGAACCCGTAAACAGTATGCTAATTTCGGAA
>Ga0316192_10000690_pt1 | contig 24737 bp, 19 predicted proteins | sample MerIslwburrow_MG_FD_204931 | JGI IMG/M metagenome (GOLD analysis project Ga0316192, IMG submission 204931) | Coastal sediment microbial communities from Maine, United States - Merrow Island worm burrow | ecosystem: Environmental > Aquatic > Marine > Coastal > Sediment | place: USA: Maine...
TACAGCCACTGTGGCGGCCTACACCATCCTCGCTGTAATCAAAAGTATAGGTGCGTTTCAGGCCCGGACCAGTGGCGCGTGTAAAGTAGGGTCTGATGCTTTTAAGGGTCGCGGTGCCGTCGAGAAACTGTAAACCCTGATGCTTGCAGGTTTGCCGTGCAATCTGTATTGCCATGTCGCGACAATGCTGGCTGATTTGCCAGAACCAGACCAGCAACGCAATGATCAGTAACAGGGTGAGTGGTGTCATGGTTCCGGTGTTGCCCGTTGCTTGTTTCCATAACTGGCTACACAGCCTGCTTGCGGTTGTGTCGCGACGCAGTCTGTGATTTTACACGGATTGATAGACATAAGGATAAAGTGGTTATTTGCCTCAGGAACCGGCTGTGAGTCATGCTAGAATTCCCGCTTTGCATACAGAGTCCTGGTCTCAGGGCAGTGGATAATATAAATGTCAGCACTTACCCAGCAAGACCGTACGCAACTCGGCCGCATGGTTGTTAATCTGCTTGACGACTGGGGTGTCAAGGCATCCGACCAGGTCAGTATACTGGCATTGCCGGATGGCACGCCGGGCCGCAAGATGCAACGTTACCATGAAGATACACCACTGCCGGATGATCCCGAGGTCATGAAGCGTGTCGAGCACTTGATGGGAATCGCCGATGCATTGCGCACCACCTTTCCCCGTAATGCCAATATCGCAGTGTTGTGGTTGAAACAGCCGTGCAAGCGTCTGCGCCGCCGTCGTCCACTCGAGATCATGCTTGAAGACGGGCTGAGTGGCCTGATTACCGTGCGCACTCATCTGGATTGCTCATTTGCGTGGCGTGAATCAGAACGCACAGACTAGTTTTTCAGCCGCCTGTCAGGAATCGCCTGGATTATTATTGCGGCCGCCGGCAAGAGTGTTTCTTGTTTTGTCCCACCAGGCAGCCACATCTTTCGTTGTTCCCGAATCAAACTTGAAACGCAGTTTGGCGTACGGCCCCCTGGCAGTGTAGCCTGCTGCCGAGAAGTCGTTGTCTTCGTAGCCGGAAAAATTGTAGCCGGCACTGAGCCAGAGATTCTTGAACAGGTTGACACCCATCGAGGGTCCCGCTGAATACAGCAGCGTATTGCTGTTGCTGCTGTAGAGCGCGCTGCCCTGCAACCCGACATCCCAGCGCGCGTTGATGTCATAACGGTACTCACTGCCGAGTGCCTGCGTCAGGCCGTCATAGCGCACACCGTCAATGGTGTCCTTGCCATACTTGATGCCGTAGTGCAGGGCTATCTGGTTGCGACGATTGGGCAGCAGGTTCAGGTTCAGATTGTTGACGACTTTCCTGTTTTTAAGAGCAATGCCGTTGTCGTCGTTGTCTTCAAAATCGAAATCAAGACGATTCAACAGGATCAGGTGGCTGCTGATCGGCCGGTAGGCAACCGAAAAACGCGTGTCGGCGGTGGTGCGGTTGCCGCCGCCGGACAGGTCGGCGTCGATCAGCTGGCTGGCCAGTGACAGGCCGAGCCCCGGCGTATGCTGGCGGTAGACACCGATAAACAGGCCGCGCTGATTTTCCTGGTCACTGTTACGGTATTCAAACCGTGAGGTGGCCGACCAGAGGTCGCGGGCATAACTGCTGCCGGCATAGACCGCTGTGAAGCTGCCGTCCAGGGTGCCGGTGCTGGGCGGGACGGCCGGATTGAAGGCCGTGGCACCCGAGTCTTTCAGCACCCGGGTGCTGTCGATACCAAAGTCGAGTTGCAGGTGCGGGTTCACCGCGTAACCCTGGGTAAGACCAAGGTTGGTGAACAGGCGTGGCCCGTTTTCCGTGACCTGCGTTTCCAGTGAGGTGTTGATGGTGGCCAGCGCCCAGGGGCTGCTGCGCAGGCCGACCCGGGTGTTGCTGCTGTCGAGCGTGTCGCCGTAGGCAAATTCCTGCTCGGCAAACAGGCTTATGCGTTCGCTCAGCAAGTAATCCGCGCCGAGTGTGATGTTGCCGGGATAATCGATACTTTCGTTTTTGCCGTCAAGTGGTACCTCGGCGCGTGCCCGCAGGATGAGATTGTCCTGCAGGAACGAGCGGCTGGCGCCGGCGGTGAACAGGGTGGAGGTGTTGGTTTCACCCGTGCCGAGGTCATCGCGGGTATAGATCAGGCCACTGGAAAGCCGGTAGTTTGAGCGGAAGTACTCGATGTTTGCCGTGGCGGAATCACGCTGGTTGTCGTTGACAAACACTTCATCATGATAGACCTCACCATTAACGACGAGCTTTTCAGTCAGCAGGTACTGCAGGTCCGCGCCATAGCGCCGTGTACCGGTATTACTACTGGATTGCTGGCCGAGACCGAACGCCTCGTCTTCATCACGAAAGTACAGACGGCTGCTCAAACGCGGGTCGTGATGGGCCAGTTGCGCGAGATAGGCAGTGCCGGATTCATCATTGTCGCCGTTGCTCGTGTCGCTGCCGGCAATCTCCACGCGCAGTTCCGTATTCCGGTTGATGTCATAGCGCAGGTCGGTGCCGAACAGGTTGCCGCCAGTCTCGGTATCTCCCTGGTGGATGGCGCTGACGCCGAATTCCAGGCGGTCATCCAGCAGCTTGACCCGCGCGCGGCCGCCACCCGAGAGCTGCTTGTCGCCGGCACTGGCGGTTTCGTAGACCGCCACGATGTAAACGGGATTGAAGAATTCATCGCGGCTGGGGACCGGTTGTTTGAAAAACAGCGTGCCGTCCAGTGTGTTGATATTGTAATCGAGGAAGCGCGACAGCTCGCGCGATTCGATGACAGTGCCGGGCCGGAAGCGGTCACGGGTTACCAGGGTAACCTTGTCGCTGTTGATGATGATGTCCTTCTCTGAAAGATAATACAGCCCGGAGGTGCCGTTGCCCTGTATCTGGTCACGGATAAACACCTGGTCGGACTCGGCGGCAAAGGCATTTACACCATAACGCTTGCCATCGTATTCCGTCTTGATGCCTGTCATGCTGCGGCTGTAGCGTGACAGTTCGGTGACCGTCAGCCCGGTATTGAAATCGCCGAACAGGGCATAAAACTGGTCACGTTCAATGCGCAGGTAAAGCTTCTCGGAACTCGGAGCATCGAAGCGCTGCTCTGTCGCGTCGCCGTACAGCGTGTAGTACTTTAACGGGTTGATGGTCTGGAACAGGCTGTGATCGCTGCGCTCACTGTCCGATTCGTTTTTGGTGTCATAGGCAAGTGTCATCAGCATGTCACCCTTGATGCGGCCCTTCGCATAAAAGGCCAGCCTGCCGTCCTGGTAGTAATTTTCCTCGCCGCCCCCGGCGTCCAGTGTCTCCATGTTGCCGGAGACGTCATTGTTGCCGGCCGTACCCTCCGCGAGACCGACCAGTATCCAGTCACGGGCCGCGGGTTTCAGCCACGCATGCACTTCGCGGGTCTTGCGGTTAAGCACATTGGGGGCGTAACGCGTGGGTTGCTCGAAGTCAAAAAACAGGGCCAGCTTGCCGGTGATGGTGGTCGGCTCGATCTCGATCAATGCGATGCCCTGGTTGCCGACCGTGTAGCTTGTCTTGCCCAGTACCTGCCCACTCAGCGGCCGTTCCCTGAGTGCATCGATGCGCTGCCTGGCAATGTAGGGCGGGTCGAGCCGGAAATCGCCGACCACGCCCTCGCGTACCGGCTTGCCCCACTTGTCTGTAAGTCTGACGGCGACCACGGGTATGGTTCTGCCATCGGCAGACAGGCGTGAATATTCTTCAACAAACTCGGCATACACGGGCATACCGGAGAAGTGGATGCTGCGTGACAGGGTGCCGGTGATTGCACCGGCCGCGTTGCGGGCCATGACGTCAATGTGATTTTCACCCGGTTGCAGGTCGATACCGCTCCAGCGGCTGATCGCCAGTCGCTTGTCGCTGCTGCGCAGGCTGCCGTCGGCGTTGATGTTGTTGACCGCCTGTCCGTTCAACTGCAGTGTAAGACGGTCGTCGGCGTCGTGCTTGATGGCAAGCTTGATCGACGGAATGCCGGGGTTGAAGTCACTGCCCGGTGACAACCATTCCAGCCCCGGAGCGGCCTGGTCCAGCCAGGCCCGGTCGAACTGTGCGGTGTTGTTATCGGCAGCCGGAATCACGATCGGGTCATCCTTGATGGCGATGTCAGTCACCGGCCTGCGCACGCTGACGGTCTGCTCGCTGCTGTCCTTGCGGCTGGTATTGCGACTGTCAACCGGCTGTCCCTGTGGCTCAGGCTGTTGTCTGCCGAAGATATCGCGCTGTAACAGCCGGCTGTTGATGGCGGGTTGTGTGCGCAGGTTTTTTTCATCAGCGGTGTCAAAGCCGAGCACTGCCAGTGTGTCCAGTTCCCCCGCGGCGGCATCAGCGGATGCGACCGTGAAATCAAGGCGTTGCTCCCAGGCAGTGGCTTCACGACTGCCGAGCCGGAAGCTGAGGGCATCGCCGTGCACGCGCGGGTCAGCGATCACGGTATCGTCCAGCCGGCTACTGCCGTCGATATATTTCAGTCCGGGCGCCAGCTGGATGTTCAGACGCAGGTTGTCCCAGTGATGTGTGTCTCCGTTGATGCGGGCGCTGTACACGATACGCTTGCCCTGCAAGTCACTTTCAAGCCGCAGGCCGATGTTGCCGCTCAGAGGCGCCTTTTCACGCAGGTAAAAATCCGAGCGCCAGATCAGGCCGCCGGCGATGTCGGCAAACTGCGAGTGTGCCGATCCGGCAAAGCGGGTGTTTTGTTCGCACTCGAAGATTTCAAGGTGCTCGGGAATACTGAGCGGGTCAACCTGTACCACGTGAGTGCCGGGTACCAGGCCCTCGAAATGGTACATACCCTTTTCATCGGTGATCACGTAACGACCATCCTCCATCATCAACCGCACCCCCGGAACGCCTGGCAGGCCGACACCGGTCGTGGCATTGTGGTCATAACGTTGCGGGTTGATGATGCGACTGCTGACGTCACCACTGTCAGCCTGACTGATACGGATGTCTGACGGACTCCTGGCCGTCAGCGTGTTGCTGGCATAGGCCGTGGATTGTTGCATACCATCCGGCGTCCGCGTGATGGCACGCGCGCGGGTGGTGAACTCGCCGTTTACATCAATGCCCGCATGGCTGCGAAAGCTCAGCGTGTAGGCGCTGCGTTCAGTGGCATTATCGAGCGTGAAATGCAGGCGGTTGTCGCTTATCGCTGGATCCGGCACAGCCTTGCCGTCGATGCGTGCGCTCCCCGGACTGTAGCGTAACAGGGCAGGGAGCTCGACATTCACGCCGAGTTCATGCCCGCCGAGGTGGGCTGTCGTGACACTGACCTCCTGTACCACGCCGCTGTTATTTACACGGCTTTGCAGACGCACTTGCAGGCTGCCTGTCTCGGGCTGCTCGACTTCGCAGTTGCCCAGCATGACCCGGCCGAGGATGAAGCTGCGACTGGTCAACAGATCATCTTCAATCAGGATAATGGCACGCGCCGTATTGGATGTCACACCGCGGTTGTCCTGTGCCGTGGCCACGTTGATGGCCTCACCGAGGGGGGTGCCGACAGTGACTTCCGCGACATAAGTAACCTGTACGCTTTCACCGGGCGCGAGGTTGCCGGCATCGAACTGCAAGGTGCGGCCGTCATCAGCAATCTCGGGTTCGGCTGCATTGATGCTGTTGCGTTGTGCCGAACCTTGCTGGTAACGCAAGCCAGTGGGCAATACGTCGGTGACCATGACGTTCGCGGCGCTGCCCTGGGCGCTGTTATTGACAAGATCCAGGCTATAGCGGACAAAGTCGCCGCTTGCGGCCTGGCTGCGCGAGGCGGTCTTTTGCAGGAACAGGTCACTGCCTGCCGGATCCATCGGGATGTCGATATTCAGCGGCGGGCCGGCGTCAAGCGTGAAGTTTTCCGCAAACGAGGCACGCGGGTCGAGGGCAAACGGTGCCTGCGGCAGTTGCTGCAAGTCTGCAATGCTGCTGACCGATGGTGCGGTGTATGCAGGCGCCATAACTCCCAGCCGGTAATTGCCTGTGGCCATAAACGGGAAGCGGTAGCCGCCGGGTGGAAAGGTATAGCTCGCGCCGCTACTGTCGGTCACGGTGCCACCGGTCGTCACGGTCGCGGGGAAGGTGCTGATACCGTCGTCACCGAAGACCTGGGCCGGTAAACCGGTGGCGGCATTGACGATGGTGACGCTGGCGCCATTGATGGCCGCGCCCGAGGCGCTGTCGAAGACCATGCCGAAGGGATCAACCAGCGCACTGTCTTTTGCCGTGTCGGTATTGTCGTACACGTCAACATAGCGGGCGTGGATCTTGTGGTCTTCACCGACTGCCAGCTGGCAATCGAATGGTGTTGCAGCCGGTGCTACCGTCTGGATGTAGCCGACGAATATTCCGCTGTCATTCTCTGTCTCCGAGAGTTGCAGACGTTCCTGGTCACCGCTGGCAGCGACCTCGACAGTGACTTCGACCGTGTCGCGCCGGGTCCTGTCGAGATTACGGTTCTTGTCCGTAATCTGCACGAATACCGGTTCACCCTGGTGAAAGCGGTTGGCGCGCACCAGGTCGATGGGTGCGCTGACATCCAGCACATCCATGCCGGGGTAACTCGGACTGGCCAGCGGCGGGAACGGTCCGCTGGCACTGCCGAGACTGCAACCGGTCGGTGAGCTTGGTGTTGGCCGGGCACCACTACCTGTTGGCGAGTACTGGAAAAACAGCGCTTCGGCAGGTGTCAGCAACAGACGGGTGCTGATATCCACCGTGTTGGATGTACGGTTTTCCGGATTGCCGGAAATAGCGAACGTGGCACTCGCGGTATTGCTGATGGATGTGCCCGGTGCTACCGCCAGCACCGGGTTGCTGTTCATCAGCAATAACGGCAGCAGCGCCAGTGCGTATTTTTTTCGGGAGCATAAAAGCGCACTGCCGGCGCGGAAAAGTGCTTCCGCCCGACAGCGCGTGTTACGCCAGATTGTGTGCAACAGGTGCATTACACGCAGGTCACCATAAATTAATTAATGGTGACGCTATACGTGATGGTGCAGGTCGAGCCACCTGTGACCGTACCCACATTAATGGTCAATGTCGGTGTTGCAAAGCTTTCGCTTGTTGCGCCATTGCAATCGCCACCGAAACTGACGCTGGGGTTGTTGTAGGTGACATCGGCCACCTGCAGGTCATCGGTCAGTGCCAGCGAGGTGGCAGCTGCAGCACCACTATTAACAATATCCACCGTGTAGGTGACCGTGGCGCCCGGAATGGCCTTGGCATTTGGTGCAAGTGTGCCGAAACCATCGTCTGTCACTTCCGAGGATTTTGTGACGACCACGGTTGCGGACTGCACGGTGTAGATAGCGGAATCCGAGTGCTTGCCGTCCTGTGCAGCATCGGTAGGGCCACCGGCGCTACCGGCCACATCGGCGAAAGCGACATCGATCACTGCCGGGTCATCCACCCCGGGTGTCTTGGCTGCAGCTGTTGTCGTGCCGGCATTGGTTGCCTGTGCCAGCAGGTGATACAGGGAAGTTTCTGTATCGCCCGCTGTTCCCGGTGTGTTCGCCACGACCAGGAGCTTGATGGAGGCATCCGGTAGCAGATCGCCGACGTTGGTGCCTGCCGTGTACAACGTATCCGTTCCGGACTCGTAGGTACCGTTATTGTTGACGTCGATATAGATACGAACGCTGTTCATATCATAATCGTCATCGGTGGCATCAAGGCCGGCAATCGTGCTGAGCAAATAACCCTGGGTATCATTACCGGTATTTTCCAGCGTAAACGGCAACGCCTGGTCATCCGTATTCGGAATGACCGTTGCACCACCGTTGCTGACTACTGTCAGGCCCACCTTGCGGTCGACCTTGAACGTGGTCACCTGGTTACCCGCGGTGCCGGTATCGCCATCGGATGTCACTGCCGGCTGGTCAGTACCTCCAACCTTGAAGTTCAGCGTGGCCTGGTTATCGATGTCTGTTCCCGGTGCTGTGCCGCCGGCATGTGCACCGGCAGACAGTACCAGCAGTAACAGGCTGGCAAGGCACAGACCACTGTGCCTGATTGGTTTATATGACTTCATTGCAATACTCCTTCTCTGGTGTAACAAAACGTTTCATTTCGATTCTGCTGTGCGGGCAAGCGGGTAGTGTTTCTGCCCGTGCCGGGTCGTGCGGGTGGTCCGGTGCTGCGGGGTACGTGCCGCGGCTGGCTGCGGACGTTGCGATGGTATGTGGACATGGCGTGATCCCTCGTGTGTTGGCAACGGTTTACTGCAGCACCACCCGGAACTCGACGGATGATTTATTGCCCGGTTGCAGCGGCTTCAGGTATTGCCAGCGGATTGTGGTGTACTCGGATGCGCTGGCGACCCGCGTGCTGCCGTCAGCCTCGGTAACCATGAGCTGTTCCGGCGGCGCAAAACTCTGGCCGCCATCCACCGAGAAGCTGATGCGGGTATCTGTGCCTGATGCCGAACCGGACTTGTAAGCGGTGTGTTCGGGAATCGGGTTATTGATAACGATGTCATTGCCGGGATTGGTGCCAACATTCTCGAAGCTCAGGGTGTAGATGACGTCCTTGCCGGGAACGACCTCTGCAGCCAGCTCGCGTTTTATGCTTTGTTTTCCGGTGGCATCGGTCTTGATGATTTCTACCTCGGCATATGACGTGAGTTGAATCGGGCCGGATTCCTGACCCGCGAATGCGGCCTGGTTTGCCAGCAGCAGGACGCTCATCAAGATTGCTGTGGTTGTTTTCGGGGTTTTGATGTTCATGGTTGTTGCTCCTCTAGTTGATGGTTACATCGAGTGTGATGACGAAATTTGCCGGTCCGCTGGTATTACCCAGGTCGACGCTGACAAGGTTGCCGCTGAAACTGCCTGGGTCATCACCCGGGTTGTCTGTCAACGGCGTTGAATCCAGAGTGATACTTGATGGCGTGTAACGGGTGTTGGCCGGAATGCTGTCGGTGATCTCCAGGTTCTCCGCCGTGCCCGTGCCGCTGACATCGATCTGCAATGTGTAGCGGATGGTTGCACCGGGTACCGGGTCGCACGGTGCACTGTTGCAGGACTGGCCATCGGAGATGACCCTGGCAGACTTGGTGATGCTGACGTCAATGGGCGTGTTAACAACCTGGTAGCTACCGCGTGCGCTTGCAACTGCTGAACTGCTGCCGACGACGGCATCGGCGCCGCTGTCGCCGAGACCGGGCAGGATGGTGCCGGCGACAGATCCTGCTGCGCCCGCAGTGGTGGATTGCACGGTGAGACGGCTGTCACCGGTCTCGCCATCGGCAAGACCGGCGGGAATATCGTTGAGTACAAACAGGACGACACTGTCGTTGCCGTTGGCATCCAGCTGCGGGTCATTGCTACCGGGTGTGTACAGCGGATCAAGCAGCGGGCCGTCGTAGCTGTTGTTGTTGTTGCCGTCAATATGGATGCGCGGGTTGAATGGATCGAATTCATCACTGCCTGGCGGACTGTTGTTAATGCCGAGCGTGAACGATTCGAGACCATTGCCCGTGTTGCGTACCCGGTAGGTGAGGACCTGTTCAAGCGCGGGCGATGCTGCTGAGATATTGGCCGCGTCCTGCCAGACGGCAGCGACGTTGATTAATTCCTGAACGGTGACGGCATTGGTATTCGACAGGGCCTGCTGTGGTGCGCCGGCCATTTCAAAGTTAAGTTGCGCCTGGTTGGAGACGGTTGTGCCCGCCGGGGTGCCCAAGGCCTGTCCGGTTTGCGGCAGCAGCATGATCAGCAACGCCCCAAGCACAGGGCTGGCAAGGTCGCAATGGGCGTCAAAAATCAGGCGTGTTGGTACTGTTTTCATCATTCCTGTCAACATTCGTCAATAAATCAACGCCATCCATCCATCCTGGATAAGGCGCTTTAGTGACTCCTTGTGTTTTTTAAATACCTATTAAAATCAGGTGGATATGGTGAAATTTGGGGCTCGCCTGGTTGAGAAAAGTCATCAAAAACAAGTGTCTACTGGGATAAGAGCAACTATCGTGCCGAAGTTGGCTGAGCGGCTGTTTAGTCGATGTTGTCGTCACTTGGCAGCGGCACTCATGCGGTTACGTGCCTGCCATTGCGGCGCCGGGCTGCTGCACCAAACAGGCCCGGAACATGGACAACTCGTGGGGGATTTATCTGTGATCGTTATGAGCGTCGTGAAATCAGGGGTCAGGCCTTGCGGTTAAACAGTGGCGTGATGATTCGTGTTGTTATGGCTGTCCCGCTAACGGGTTTTACCGCGGACTCGCCGAGGTGATCGTGGCTGTATGCTGATCAGCGCGGTGCAGAGCTTGTTGTTGCGAGAAATGATGAAGTGCAGCAAGATGGCAGACGCCGGATAGATACTGCCCTTGTCACGATAGACTATAGTTATGAGCAAACCTTCCATACTGACGGCCATTCCCCTGCGCCGCTACAAGTTTGGTGAATTCACCCTGACGGTACTGGGTGATATCGAAACTCAGGACGGGATGGTCTACCGCTACATCCTGGCCGTGGTACAGGGTGACGATCCCGAGCCGGGGCTGTATATCACGGCGGAGCAGGGTGCCGGTGAAGACCTGGCCATGCGGATCATGATGCGTGATGGTGACGAGGTGATCGGTCATTCCGGTGCATGGCGCGAACTGGACGGGTTTGTTGGTGAAGCTATAAAGATTGTTTCCCGGGTGCTGAATCTGTCAGACGAAACGCCGTATCAACTCATGTAACAGGGGGCATGCAATGAACGGGAAAGCCGGACGAGTTGTGTTGCTGTCATTTGTGCTCGCCGCACTTGCCTGTTCGGCGCCGCTACAGGCGTTCTCTTTTTGTTTTTCATTCGGAAATAACAACCACAGGTCTTCGTATTACAACCGCTATGTGCCGCCGTATCCGCCACCAGCCGCATTCTATCCTGCAGATCCCAATCAGTTGCTAATGCCGGGTGCTGCCTACTCTCCTGTTTATCCGCCGCCGCCAGGGCCGTACGGTGTCCTGATGCCTGCGCAGCCTGCATGGTGAAGGACAGGAGTAAAGCTATTGCACGCGTACCCGGAATTGGAAACTGAAGCTGGGGTTGTTCACCCCGTTTGAGGCTGCGAAGGCGCCGCCTGTCAGGCCACGGAAATGGGTGACATTGCTGTCATAGCCATCCGCATCCGGCACCGGCGTGTACGTGTAGCTCGCTCCACCATTGCTGGAAAACTCGACATCATCCGTGCTGCTGCCGAGAGTGGCAAACGTATAACTGAGTGCGCTCGAGGTGCTGCCATCGATGAAGGCCAGTGGTCCGGAGCCGCTGGCGGCGATATCGCCGACAAACATTTCGGTGTTCGCCGGAATGGAATCGGTAATCGTGACCGAGTCCGTGTCGGTTGCCGCGAACCCCGAGTTGCTGGACATGATGATGTATTGCACCACGGCGCCCGGTATTGCTTTTGGGTTGCTGGAGCCATTCACCGGGTCGGACAGCGTTTCTACTGATTTGATAGTCAGTATCTCAGGTGACGGGTTAATGGTGACATCAACGCTGTCCGAGTCGTTGCCGGAGTCCGGGTCGGCCTGGTCCAGTGCCAGGTTGTCGGCCGTGTTGGTGACCACCGTTGCCACTGAAACCGTGTCGGCCCTGACGTTGAGTGTCAGGGTTGCAACCGCCTGATCTGCCAGTGCACCCACGCTCCAGAGGCCGTTTGCCGGGTTGTAGCTGCCGTGTGAAGCAACCGCCGATAGATAGCTAACTCCGGCAGGCAACGCATCACTCAGGGACACGCCGGTTGCTTCGCTGCCGCCATTATTGGTGATCGTAACGCTATAGTTGAAGCTGTTGCCTGCATTGACCGTGCTGTTGCTGGCCGTCTTGCTGACAGCCAGGTCACTAAACAGAATACTGCCGCCATTGCCGCCCGGACCGTCCATGTTGTCCTTGGTGTTGTTGGGCATGTTCTGGCCGTTGGATGAGGCAATGTGAAAGCCCAGAGACGTGGGTCCGGCATAACCCATCGCGGCCCACGAGATTCTGGTTTCCATCTCGAGACCGGACTGGACCCCCGAGGTCAGGCCGCCATTCTGGCTCTGGCTGTCGCCATTGGCTGCCAGCAGCGTGATCTCGGTGCCGTGTGTTCCCGGCATATCATAGCCATCAGCCGCGCCGGCGCTCGGACACCAGCCATCGGCAACAGAATTGGCCCCGCTGGCCGGGCAGGTCATGGGATCGCCACCCGGCCTGGCACTGGCATAATTATACAGGCGCACAGTCGTCGCGCCGTTATTGCCCTTCCATGAGACGCGCAGCAGCTTCTCACCCGACTGCAACAGGCCGTCGGGTGCGCCGCCACTGGAGTCAAAAAAGAACCACCAGTCGGTGGTGTTGCTGGTACTGGCGAAGCGCTCGACCCACAGGTACAGATAGGCACTGTCATAGGTGTAGGCGAATGTTTTCAGGTCGCGCCCGGTACTGTCAATCTTGTAGTCCAGGTCCGCCGCGGTGCCAGTCTGTTTATCACCCTCGGCGTCGGTCGAGAACTGTCCCGGGTTGGCGGTTATATCGGTCGGTGTTTTCCAGTCACTGGTGCCGCCGCCGGACAGGCCGGCATCGATGGTGATGCTGCGCTGAATGACGGCGGACAGTGCCGGCAGGGTGTAAAGCAAGAGGCTGATAAATAGTAATTTGCGTATCATCACTCGAAAGGGCTTGTATTATTTCACCAGGTTGACGATGCCGGCCAGGGTCTGTGATTGCAGCATCTTCAGGACCTCTGGCGCCGGTACCGGCTTGCTGAACAGATAACCCTGTACAATATTTACACCCTGTTGCCTGAAGAAATTCAGTTGTCTGACATTTTCGACGCCTTCTACAATCAGCGACAGTTTCAGGCTCTGCGCCATGGCAATAATGGTCGATGCAATCGTAACATCTTCGGCGCTGTCCGGGATCTCGCGCACGAAGGACTTGTCGATCTTGACGATATCGATTGGCAGGCGGCGCAGGTAATTGAGCGATGAATAGCCTGTACCGAAGTCGTCCATGGCAATGCTGAGGCCCATGCACTTGAGTCTTTCCAGAACGGTAATGGCCGAGTCAAGGTTTTCCATCGCCATATTCTCGGTGATCTCGAGTTCAGCCATGCGGGCATCCAGGCCGGATTCACCGAGTGTCTCTGCAACGAAATCCTCAAAACCGGGTCGCGAGAGCTGTGCAGAGGAAAGGTTAACGGCGACAGTCAGATCGTTGAACCCGGCGTTGTGCCATTGCTTCAACTGTCTGAAGGCGGTTTTCAGCACCCATTCGCCAATGGGCACGATCAGGCCGCTGTCCTCTGCAACGGGAATAAAATCCAGCGGGCTGATAAAACCCATCGTCGGATGCTTCCAGCGCAACAGCGCCTCGACACCGACAACTATATTCCTGTTGATGTCTATTTTTGGTTGATAGAATAGTCGCAGCTCGTTTCTTTCAACCGCCTTTCTAAGATTGGTTTCCATGGCCAGTTGTTTGCGCGAGCCGGCGTTCATTTCAGCGGTGTAGTAAACCGCCTTGTTGCGACCGAGTTCCTTGGCGCGGTACATGCTGATGTCGGCATGTTTTATCAGTGTTTCCGCATCGGTGCCATCGTAGGGAAAAATGCTGATACCTATACTGGTGGTGATATGCAGTTCATGGCCATTACAGGATATCGGGTCCAGCAGGGACTCGATAATTTTCTTTGCGATGCGTCCGGCATCCGCAGAACCGCTGATACGCGGCAGCAGTACCATGAATTCATCGCCTCCGAGGCGGGCAACGGTGTCTTCCTCGCGAACACAGTTATCCAGCCGACGTGCAATAACACGCAGTAACTGGTCGCCGATGGCATGACCCAGTGAGTCGTTAATGATCTTGAAACGATCAAGGTCGAGAAACAGCAGCGCCGCGTTGGTCTGTTGCCGGCGTGCATGTGCCAGTTCACTGCTGATGCGATCGTTGAGCAGTACCCGGTTGGGAAGCCCGGTCAATGCATCGTGATGTGCGTGGTATTCCATGCGGCTGGCGACAGACTCGGCCTGCTCCTTGGATTGCTCGAGCAGCGAATTGGCATTCTCGAGTTCCCGGGTACGTTGTGTGACACGTTCCTCGAGTTTTAAACGGTGTTCCCTGAGTTCGTTATCTCGTGACTGTATTTCATCCAGCATGGTATTGAAATCGGTGATCAGGTTGCCGAGTTCATCATTGCCTTCGCCAATGACACGCACCGAATAGTTTTTCTCGGTACTCACCTGACGCGCGATGGCGGAGAGTCGCAGCAAGGGATCGGTGATAATACGCTGCAGCTGTGCACTCAGTACCAGGGTAACCAGCAAGGACACCAGCAACACAACTGCAACGATGCCCATGAACCACATCAGTCGCTCATGAACAGCTTTCATGTCGGAGCGCAGGTAGATAAAACCAATGAGTTCTCCTTCATAGAAAATGCGGGTAAACAAATCAACATGATCGCCCCAGAATAGAATGTTCTCGTTTTGCAGGTCGGATGCCGGCAATTCCAGACTCAGGCCGGGTTTTGTATAGCTCGCGAATTCTGTCTCATCCCCGTCATAGATGACAACTGCCTGGATATGTTGCTGTGATTTCAGAAAGCTGAGTGTTTCCTGTGCCGCAACCGGGTCGGAGAACAGCAGTGCTGCACTGCTGTTGGCCGCGATAATGTCTGCCAGGGTGGTGAGGTTATCGCTAACGGTTTGCTGGGTATTGATGCGGTCCGTGGTAATAAAGGCAATACTTGCGAGCAACAGGGACACGCTACTGATAACGACAATCAGCAAGGTCAGTTTCCTGCGTATGGAAATGTCGCGGAGCTTCAACATAAGAAGGCCTAATCTTTTCCCGTTACGCTGACTGCCAGTGACAGTAATTTTGAGCTGATGTTCAGGCCCGCGTTATTGGCCGCACCGACGTTGATCCTGAACCTGACCTTGTTCTCGATCAGCATGAACTGGATGATTCCACCCTCCTCGATGAAGCCGGCCGCGTCACTGACGGTCAGTACCGGTTGTTCTCTAAGCAGCAGCAGGACCTCTGTGAGTTCGACATCTTCGCCGACATAGACAAGCTGGCAGTCATCAACCAGGGCAAGGCTGCTGAGGCGTCTGACCACCAGCGTATTGTCCTGCACAGCTTTACCTGTGAGGTTATCCAGTTGTGGACCAAAAGGATCGGTTCCAATGGCGCACAGCGTAAACTCCGTACGATCCTGTAGCGTTGCTTGTGGCCAGGTCACAAAGCGGGAGAAGTTGTACAGAAAGGCGGTCTTTACCCGGTACTCCGAAATCCGTGCCTCATCCGCCATCACAAGTGCGGGCGCAGACAACAGCAAAACTGTCAGCAGGCAGAGGAAAATCCGGGGCAGACCGTACAACAGTGGCATGTCGTTTCGCGTTGCCATCAATAATGCCCTAGAAGGACCAGGTCACCCTGCCATAGATGCTGCGTTCAACTTCTGTAGGCTGGGTGTTGATGAAGTCCGGCAGATATTCAGTCTGCCGGTTGTCAAGCAGGTTCTGGCCGATGATGGACAGCTCCAGTCCGGGGCTGGCCTCCCATCCGAGTCGCAGGTCGGCTTGCACATAACTGTCTATGTTGACGCCAGCGACCTCGATATCGCCGACATAGCGCAGGGCGGCGTCGAACTGCAGGTTGTTGCCGAAATCAAGCGCAGACCAGACAGCGGCCTTGTTGAGCGGACTCGCCTGTTCGGCACTTTGCGAGGCGCTATCGGTGCTGCCATTGACCAGTCGCAGCTGCATATCAAGCCAGGTGTAGCTTGCATTAAGGCGCCAGCCACTGCGAACCTGCCAATGACCGGCAAGCTCTACTCCATAGGTTCTGCCTTTCATGTTGTTGTCAAAAGGAAACAGCACGGCGGCTGGTGGCCCCGGATCAACCTCCGGGTCAAGCGTGCGCAGGTTGTCATAGTCATTATAGAAAGTCGCGGCATCGACAGACCAGATGTTCCGGTGGTTGAAGCGATAGCCCAGTTCATAGGCAACCAGGTCTTCCGGGTCGTAGTCGCCATTGCCTTGTGCATAAATCGGTATGCCAGGGTCGGATGTTGCCGGTGGGACCAGTCGCAGTGTGACATCGTGTTCACCGCGTGACGGCGTTCGAACGGCACGCGAGACCGAACCCCACCAGGTCTGGTTGTCGTCCACCGCCCAGGCAAGACGTACGTTCGGCTGGTATTCAAAGCCACTGAAATCATTGTGTTCCAGCTTGATGCCTGCCGTGAGCCGCAAATTATCTTTCAGGCTGATTTCATCCTGGATGAAGGTGCTGTACAGATTGACGTTTTTCAGGGAGGGATCGAGGCTGAAGGTGGCGTTGTTCTCGCTGTCATCATGCGTATTACGGTAGTGAAAACCCCACACAACATCGTGTCTGTCGCGCCATTTGAAGTGATATTGAAAATCGATGTCGAAGGTGTCGCGGTCTTCGTATAACACCGCACCATCCAGACCGACATGGTCATAGTAGACCTGCAGGGCAAAGTTGGACGCGTTCCTGAGGACATGTGACCAGCGCAGCAGCAGATTGCCGCCATTGGTGTCGGCGTCATTCACCGTCGGGATGACGGTGGTGGGTGGTGGACCGGGCGGACCGCTGGGGATATTGACCAGCTGGCCGGCCGTACCGCGGTAGTAGTCGCCCTGCAGCGTAATGCTGTCGCGATCCGTTTTCACCCAGTCGGAGCGAAACCCGACTTGCCCGGTGCGCCAGTCATCATGGGCGCCATCCGGGTTATAGCCCTCGTCATAGCTGGAGTATTTTGCGTAGATTCGGTAGTCCGCGCCGTTCTTGAGTTTGCCACCGTGACGGACACTGCCGATGCCTTTCACTTCATTGCCGGCCGTTACCGAGACCATGTTACCCTGGGTGTCGGCTGAATTTTTCGTAATAATATTGATCACGCCATTGACGGCATTGGCGCCCCAGAGGGTGCCACCCGGTCCGCGAATGACCTCGATGCGGTCAACATCTTCCAGCACCACGTCCAGTGAGTCCCAGTAGACGCCGGCAAATAACGGGGTATAGACGCTGCGGCCGTCGATCAGCACCAGTAGTTTGTTGGCAAAACGGCTGTTGAAACCGCGTGAGGTAATGGCCCACTTGTTGGCATCAATACGCGCCACCTCAATGCCCGGTACCCGGCGCAGTGCCTCGGGTATATTGGTGACACCCCAGCGTCGCAGGTCATCGTGGGTAATGACGAAGATGGCGGCCGCGGCTTCCGATTGCTTCTCGGGCCTTTTGGAGACCGAGGTAACCTCGATGTTCATCAGGGCCTCGAGGCTCATGTCTGTCAGGTCATCCGGTAGGTCGTCCAGGTTGGCGGCATGAACGGAAAATGTTGTGAACAGGCTGGCGACCAGTCCGACACTGGCACGGTACAGCTGTGTTGCCAGACGTTGTAACAGGCACTGTGCTCGAGACTGATCTTTTGTCCAGCCGGACGGGTCGCCTTGCTGGCGTTGTTCGTTGACCCGTGTTCCGGTACCCATCCTGAACGCTCCTTGCAACCCCGTCGTTGTGACTGACAGGATGAAATATGGCGATGAACTCTGTGTTCCGCAGGTAATCGCGGCGCGCAGGGCAATGCGCAGCAAAGCTGCCTAATGGGCTATCGGCGTGACGAGAATCAACCTTAAACGTTGATTATTAGTCAAAAATTTGTCGGAAGGTGGTGTAAAGAAGGCTCTCTGCCGGCGCTTCGGGAGCGCCTGCAGGAAGGGCGGACAGGCCCCGGCTGGTGGGATTACTGCTTGTCTTTGTCTTTTGTGCCCGGCACGGTCAAAGGGACAACGACTGAGGATTGTGGCTCGTCAATAAAGCGTGGCCGGGCATTCATTTCACGTCCGGCAGCGGCGTGAAGCTCGCTTTCCCGCGCGGTTATCAGGCCCAGGCAATGGCGGATGTCATTCACGGTTTCGTCCGACAGCGGGTGGCGATGACCGGGACGCGCGTAGGTGTCCTTGGCAACCCTGGTGAGCACCTGCCGCATGACCTGCAGAATCCGTTCTTCCTTGGAGAGTGTCTTGTCATTCATAAGGGTTGCCGTCTGGTTAATGATGATGCCGTGTATTGTGACACAACGACCGCGGTGCGGCAGGTACGGGGGTCATTCCTTAATATAAAGCGTGGACCAGTTTCCCCCGGTGATTGATTTCAGGGTGATGAGCAGGGCCTCGCCGGGTACGGCCTCTGACGGGTATATACCCCTGATTTCAACGAAGCTGTGCCCGAATCCGGCGCTCTTCCTGAAGCTCAGCGCGGTGATGTCAGCTCTATGGCCACACTGCTTGCACTGCCAGGCGCTGTTTTCCGGGTGTGTCTGCCAAGCATGAAGTAGAGGTTGCCAGTCCGTCAGCGGCGCGCGACACGCCGGGCAACGCGGTATCGGGGTGCGGGGGTCGGCTCTGAATCGCAGTGTTTCAGAGCTGCTCAGAAAGACGTGGCAGAATTTCCCGTGGGCACTGTCGCTTGCAAGCGTCACGGGGTCGGACGGGGGTTCCAGTTCGATCATTGGTGAACAACCCAGGAAAGTGATGAGTTGCAGGAAATGTGCTCCGGTCGGGTAGAAGCGGTCGTTATCAAGCAGGCGGGGTGGGCCAATCAAGCCGATCGCCTGTAATTCCGTGGCCAGCCGGTCGGTGCTGACGGCAGGACAGTCCGGGTCTGCCGGAAGCAGGATGAGTTTATGCGCCGCCACAATAGCTGCCTGTTGAATTCCAGAACGTGATCATACTATGGCTGTCCCTGTGCTGTGTTATCTACCATACTATGAGTTATCACTGGCGGAACCCGGCGGAGTATGCCCATGTCATCAAGCGAACCTTTCTCAATCCATGCGCTGGAACTGGGGCCGATGGAAAACTTTGTGTACCTGATCCACGATCATGCCAGCGGGCGGGCAGCGGTTGTGGACCCGGCCTGGGACGTCCCGGAGGTGCTGGCACTGGCCGACTCCCGGGGCATGCGTATTACCGATATCCTGCTGACGCACAGTCACCATGACCACATCAACGGTATCAGCGAAGTCCTGCAAAAGTATGATGCACAACTGCACCTGATGAAATCCGAGGCGCAGTTCTGGGGGCATCAGCTGGATTTGCCGACCTTGCATCATGGCGGTGATGTCATCGAGCTGGGTAACACCGCGATCACGGCATTGCACACCCCGGGACACACGCCGGGATCAGCGTGTTACCACATCGGTAACGAGTTGATTACCGGTGATACGCTGTTCGTCTTTGGTTGTGGCCGCTGTGACCTGCGCGGCGGTGATCCGGAACAAATGTATGTCACCCTCAGGGACATGTCTGATCGCCTGCCGTCCGAGACCGTGATACACCCGGGTCATAACTATGCCGAAAAGGCCACGACCACCATGGACGAGCAGCTGGCGGGCAATCCCTTTCTGCATTTTGATAACAGTGAAGATTTCACGCACTATCGCATGCATTATCACGACATGCATCGTGACTCGCCCTACGGGCCTGTCCGCAAGGGCGATGAAATAAAACAGTGAAGCACGAAGCAGATGTAATAAAAGGAATGAAGACATGACAGAACGTTACCTGAAGCCGGGGATGATTGTATGTTTACTATTGGTTGGCTTGCTGACCGCCTGTGCCGGTATCACGCCCTATACTGAAGCGCCGCGTGTCTCGCTGGCCAGCATAGAGCCGAAGGACATGACGCTGCTTGAGCAGCGCTATGGAATTCGCCTGCGCATCATGAACCCCAACGAGGCAGCCCTGCAGATTGAAGGTCTGAGTTATGCGCTGGAAATCAACGACCGTGAGTTTGCCTACGGGGTCAACCGGCAGTCGGTGGAAGTTCCGGCCTTTGGCGAAGCACTGCTGGATGTCGAGGTGGTCAGCAACCTGCTGAATGTGATGCAGCAGATACAGGAGATGAGCGGCGAAAGTCGCGACAGCCTGACGTATCGTTTGACTGGAAAGATCAGTCTGGCTAACAGCCTTGGAAGTCTGCCGTTCGATTACAGTGGAGAGCTGTCGTATTTGCCGACCGGTAAGCCGGCGTCGGAGACAGAAAACTGACCGTGCAGTCGTTTCGAGCCTGCCGTATACATAATCATTCCGGCAGGGTGACTGCGGTAATTGAGGAACTATCGCTTGATGCACTCTCGCACGGCGAGGTTGTTATCCGGGTGCATTACTCCAGTGTGAACTACAAGGATGCGCTGGCGGCCACGGGCAGGGGCAAGATCCTGCGCCGTTTCCCCCTGATTGGCGGTATTGATCTTGCCGGCGTGGTGACGGATTCCGTCGATGAGCGCTTTCAGGCCGGTGACGAGGTGCTGGTAACCGGCTGTGGTCTGGGTGAGACGCATGACGGCGGTTTCTCCGCGGTTGCCCGCGTGCCGGCCGACTGGGTGGTACCCTTGCCGGTCGGCCTGTCACTGTTTGATGCCATGGCACTGGGGACCGCAGGCTTTACTGCAGCACTTGCCATTGACCGGCTCGAGCAGAACGGCCAGCAGCCGTCACTGGGGCCGTTGCTGGTCACGGGTGCCAGTGGTGGCGTCGGCAGTGTCGCCATCGACTTGCTGAGTGCGCGTGGTTATGAGGTAGTGGCAATGACACGAAAGACAGATGCAGCGGCGTACCTTGAGCATCTCGGGGCGGCCACTGTCATGCCCCCTGACAGTCTGCTCTCTGACGGGCGGCCATTGCAATCCGCGCAGTGGGGTGGAGCGATCGATAATGTCGGTGGCAAGGTGCTGCAGGGATTGATCAGCCGCACGCATCCCTGGGGCAGTATTGCCAGTGTCGGTATGGCAGGTGGCAGTGAATGCCATACCACGGTCATGGCGTTTATTCTGCGTGCCGTCAGTGTGCTCGGGATCAGCTCCGCCAACTGTCCAATGGAGCGCCGTCTGCGGATATGGCAACGACTGGTGTCCGACCTGCGGCCAGAACGTTTGCCACAGGTCGTCGCCGGTGTGATTGGTCTGGATGAACTGCCAGCACTGTTCGGACAGCTGCTGGAGGGCGAGCATCAGGGCAGGTTTGTCGTCAGGATGCAATCCTGATCAGCTTGGTTGTACCCATACACCCCCCTTCCCTCCGGGAGCACCCAAACGACGGGCATAGAAGGGCTGGGGAGAGGGGATTTATAAAAAAACACTCTTTAGTATTTATGTAACAGGACAGGCCGTCAGTGACTTCAATGAAACCGCATATGTCAGCACTCAGACGTAATCTTAACGCCGGTACCCGCTTGTGCCTGTTCCGTCGCTGTGAGGCGGATGATTTCACTGTCTCGCTGGATCAACTGGTGCTGTTGATCGCCCTGAACCTGCTGCTGGCATTCTTTGTTGACCTTCTCAGCAGTCTGCCGCGCCCGGAATTTTATTCCTATGCGGTGGCAGCGAATGGTCTCGATGTACTGTTGCTGCTGTTCGCCATCTATCTGGTGAGCAAGCTGCTGATGGATAATCGTGCGGCATTGCGCCTGGCTGTTTATCTGTACAGTATGAGTCCGTTCTTTTTACTGTTATGGGTCATGCTGGGGCGGCTGGAGGCCCTGTTGCCGTCCGATGGTGAAGTCATCTACGGGGTCAGCTATCTGCTTTACGTGGGATGGGCGATAATCGCCATCGGCTGGGCGCTTACTCGCCTGGCAGGTGGTTACTCACGCAAGGTCCCGGCAGCGATGCTGGTCATTGTGCTGGCCTGGATGGTGCCAGCCTCGTATTTCGCGGAAAACACGACACTCTGGTATGCCGCAGAAGAGGAGGGCGTTGATGAGTATGCAGCCTACCGTGCGCTGGACGTTGAGCGCATTTTCTACCGGCAGCCGGAGTTGCTGACGGAGCACCTGGAGCCACTGCTAGCCGAGCGTGGCGACAGGGAGGACCTTTATTTTGTCGGCTTTGCAGGATATGCGCTGCAGGACGTATTCAGGAATGAAATCGAGTTCGCCCGTGTGTTGTTTGATGAACGTTTCGATACAGCAGGTCGCTCGCTGGTTCTGATCAACAACCTGGCAACCCGGGATGCCCTGCCGTTGGCATCATCCAGCAACCTGCAACGTGCGCTGCAGCATATCGGTAATATTATCGACCGTGAAGATGACGTCGTGGTGCTGTTCCTGACCAGCCATGGTGACCGGGCCGAGCTGTCTGTTAATTTCTGGCCACTGCGCTTGAACGATGTGACCCCGGTGATGCTGAAGCAGTACCTGGATGATGCCGCAATCAAGTGGCGCATCATTATGGTCTCGGCCTGTTACTCGGGTAGTTTCATCGAGACGCTTAAAGATCCGAATACGGCGATCATGACCGCATCGTCGGCCGACAGGGCATCGTTTGGCTGTGATGATAAACGCAAGCTTACCTACTTCGGTGAGGTGTTATTGCAGAAGCAGTTGCAGCAACAGTTCTCGTTCGCGGCCGCATTTGAAGAGACGGCCAGGGAAATCGAAGTACGTGAACGGGCGGAAAAACGCGATCCGTCGCGCCCGCAAATCTTCATTGGTGCGGCCATGCGGGAGAAGCTGCAGCGCCTTGAAAGCTATTTGCTTCGCGGTAGCGGCGAGGTTACCGGTGCGCCCATACTGGAACCGTAGTCACCCTCTCGCCTCTTGGACACTCTGCCGGATTTTCTGTGTAGCGGGTTGCGACTGGTCTGTATCGGCCTGAACCCCTCGTTGCCATCGGTGCGCGCGGGGTTTTATTTTGCCAATCCGCGCAATCGTTTCTGGCGGGCGCTGCAGGCCAGTGAACTGTTAAACGAGACACTCGAACCGGGTGTCGACGCGATGCATGTGCTGTTACGTCACTACCGGATCGGTTTTACTGACGTGGTCAAGCGTCCGACTGCAGGGGCCAAAGACCTCAGGGCTGCGGATTTCCGTGAATGGGCGCCGCAACTCAGGCAGAAACTGCTGCATTACCAGCCGGATGTTGCCTGGTTCCATGGCAAGCTGGCCTATAGCAATTACCTGCGCTACGGCGAAGCCGTCAGGCAGGATATCGACTGGGGGCCCCAGCCACACAGGATAGGATGCACGCGGGTGTTCGTGACACCCAATCCTAGTCCGGCCAATGCGGCCTATTCCCTGGATGATCTGGGTGTCTGGTACCGGCAACTTGGTGTTTATGCGTCACGGCTTGAGCATTACCAGTGACAGCCGCAGGTGCTAGGGGGCAGGGTCTTCATGCAGTTTGTAGCTGTTATTCGCCCGGCAGAATGCAGGCCATGTTCTATACTTAGGTTGAACCTGTCTGCGGAGGAGGATTTGGTTATGGCAATTGCATCTACTGTGTCAAATTATCTGGCCGAGCATGACGTGGCCTACGATGTGTTGACGCATCCACACACGGCTACCAGTGGGGAAAGCGCGCAAGCGGCACATGTCCCCGGGACGCGACTCGCAAAGTCAGTGATTCTTGAGGATGATCATGGCTATCTGATGGTGGTGTTGCCATCAAATCGTCAGATTAACCTGGGCGAATTACACCGCCAGCTGAATCGTAATCTTGGGCTGGCAACCGAGGGCGAACTGGCTGGCCTTTTTAATGACTGTGAAATCGGCGCGCTTCCGGCAGTGGGTCCGGCCTACGGGATGGAGACGGTGGTGGATGAAACGTTGGCAGAGCAGTCTGATATCTACTTCGAGGCCGGCGATCACGAGCAGCTGATACATGTCAGTGCAGAAACCTTCGAGGCGCTGCTGGGAGAAAATGCCCGACACGGTCATTTCAGCCACTGAGCCGGGTACGGCACCATGCCGCTCTCTACACGGGTAGGGAGCGGTGTAGTGTATTGTATTTGAATTAAAAAATCATTCAGAGCCCGAGCGCCGCGGTGCCCCAGCCGACACCGCCAATGGTGACTTCCGGGTGCTGGTGGTGTACCTGCTGTTCGACTTTTGCCACTTCTGTTTCGGGAACATCCACCATTAGCAGGATCTCGCCATGGGCGAGCGCATCCTGAAACTCACCCAGATGGGTATTCGGTACGCTGGTAAAAATCAGACCCGCGAGAAAAGTCGCCACCATAATGACAGCCGGTGTCAGTAGCCACCAACTCCAGCCAAGGGTCAATACCAGCACAATAAATACACCCAGCGCCACGGCAAAGCTGACCAGATTGGCATTCCAGAGGAATTTCTCCAACCGGCTGGCAGAGTCCCTTGCTTGCCGCAGGGTGGATGCCGGCAGGCCGTCGAGACGTGTGTGGCGGTCACACAGGGTGTGTATATGCTTCGAGCTGATGCCGCTTTTATTGAGTTCATCAACCACCAACAAGGCGTGCGCCCTGTCAGGCAGCAGAAAATACAGCCTTCGGTCCATAGAGATCTCCCCCTCTCTTTCGTAACTAAAACATGTAGTTATATGAGTGATCAGGTGGCTGGCCGTGTCGAATAAAATGCTTTCCTGACTACTACTTATAGTTCTTATTGCGGTATAAGCAACCCCGCTGATGATGATTTTACTCCCGAAAGTTGCCTTGCTGCAATCCATGATATGGCTGTTGACAGCTAACAGCGCCTGCAACACAATAGCGGGCTTGCATTTTGGAGGGGTTCCCGAGTGGTCAAAGGGATCAGACTGTAAATCTGACGGCTCAGCCTTCGGAGGTTCAAATCCTCCCCCCTCCACCAGATGTCAGGTTCTGTTTCCCGTTATTTATGGCGGAGGACGAGCAGAGGTAACGCGTTTGGCGGGTGTAGTTCAACGGTAGAACCTCAGCCTTC
>Ga0316192_10000691_pt1 | contig 24716 bp, 27 predicted proteins | sample MerIslwburrow_MG_FD_204931 | JGI IMG/M metagenome (GOLD analysis project Ga0316192, IMG submission 204931) | Coastal sediment microbial communities from Maine, United States - Merrow Island worm burrow | ecosystem: Environmental > Aquatic > Marine > Coastal > Sediment | place: USA: Maine...
ACGCGCATAAATCAATTAGTTGATTCCGTTCCTGAATCCGATCGAAGCGATGCGCTTAAACAAGTGCGACCGATTGATACCATGGTGGTATTGCCTAGTCAGGACTTGCGGGATATTGCTTACAAGCATCGGAAAGCGATGCCTGTAACCTTGCGCGCATTGCTGCGCGGCATCAGTGGCAAAAGCCACAGTGCGAACCGCCTCCTTAGCTTCCTCCTGTTCGAGCGGCAATACACGCGTGAGCTAATCGAGTTGGGCTATAAGGATGCCATGGCAGTAAGGGAAGAGCTTGAGCAGTTTGTTCGCGGTGGCGCGGTGCCACGACTGATCGCACCGTCGCGAGTCGAATACGATCTCAGCGGATTCGACTCCTGATACCTACAATAAGTACCAGGCACCCAGACCAAGAAAAGCCGAGTAACCAACCACATCGGTTACTGTCGTTAGTACGACGCCGCCAGCCAGGGCGGGGTCGATGTTCATTTTCTTCAATACCAGCGGGATCGTAAATCCGGCGCCCGCAGCCAGCACCAGGTTTATAATCATAGCGCCGGCAATGACCACACCGATGCGCCAGTCGTTGAACCACAAATACGTACATACGGCGACAACGGCCGACCATCCAATGCCGTTCAACAAGCCGACTTGCACTTCTTTATGGAATATCCGGCGTGCATTGGATTTATCGATCTGGCCCAGCGCGAGTGCGCGCGTAATCACAGTTAGCGACTGGGTACCGGCGACGCCACCCATACTTGGCACGACGGGCATTAGAACGGCGAGCAACACGATTTTGTCCAGGGTGGTCTGGAACAAATCCACGACAGACGCCGCCAGAAATGCGGTTGCCAGGTTGACGCCAAGCCACAGAGCCCGACGTTTAGCGCTTTGCACAACCGGCGCGAACATGTCGTCTTCTTCATCAAGGCCGGCGGCACTCATCAAAGAGTGCTCGGCTTCATCACGAATGACGTCAACAACGTCGTCAACGGTGATGCGGCCAACCACACGATTCAAGTCGTCAACAACGGGCGCGGACAGAAGGTCCCGGTTTTCGAACTCCCAGACAACCTCTTCTGATGGCGTGTGAGCGGGTATCGGCTGTATGTTGGTTGACATGGCTTCGGCAACCGATTGATCAGGGTCCAGCGTCAGGAGGCGCGACAAGTACAACGAGCCGAAGTATTCGTTATTCCGGTTGACGACATAAATTGAGTCGGTGCCGTCCGGGATGTCGCCTCGGGCATGCAGGTATCGCATCACAACGCTTAAGGTGACGTCCGGTCGAACGGTGACGATATCAACGTTCATCAGGCCGCCAGCGCTGTCCTCGTCGTATGCGAGTACGTGGTCTAGCCGTTCCCGGTCCTGGTGACCGAGTGATCGCAAGACCTCTCGTGTCAACGCCTCCGGCAGGTCGGCGACCAGGTCAGCGAGATCGTCGAGCTCCATGCCCTCTGTGGCGGCGACCAGTCGATCAGTTTCCATGCCGCTGATCAAATCGTCGCGAACGGTCTCGTTCACTTCGACCAGTACGTCGCCTTCATCGTCGGGGCTAACCATTTCCCAGACGACAGCGCGTTCCTGCAACGGCAATGATTCGAGCAGTCGCGCAATTTCGGACGGGTGAAGACTGCCAATCAGCATGGTTGCTGAACTCAATCCTTCTGCACCGAGTTTCTCACGCAACAATTGCAGATTGGTCAGCGAAAGCTCTCTCGGTTCAGCCATCACGGTAACTCGCTGTGCCGGGTCAATACTGGGTCATGAATCAGCTTGAGTGACTGCGTCAGCTTCTCTGCCATATACACCGATCGATGCTGTCCGCCGGTACAGCCGAGTGCGACTGTCAGATAGCTTCGATCGAAGCCGACGTATTTCGGTATCCAGCGTGACAGAAACGCCAGAATGTCGTCGTGCATTTGAATGAATTGCGGTTGTCGATCGAGGAATTCCGCTACCTTCGTATCAAGCCCGGTCTTGTCGCGCAGAGATGACTCCCAATACGGGTTGGGCAGACAACGAAGATCAAATACAAAGTCTGCATCAGCCGGAACACCGTGCTTGAAGCCAAATGACTCGATGAGCACCGACAGCGTTTCGGCCGCGCGACGATCGACACGATCGCGGATGGCTTCAGCAAGTTCATAGACGCTCGTTCGAGTTGTGTCGATGATCAGGTCTGCTGCATTGATTACGGGACCGAGCAGTTCTCGTTCACGTTCTATCGCCTGTCGAAGTTCCTTGCCATGTTCCGAAAGAGGGTGGCGTCTTCGTGTTTCGCTATAACGCTTTAGCAATATTTCGTCGTCCGCGCGCAGGAACAAAAGCTCGGTCCTGACTCCATCTTCCTTGAGTTCGGCGATCAGACGGGGCAGAGCCTGAAGGTCAACCTGGCGATTTCGAGCGTCGACACCGACAGCGAGCTGAATCTCGGGGTATTCGTCCTGCCGCATTACTTCGTTCACTACTGATTTAAGCAACGCAGCCGGCATGTTATCGATGCAGTAGTAACCCAGATCCTCAAGTACGTGCAGCGCAATACTCTTACCGGACCCGGATAGGCCGCTGATAATCAGAAGTCTTGCCTGCGAGGACATTTGCTGGCCCGTTAACCGCTTTGCGTGTGTTGGATCTTGGGTGCCGGGGTGCTGGACGCGGCCATCAGGGCATCGTGCAATTCACCACTGCTGGTTGCCGCCCGAAGCCTTGCACGCAGCGACTGGTCGGCAAGCATGGTCGACAAAATTTTAATATTCTCATGATGACTCGCATCGACCTGCTTGGGTACGATCAAGCCCATTACCAGATCCACGGGGATTCCGTCGGGTGCGTCGAAATCAACCGGTTCCGAGAGTTTCATCAGTGCGCCGCTACAATTACTGACGCCTGCGATACGACATCTGGGAAAAGCGACCCCCTGTTGCAGGCTCGTGCAGCCGAGTCGTTCGCGCTCAATTAGTTTGGAGAATATCTCTTCACTAGCGATATCGGGATTGTTCTGCGAGAGCAGTTCGCTGAGTATTTCCAGACAGTGCTTCTTGCTGCGAGCATTCGCGTTGCACAGCACGTTGTCCGGCTTGATGATCTGTTCAAGCACCATGGCGGTATGCCCGGTTATTGGTGTTTTTGGAACTTAGTTGAAAAGACCCGCGAGAACAACCTAATTATGGTTTATCGCGGGTCTTTCCGTAGATTGATTGTGGTACTTACGCGAAATCTCGTTTATTGGTATCGCGTGCATGGTGGTCGACCAGCTTTTCTTTGTACTTTCGTACTTGTCGATCCAGCTTGTCCACAAGACTGTCTATAGCCGCGTACATGTCTTCTTCGGTCGAGTCGGCATGTATTTTCCCACCGTTTACTTTGACAGTGGCTTCCGCGGTGTGTCTGAGTTTTTCGACCTTCAAAATACAGTGCACATCTGACACCAGATCGAAGTGGCGCTCGATCTTCTCGATCTTGCTGCTCACGTAATCGCGAAGTGATTCGGTTACGTCTATTTGCTGGCCTGTCACACTTAATTGCATATTATTCTCCTATGTTATTGTCCGCGCAGATCGCCTGATTTGCTTTCCTCTTCGAAGCGGAATCGGCTGGCGCAAAACGTTTAGGTTTGTAATGCATCTGTGTTTTACCTCCTTCTACTACTACTATCGTCATTATTTACGATATCGCGATTAGGGCTTGTACCTACCTTCTCCTATCGCGGTTTTCTCACTTTACGTTCGCTGGACGACGAAATTTTCATACTCTCGCGGTATTTCGCGACGGTCCGGCGCGCAACGTTAATGCCTTCTTCCGCCAGCATCGTTGCGATCTTGCTATCACTGAGTGGTTTAGCCGGGTTCTCTGCGCCGATAAGTTTGCGAATTTTCGCGCGCACGGCTGTCGATGATTGATCGTCGCCATCGACGGTCGAGAGGTGGCTGGAAAAGAAATATTTGAATTCGAATACACCACGCGGCGTGTGCATGTATTTATTTGTTGTGACACGGGAAATCGTCGATTCGTGCATTCCAATGGATTCAGCAACATCTCTCAATACTAGCGGCTTCATCGCTTCATCGCCATGCTCGAGGAATTCCTGCTGACGAGAAACGATGCATGTCGCCACTTTCATCAGCGTTTCATTCCGGATTTCTAGGCTGCGCACCAGCCAGCGCGCTTCCTGGAGCTGCGAGCGTAATGCCGCGTGATCACCGCTTCCTCGCAGAATCTGGGCGTATTGCTGATTGACTGACAATCGCGGAATGCCGGACGCAGATACTTCGACCTGCCACCGCTGGTCTATTTTTCGGACGAATACGTCGGGAATGACGTATTGCGCCGAGACCGGACTGACAGCGAGCCCGGGTTTCGGATTGCAGCTTCGAACCAGCACGAGGGCGTAATCCAGCTCCTCTTCCGAGGTGCGTAACGTTCGTCGTAATTCGCCGAATTCCTGGCTTGCCACGAGATCCAGGTGATCGTTGGCAAGTCGAATGGCGAGGCGCAATCCGGCCGTCTCCGGATCGAGCTGGTTGAGTTGCAGCACAATGCATTCCGCCAGCGATCGGGCGCCAACGCCGACAGGGTCGAGGCGCTGAACTTTTTCCAGCGTCCGGATGATTTCCTCATCGGCGATGTCAGCATCGTGCTCAAAGCTTTCTCTTGTATCCTGCAGATCGCCTATCAGGTAACCGTCATCGTTAATCGCGTCGATCAATGCTTCGCCAATGACCGCTTCACGTGGCGTAAAATTTTCCAGCTCGAGCTGCCATAACAGATGCTCTCGAAGTGTCTGGCCGCTTTGATCCGCAAACTCGGTGATCGGACGACCTTCGCCATTCCAGCCACCGTCCTGGATGCGACCGATCGAATTTGTTTGCCAGCTATCCTCTGCCTTGATCGTTTCGATTTCAGCGGTGGTCTCCGCGCTGGTTTTCGGCACGTCAGGCAGGTCTTCCATTTCGAGCATGACGTTTTCTTCAAGGGCTTCCTGAATTTGTGCGCTCAGGTCAAGCACGGGCAATTGCAACAGACGAATCGCCTGCTGCAATTGCGGCGTCATTGTTAACGACTGACCAAGTTTGAGTTGAAGGGTAGGTTTCAACATAGCGTGGGGAGCTTCTCAATTCCGGCCGGTAGGGCACTTGCGCACTGAAGGAGATTCGTTTTGATGTCTCTATTTTGCCTCAGAGTTTGAACTCCTGTCCGAGATAGACTTCACGGACATGCTGATTGTTGAGAATGTCGTCCGGCGAGCCCGACGCGATGAGGCTGCCATCATTCAGTATATAGGCTCTGCCACAAATTCCGAGCGTTTCCCGGACATTATGGTCGGTAATCAAAACGCCGATGCCGCGGTCGGATAAGTGTTTGATTATTCTTTGAATGTCGAGGACCGATATAGGGTCGACGCCGGCAAACGGTTCGTCGAGCAATACAAACTGGGGGTCCGCAGCCAATGCTCGTGCGATTTCTACTCGCCGCCGCTCGCCGCCCGACAAACTGATACCGAGACTTGTTCGAACATGGCCGACATGCAATTCATCCAGCAATTCGTCCAGCACCTGTTCGCGACCGGCTCGATCCAGATCATTGCGATTTTCCAGGATGGCAAGAATATTTTGCTCAACCGTCAGCTTGCGAAATATAGATGCTTCTTGTGGCAGGTAACCGAGTCCTATCGAGGATCGTCGGTGCATTGGTAATGGTGTCAGGTCTTTGCCGTCCAGCAGTATCTGGCCGCGATCGGATGCGATGAGGCCCACGATCATATAAAACGCGGTCGTCTTGCCGGCGCCGTTCGGGCCAAGCAGGCCTACGACTTCGCCACTCTTGATTTCGAGCGAGATACCTTTGACGACTTCGCGGAATTTGTATTTCTTTGCAATATCCCGGACGCTGAGGATACTCATGGAGCGCCTTCTTCGGAATCCGGCAGAGCGGAATTTGCAGGGGCCGGGTTCTCCGGCGGTAGGTCAGGTGTTGAGCCCTCGGCGTCCTGAGGGTCAAGGTCCTCGTTGTTCGTCGGAACTGTTGAGTCTGTCGTTTCCACTTGTCTGGGAGTGTAAGTAATTTTTACCCGCTCACCGTCTGTGCCTGCCGATTGCGCGTTGATTCTTTGTTCGGCGATATTGTAGACAAGGTAATTACTGGAAATCTGGTTGCCACCTTCCGTGATTGTCGCATTGTCGGAAAATTCGACCATGCCAATCTCAAAGTTGTATTTGACCTTGCCTGCTTGCGCGTACGTCGTTTCTTCGGATTCCGGTCGTTGCATTTCAAATGTTGCCGGAGCGCCCGTAATGGTGGCAACCTGCAATTGGTGATTCGCGAAATGCAGATCCGCGGTATCACATTCGATATGACCATTCTCGGTATCAATGATTACGTTGCCCGAAAAATGCCAATCGCTATCCTCGAAATCCAGTTTGGTCGCCCGGCCTTCATCTGCCTCAACGCCAATATTGCCTTGCGTAAGCCGCAGGCCCTTGAACATGAGCATGGAGCTTTTGCCGTCGTAATCGGTCGAGTCGGCATCCAGTGAAATCGGCAGGCGTAGGTCTTCTTCAGAAACCTGCGCATTAGCAGTAGTTGATATCCCCGACAATACCAATCCACACAGAATGATGTTGAGCATGCTGCGTTGCCAATCGGTGAAGAACAATCTAAATATCTTAATCAATTCCTGCTTCCAGATAACGCTTATCACGGAACAAATTTGCCGCTGACGTTGGACTTAAGGTGTAACTGATTTGTTTGCAACAATGCGAGCATACCGATTGCAGTAATGCTGCGCGCGCCGATTCGAATTTGCACGCGCCGGTCTGTTCTCGCCCGAAAGTCGTCCGGTTCCAGCTCGAGATAGGGTGTCCGGATTTCTGTGACGTCACCTGAGAATCCTTCGCTGCTGCTCGCTACGACATGTCCGATCAGCTTAATCACTTCGCGATCATTCTTGATCTGCGCCTTGTCGGCTTTCAAGGTCCACGGCACGTCGGTCTCGGTCGTATAGTTGATTTCGACATTCTGAAACTCAACTTCTTCATCACCTTGCTGTTCTGCATACTCGGCTTCTATTTCATACAACAATTGTCCATCGACGGCAGTGCCAAAAATACGCGCCGACTTCAGATAAAATCCGCTTTGTAACAATTGGTTTTCGTGCTGTTCAACGTCGTCGGACTGCAAGGTCCGCGCCAGGTACCAGGAGCCGGCAGCGCCAATCAACAGCACCACGAAGCTGATTGTATTGCGTGCATTCACTGTTTCGATTCCGCACAAAGCAGGTCGCAGATTTCACGAACGGCGCCCGATCCGCCATGGGCGATTGTGACGTAGTCGCAAGCGTCGCGGACTTCGGCTACCGCATTGGCCACGGCAAAAGATACGCCTGCGTGCATCAGCAGCGGCAAGTCCGGTACATCGTCGCCCGTATACGCAGTCTGCGACAGGTCGAGGCCCAGTCTTTCCAGGATTAGGTCAAATGCGGCGACTTTGTCGCTGCAGCCCAATTCGACATGCTGCACGCCTAGCTCCTGCATCCGTCGAACAACAGCGTTTGATTTACGGCCGCTTATTACGGCAACGTCGATGCCGGATTCAATAAGTCGCCGAATGCCAAAACCATCCTGTGTGTGAAAGGCCTTGCTTTCGACACCATCGTCGGACAAATAGAATCGTCCATCCGTGAATACGCCGTCCACATCGAACGCAATCAGCCGAATGGCCTTTAGCATATTGCTGTCGATCTGTTTGCTCACACCATGCCTGCGCGAAACAAATCATGAATATTCAGCGCGCCGACGAGAGCGTCGTCTTTATCAACAACGAGCAGTGATGTGATCTTGTTGTCCTCCATAATTCTGACTGCTTCGGCGGCCAACGTCTCCTCACTGGTGGTTCGGCACCCCTGGTGAACGACGGACTTCATAGTGGTTTTGTGGACATCAATTTCCGCGTCCAGTGCGCGCCGCAAATCACCATCGGTAAAGATACCGGTGAGCTTTCCGTCATCGCCGACAACAGCGGTCATGCCGAGGCCTTTCTCGGTCATTTCCAGCAGCCCGTCCCGAAGACTGACGTCAGCCCTCACTAGTGGAATCTGTTCTCCGGTATGCATGATATCGGCAACGCGTAAAAGCAATTTCTTACCCAGGCTGCCACTGGGATGCGACATCGCGAAATCTTCGGCAGTAAAGCCGCGGGATTCGAGCAGTGCTACAGCCAGCGCATCACCCATTGCCAGTGTTGCTGTCGTGCTGGCGGTAGGCGCAAGATTCAAGGGGCACGCCTCCTCGGCAACACTGACATCCAGATGCACATCAGCGGTGCGCGCCAGGGTTGAGTCGGGTTTGCCGGTGAGGGACAGCAAGCGTGCGCCCATGCGCTTGACCAGTGGCAGAATGGTGACTATTTCCTGCGTTTCGCCGGAATACGACACTGCCAGTAACAAATCGTGCCGGGTGATCATGCCTAGATCGCCGTGGCTGGCTTCGGCCGGGTGCATGAAAAAAGAGGGTGTGCCGGTGCTGGCCAGTGTGGCTGCGATCTTGCCGCCAATATGGCCGGATTTGCCCATACCGGTAACGACCACTCGTCCTTCGGTTGCCAGACACAGCTGGCATGCGGCGACAAAATCGTCGTCGAGGCGTGCGCGCAACTGGTCGACCGCCCGCGATTCGATGTCGAGGACCTGCTCGGCCCGTTTGAGCAGCTTTTTAGATTCTAGCGATGACGCCAATTCGGCTTCCTTTGCGTATTGTCAGGCGGAACAGAGAAATTTCAAAACACCTGCAGCCAGGGTCGCCAGTTTATATGTTTTGGACCACCACGTAAGCGATATACGCCACATAGGCGGCGACGAGGGATATGCCCTCGAATCGAGAGATTTTTCCCTTACCGTCGTAATCGTAGGTCATGGCAAACAGCACCAGTGTGAATGCGACCATGACAAAAATATGCAGTGTGAGGACAGACGGCGGCAGTTGCGCCGGCTCGATTACTGAGGCAATCCCGACAACCGCCAGCAGGTTGAAGATATTTGAGCCTACGATATTGCCGATGGCAAGCCCGAATTCGCCACGGAACGCGCTGACAATGGTAACGGCGAGTTCGGGCAGGCTGGTGGCAATGGCGACCAGCGTGACGCCGATCACCACTTCCCCGACGCCGATCGTTCTTGCAATATTGACGGCACCCTCGACCAGCAGATCCGCGCCGAACAGCAGCATGCCCAGACCGGCCAGAAGCCAAAATACAGCCGCCCAGGTTTTCACCCCGCGTGGTATCTCAGCCTCAAATTCCGCCTTGATGGGATCGTTTTCCGCGGACCGCAGGCCGAGGCGTGTCAACCAGACCATGACGATAAAAAGGCCGGTTAACAAAACCATGCCGTCAACTTCGCTCAGGTAGGAATCAAGGAACAAAGAAACAGTCAACAGCGACACCGCCAGCAGCGCCGGCATTTCTCGCCGCAGCGTGGCCGAAGTCAGCTGAATCGGTTTGAGAATCGCCGTTACGCCGAGAACCAGGCCGATGTTAGTGATGTTTGAGCCAATTGCGTTGCCGATGGCAAGATCCGGCTCACCGCGACCAGCCGCAATAATCGACACCAGGATTTCCGGCGCGGAAGTGGCGAAGGCGACGATTGTCAAACCAATCAACAAGGGCGCGATGCCGAGATTGCGCGCCAGCGCGGCGGCGCCATGCACAAATCGATCGGCACCGAAAACCAGCAAGGCCAAGCCTGCAGCAATATAAGCAAAGTCCCAATACATGTATTTATTCTGTGCCTGGAGGAGGTGGCATCGTTCCCATTCTTATTTGCGTCGCCGGGTGCGCAATAATACACAATCGGACGCGTTTCATTGCGAATCGTGAGTTTTTGCTACACTGCGCGCCCTCCTTAAGATGCGCGGACAGCTGCAAATGGACCCTACAGAAATTGCCGGTCTGATCGAAGCCGGATTGCCACAGGCTGAGGTCAGAGTTCTCAGTGACGATAATACCCATTTTGAAACACTGGTCGTCAGTGATTTGTTCGAGGACAAGCGACCAATCGCCCGGCACCAGATGATCTACAAATGCCTGGGCACGCTGATGGGCAACGAAATTCACGCCATGTCGATTCGTGCGTATACGCCTGACGAATGGCGTGATCAGGCCGAATCATGAGCATTACTGTGGTCGTCGCTCTGCGACAATAACCGTCGCGCTGAAACGCTCGCCGTCGCGCCACGCTGTAAAGTCGACAGAATCTCCCGGCGACATGGCGGCAACCAGCAACAGCGCCTGTTGTCGTGATCGAATTGGTTCATCGTCAATGGACAAAACGACGTCGCCACGTTTCAGTCCGGCAGATTCCGCCGGTCCGCCTTCAATTACTCTGGACAGGATGATACCGACATTCGGATCAAGCCCGAGTGCCGTTGTTTCCGCGCGAGTCAGTTCATCTGGCTCAAGTCCGACCCAGCCACGGATCACCCGTCCGTTCTTCTTTATGTCATCAACAACGCCGCGAACCAGGTCGATCGGTATCGCGAAACTGATGCCCTCAGTGCCTGCGTCCTGAGCAAGTACGGCGGTATTGATGCCAACGAGTCGCCCCTCACTATTAATTAGCGCGCCACCCGAATTGCCTTCATTGATCGCCGCGTCCGTCTGGATGAAATTTTCGAAGGTCATCAGGCCCAGTAATCCCCGTCCGGTTGCGCTAACGATGCCTTGGGTGACGGTTTTGGTCAGGCCATACGGGTTGCCGATCGCCAGCACCACGTCGCCGATTCGCAGATCGCTTGAGCGGCCCATCGGGATTGCAGCCAGCACGCCGAGGTCGACCTTCAAGACGGCCAGATCGGTTTCCGCGTCGAAACCGACAACCTGAGGATTGGTGATCGTGCCGTCAGCCATTTGAACACGAATTTCGGTGGCGCCCGCTACGACATGAAAATTCGTGACCAGGTAGCCCTCTTCGTCAATGACTACAGCAGACCCAATGCTGGTGCTCAGTTGCGCACGATCAGCGCTATCACTGGATGTTAAGTTATTGATTCTTTGAAGTTTTCGGGTATATACGCTGGCTACCGAGGGTGCGCTCAAATCGATTGCGTCAGCGTAGCTGGCAGGCGCGGTCGAGTGTTTTGCGTTGCCTAGGGCAGGCAGAAGTTCCGGGCGCACCAGGACGACGACAAATGCCGCTGCCAGACCGACCACCACGGACTGTGCGAGGAAAATCAGCGTCGGTTTAACTTTGCCCACTTCAGGTGTCCCAGGGTGCCATTCGTTGGACCCGAATAGATTTCCCATCTAGCCAATATTGAGTGCCACCGTGTATAATGCCGGACTGGATCCGCACTCGTGCCCAAACCTGCCGCCATCCTGACGGTAATAAAGGCTTGCTGCAAATCTACCAAATAATCGAACAAAGCAAAAAAACGCGCAGATTTAAGAGGCCGTGCTAAACAAAGTGAGCGTTGGAAAGTCGCATCGGGAGCTGCAGGCAAGCCCCTAAACCACGTATTCACAGGCGTATAGCTTGGTCCTTGGACAATATTGCATGGGAGTTTTACATGACCGACGACGTTGATCGCAACAGGCGTCATTTTCTATCTGTTGCAACTGCCGTAACCGGGCTTGCCGGTATCGGCGCCGCTGCCATTCCATTCCTGTCTTCGCTGAAGCCAAGCGCTCGCGCTCAGGCCCTGGGCGCACCGGTGGAGGTTCCGATCGGGTCGCTCGAGCCGGGAGAGATGATTCGCGTCATGTGGCGCGGGCGAGTCGTGTTTGTCGTACGCAGGGATGAGGGCATGCTGAGTCGCCTGCAGGAAACGCGTGACTTGCTTCGAGATCCAGACTCGGAGGTCGTGGAGCAGCAACCTGCATACGCTGTCAATGAAACCCGGTCTGTCAGACCTGACTTCCTGGTGATTGTGGGCGCTTGTACTCACCTGGGTTGTGCCCCACTGCCGGAATTCGAAGTGGGGCCGGACAAATTGATCCAGAACGGTGGCTTCTTCTGTCCGTGCCATGGATCGAAATTTGATCTGGCAGGGCGTGTTTACAAAGGTGTACCTGCACCGACAAACCTCGTAGTTCCGCCGCATCGATTTGTTCGCGACGATTTGATCATGATCGGCGTTGATTCGGGAGCAGCATAATGGCCGAAGTAGAAGCAGAAGTCGGAGTTGAGAAAAGCGGCTTTTTGAAGTGGATCGACGATCGTTTTCCATTCACGGAAACGATGAAAGCGCATGCTACCGAATATTACGCGTCGAAAAACTTCAATATCTGGTACGTGTTCGGTGTGCTGGCGACCGTCGTCCTGGTGATTCAGCTCGTGTCCGGCATTTTCCTGACTATGAATTACAAACCGGCTGCGGCCGAGGCGTTCGCATCGGTCGAATACATCATGCGCGACGTCGAATGGGGCTGGTTAATTCGATACATGCACTCGACCGGTGCGTCATTCTTTTTCATCATTGTTTATCTGCATATGTTTCGCGGACTTCTTTACGGTTCCTACAAGAAACCGCGTGAGCTCATCTGGATTATCGGCATGATGATATTTTTCGTGTTGTTCGCGGAAGCATTTGCCGGCTATCTGTTGCCCTGGGGGCAGATGTCCTATTGGGGCGCGCAGGTGATTATTTCGCTATTCGGCGCGATTCCCGGCATAGGTGAGGCCCTGGTCGAGATCATACGCGGCGACTATTCGATCTCCGATATCACGCTCAATCGATTCTTTGCATTGCACGTTATTGTCTTGCCGCTGTCGCTGATAGCGCTGGTTTTTGTTCATATTGTCGCGTTACATCATGTCGGATCAAATAATCCGGACGGTATCGAAATCAAAGATCACAAGGGAGCGGATGGCGTGCCGCTGGACGGTGTCCCGTTCCATCCGCACCATACCAGTAAGGACCTGGTGTACATCGTTGGCTTCCTGATCATATTCACTTTTGTCATGTTCTTTGCGCCTGACATGGGCGGTTATTTCCTGGAGCATGCGAATTTTGAGCCAGCCAATATGCAGGCGACGCCGGAGCATATTGCACCGGTCTGGTACTTCACGCCGTTTTACGCAATCTTGCGCGCGGTGCCCGATAAACTTTGGGGCGCAATCCTCATGGCTTTGTCAGTTCTGATGCCGTTGTTTCTTCCGTGGCTGGATCGATCAAGAGTCAGGTCGATTCGATACCGCGGCTGGATCTACAAATTGGCGTTGGCGTTATTTGTCGTCAGCTTCCTGACGCTTGGTTACCTCGGCATGAAACCGGCCGAAAGTATCTATGTGTTACTTGCCAGGATTTTCTCGGTGATATATTTCGGATTTTTCATCTTGATGCCGTATTACACGACGATCGACAAGACTAAGCCTGTACCTGACAGGGTGGTTTACCATGGATAAAAGGTATTCGAATGTAGCGAACCGAATCGCGGTGTTGCTCGCCGCATTTCTTGCCACGACAGGCGCGTATGCGTCGGGCGACGTTGAGATGGAGTCGGCCGGTAATGATGTCGACAATATTCAGTCATTGCAGCGTGGCGCGCGAAACTTCATGAATTACTGCGCCGGCTGTCATTCAGCCCGGTACGTTCGCTATAACACTATCGCGCGCGATCTCGAGCTTTCCGACGACCAGGTTGCCAACAACCTCATGTTCAATGCCGAAAAGACATTCGAGACCATTCAGGCGTCAATGCCTGCTGATGACGCCAAACGCTGGTTCGGGCAGCCACCACCGGACATGTCATTGATGGCCAGGGCGAGAGGCACAGACTACATCTACAACTTCCTCAAGAGCTTTTATCTTGATGCCGACAGTCCTACCGGTGTAGATAATCACGTGCTGGCGGGCACCAGTATGCCTCACGTTTTGTGGCGTATGCAGGGCTACCAAAAAGCAGTGTACCGGGAAGAGCTTGTACCCGGGCGGGACGATGGAATAACCCGGCAGGTCTTTGACAAACTCGAGCCTGTGACCGCTGGCACAATGTCGGAAGATGACTACGACGCTTTCGTTCGTGACACCGTTAATTTTCTTGAATACATCGCAGAGCCGGAGCGCAGTACCCGGCGGAAGGTCGGCGTATGGGTCATCATCTTCCTGTCTTTCTTCCTGGTGCTTGCAATTATGCTCAAGAAGCAAATCTGGAAAGATGTAAGTTGATCTAACCAGAACCAGATACATCGCGTTCAAAACGCACAACAATTCTTGTAACTTTTGCCTGGAAAACTTTAAGGGGCCGCACTATGGCAGTCATTGCCAACAGACGATCTGTCATGACTTTGTACTCCAAACCGACGTGTATTCACAGTCATCGCACTCGGCTGGTACTCGCAGAGAAAAATATTAATATCGACATCACCAGCGTCGACGGACCGGAATTGCCGGAAGACTTGATGGATCTGAATCCCTATCACACGATGCCAACGCTCGTGGATCGTGATTTGGTTCTTTACGATTCCCGCGTCATCATCGAATATCTCGACGAACGATTTCCTCACCCGCCGCTGATGCCGGTCGACCCGGTTACTCGTGCGCAATTCAGACTTGCGCTGTTTCGCATCGAGACGGACTGGTATCAATTGGCTGAGCAATACGATGCAGATGGCGATCGCAAGTTGTCGAGCAAGTCGAAAAAGATGCTCAAAGAGAGTATTTTGGCCAGTGTCGATCTGTTTGCGGCCAAGCCCTATTTCCTGAGCGATGATTTTTCGCTGGTTGACTGCAGTATTTCGCCGATTTTGTGGCGCCTGCCTGTGTATGGCATTGACCTGGGTTCTCAAGCTGAACCAATCGAGGCTTACATGAAACGCGTGTTTGAACGACGATCATTCCAGGAAAGTCTGACCGAGCTGGAGCAGGAGATGCGGCTTTAGGTGCCCGCCTGGCCTGCAGTTGGATTGAATTTTGAGCGGCAGCCCAAGCAAATCAAAGCGTCCCTATCTCGTTCGAGCCATGCACGAGTGGATGACAGACAATGGGAATACGCCGCATATTGTGATTGATGCATCGGTGGATGGCGTAAGCGTCCCCACCGAACACATCAAAGATGGCAAGATTATTCTCAATATCAGCCAGTCAGCTGCACACAATCTGAAATTATCGAACAGCTCCGTGAGTTTTCGTGCCCGATTCAGCGGAGTACCCTTCGATGTCTGGGTTCCGATCGCGTCCGTATTGGGAATCTATGCGAAAGAGACCGGACAGGGCATGATTTTTTCCCACGGTGTCGAGCAGCCCGAGCCACCGGACGGGTCGGAAAAGGATTTGTCTTCCCGAAGCGATCGTTCGCACCTCAAGGTGGTCAAGTAAGTCAGTCGCTGCCCAGCAATGTGGTGTCGATCAGGTCGCACAGGCAATGAATAACGACGAGGTGCACTTCCTGGATGCGTGCGGTCCGGGTCGCCGGCACACGAATTTCAACATCATCGTCGCCCAGCAGGTCGGCCATTCTGCCACCGTCGCGGCCGGTTAAGGCAACCACTTTCATCGCCCGTTCGTGAGCCGCAACAATTGCGCGGCATACGTTTTCCGAATTTCCCGACGTCGAAATAGCGAGCAGGACATCGCTTTGTCGGCCCAGCGCTCTAATTTGTTTGGCGAAAATATCTTCGTAGGCGTAGTCGTTGGCGATAGACGTCAATGTCGATGAATCTGTGGTCAATGCCATTGCCGGCAATCCGGGACGCTCCATTTCGAAACGATTGAGCAATTCGGATGAAAAATGCTGCGCATCGCCGGCGGAACCGCCGTTGCCGCAACTCAGTATCTTGCCGTCATCCAGAAGTGATTGACTCATCACCTCACCGCCTCGGGCGATCGGAATGCTCAGCGGATCGACTGACGACTGTTTGGTCGCAATACTTTCAGCGAAATGCTCTCTGACTCTTGTTTCAGCGTCCATCCGATCTCCTAGTATCCAGGCCTGAAAGCGTCTTTCAGCCATTGTATCGTGTATTGACCCTGTGCTGCGCTGTCGATTGCCACGACATCAAATCGCATGACGGAATTCGCATACTGTTTTCTGCCGCGAAGAAAATACTGGGCGGCGAGGATCAATTTTCTTTGTTTGGTCGGGCCAACGGACAATGCGGCGCTTGAAAACCGGTTTGCGGTTCGGAATCGAACCTCACCGAAAACAAGGCATTCGCGGTCCAGCATGATCAGATCGATTTCGCCGAATCGGCAATTAAAATTCCTGTGCAGACAGCGCAACCCATTTTCAATCATGTGGTCGAGCGCCAGCTGTTCCGCCCTGGCGCCTACTACCTGGTTGGGTGACCGGGCCATTCCGTTGACGGTCTCGAGAGATCATCCGTGTCCATCTCGTCCTCACCAGTCAATTCTCCCGTTTCGACGGCTTCCGGCAGTGGTACCGGTTCTCCGCGCTCGAATTGCGCCCATGCCAGTCGCCGGTGAACCCGGCCATCGGCGTCAAGGTACAAACGCCCGGTCGCGCCAACATATTCCTGCTGCAGCTGGTCTCCGGGCGAATACAAACGACTCACCATGTTGTAGGCGTCGTATCCCATCGCGTGCAAGCGGCCCATACGTTTTTCGGCAGGCCAGAATTCGCTGTACAGTTGTGGGTACCCTGCAATCCACGGTGGCGGTGCAATGATCCATGGAGTATCGGCGAACATCACGCCGTTGAGATCGCTGTTGGATTGACCGTCCATCGAATAAATAAACGAAGTGGAATAGACCGGCAGCTCACCCGCGTAGTGAAATTTCAACTGTGACTTGATCAGCCGCCCGGCCTTGGAATCGGCCGCCAGAAAAACGAAGTCGACATCCTGACGCCTGCGTGGATCGAATTGCAGAGGTAGTCCAAGGTTTGCACGCAGTCGTTTGTAACGACTGACGCTATGCGACAGGGCCATGAGATTTTCGATTTCGCTAGAAAAGTCCTGCGTACCAATCTCGTAACTACGATGGTCCAGCAACAGACCGCCGTTGGCTTCCAGCTCACTTGCAAAGCTGTTCATGACGCGCCTGCCCCAATCGTTATTGGGGTATAGCGCAACTGCTTTTATGGCGCCATCGGTCAGGGCGCGTGTTGCCGCAGATGCTGCTTCGTCTTCCGGCGCCAGCGCGAATTGATAGAAGCCCGGCGGAGCTGCCTCACCGTCCGGTAAATAATTGAGTGACAGTACGGGAATCGGAAGCATCGACTCCCTGGCAAGTGTTTGTACATTTCGTCTTAGCAACGGTCCTACGACGAACTCAGCCCCGTCTTCGAGTGCTTGTGCGTATGCGGCTGCAACACCACCGCCCGCAATGTCATACACCGCGACTCGCTGCGCATCTTCCAGACCGGAGTTGGCTGCAAAATAGGCGCCGAAAAAGCCATTCTGCACAGCTTTGCCCGCGGTTGCGTTCTTGCCCGAAACCGGCAGCAGCAACGCGATCTGGCGCGGGAATTCCAGGAGACCCGTATCCGGCAAGTCCAGGCCCTCGATGATCGCGATGCCCGGGTGGTTGGCATGCCCCTGTCGCCAGCGCTGCACACCGTTGCCCCAGCCGATGCCTTGCTGGCCCGTCGATGTCGCGAGCGCACCCAGGCTTAGCCAGCCCTGCGCGACAGGGTCGGCATTTACGTCAGCGGCTGATCGCATGACCAGCGGATCGCTGACCAGGAGCCCGGCCCATAGCCGTTGTCTGTTTCGTTCGATGTCCCGCGAATCATCCAGCCAGTTTTCCCGCTGGATATACAAATCGACCGCTTGCGCGGGATCATTTTTCTGGAACCAGGCGTCCGCTCGTAATGCTTCGGCGCGTGATCGGTATCGCAGTGTTAGCGGCTCACGACTCATTGGCTCCAATATTGAGAGCGCTTTATCGGGTCGGCCTTCGACAAGGTAAATGGCCGCAACGTCGAGATTCCACAGCCACAGCAATTCCCCGCCAGTGGGTTTTTGAACGGTTCGCAATGCGGTGCGCGCACGTCTGCCATCTCCCGCATCAAGCCATTGTTCAACGGCAAGCATTGTCAGCCGATCGCGCTCACTCGCTGAGGCGGTTGTTGCCAGTCCGATGTAGGCGTCGGCGGCCTCTGCGTGCGCGCCGCTTCGTGCCAGTGATTCAGCGCGCTGTTCGGACGGGCCTGAGGCAAAGCCCCCGGTTTCGCACCCGGCAAGCAGGAAGGAAGCGATCAATAGCAGTAGTAATGGTATTGGCGTTTTCATGAATCGGTTTTGCTGAAAGTTCCGTAAGGCAAATGCGTGTTGCCAATGTTAACGTGCAGGATGTCACATCGTCGCGCATTATCACACAATGCAAATGTGGGCTGTACGCAGGAATTAGGAAATTGACGACCGGAACGCTATACATTGTCGCAACGCCGATAGGCAATCTTCAGGACTTGTCGCCGCGTGCGCGGCAAACATTGCAGGACGTCGACCTTATCGCTGCGGAAGATACCCGGCACACCGCGAAGTTATTGTCCCATTTCGCGATCAGGAATCGTCAGGTCGCATTGCACGATCACAATGAGTCCGAAATAGCGGCAGAACTCATCAAAGAACTTGAGGGTGGCCGCTCAATCGCGCTGGTCAGCGACGCCGGTACGCCGCTGGTCAGCGATCCGGGCTATCGCCTCGTTCTCGACGCACACAACGCCGGCATCGTCGTCAGCCCCATTCCAGGCCCGAGCGCGGCGATTGCTGCCATGTCGGCAGCCGGCTTGCCGAGCGATCGCTTTGCTTTCGAGGGATTCCTGCCAACAAAAAGCGAGGCGAGACAGGGGGCGTTGAAATCCCTCGGCGGTGACACGCGCACGTTGATATTTTTTGAATCGGTGCATCGGATTGCCAGCACATTGCAGGACATGCGTGATGTGTTTGGCCCGGAACGCAACGCCTATCTTGGCAGGGAGCTCAGCAAGTTACACGAGCAGGGCGTACGCGCGTCGCTGCAGGATCTGTGTGCAAAACTCGAGTCTGGAGAGATCGTTTCGAAAGGCGAATTTGTGGTTGTAGTTGACGGTGCGGAACCGTCTCCGACGGAGGCAGCATCAATCGACGCGGGCGTTCTACTGGGCGAGCTGGTGAAAATTCTTCCCGGCAGCCAGGCGGTCGATATCGTGAGCACGCTCAGTGGCAAAAAGCGCAATGCGGTATATAAGGAGATGCTGAGCCTGAAGTCGGACTAGCGAGGCGGCGGTCGTATCCTGCTATGCCGGGTCAGCATTCATGTATGATTCGCCGCTCAGGAAGGTAAGAGTCAGCGAGACAACCGCTGCGCCGTGTCAAAGCGGCGATGGAGGAAAGTCCGGGCTTCGTATGGCAGAGCGCCAGGTAACGCCTGGAGGGTGTGAGCCCATGGAAAGTGCCACAGAAAATATACCGCCAAAGCGCGACGGGTCAGGCTTCGGCCTTTGCCCGAAGGGCTGGTAAGGGTGAAAAGGTGCGGTAAGAGCGCACCGCGCGGGTGGTAACACACCGCGGCACGGTAAACCCCGCTCGAAGCAAGACCAAATAGGGGAGCGCGCAGGCAAGGCCTGCACTGCGTGCCTGAGCAGGCTCCCGGGTAGGTCGCTAGAGGCAATTGGTGACAATTGTCCCAGATGAATGGTTGTCCACGACAGAACCCGGCTTATTGCTGGCTCTTTCTTTCCTGATCTATCAAAATATCAATATAAATCAATAAGTTACTGTATAATAGCGGCTCCGGAATGGAGACCGAGCGCAGGCCGGTGTCTGACCGGCCGCAGATACCCGATTCCTGAGCACTGTCGCCGTCTGCAGACGGTTTAATCAACATGAATCGAGAAAAACCGTGTAAGTGATTGATTTTTCATTCCTAAACGCTGCCACAATTCGCCCGAATTTGGCCACCGTATAGCCCCTAAGTCCCTGTAGAACAACAATTTAATAAACCGTTGGTTGACGCTGGAGCAGGTCATCAATATAGTGTTGAAAAGTGGAAAAAAGTGGGAGGAGATGGGCTAATGCGGAAATCGCGCGATCAGTGCGGGCACCGTTCCCATCGCAATAACCGTGTTTCGAGGGGCTACCAAAGTCACATTGGACGCCAAAGGGCGTCTCGCCATTCCGACCCGTTACCGGGAGCGGATTGCTGCGCGATGCGAAGGGCAACTGGTGGCCACCGTGGACAAGGACTATTGCCTGCTGCTTTACCCGTTTCCCGATTGGGAAGACATCGAACAAAAACTTGTAAAGCTTCCCAGTTTGAACAAGCAGGCACGCCGTCTGCAGCGATTGATGGTCGGTTATGCGACCGAGATCGATATCGACGGGCACGGGCGAATCCTGTTGCCAAGAGAGCTGCGTGAATTCGCGGGCCTTGGCCGGCAGGCGATTTTGCTGGGCCAGGGCAACAAGTTCGAACTCTGGGATGAGGAAAGCTGGAACGAAAAACGGGATGCGTGGCTTGGCGATGAGGACGATACAGATTTGCCGTCCGAGCTCGAGTCACTTTCCCTCTGATTTTTTGCCGGGTCGTTGAACAGAACAAACGTCAGTAAATCTGACCACGTCCCGGTTTTGTTGGATCCGGTAATCAGCGGATTAAACATCAGGCGGAATGGTTGTTACGTGGATGGAACCTTCGGTCGCGGGGGACACAGCGGCGAAATACTAAAGGCACTCGGGCCGAAGGGCCGGTTGATCGGCATTGACCGGGACCCACAGGCGGTCGCTGAGGCAAACAAACGGTTAAACGCAGATCAGCGTTTTGAAATTGTAAGGGACGAAATTGCGCATCTTGAACACATTGCACGCGACAGGGGCTTGCTCGGAAAAGTGGATGGCCTGTTACTCGATCTGGGGGTCTCGTCCCCACAGCTGGATGAAGCAGCACGCGGTTTCAGTTTTCGATCGGACGGACCGCTGGACATGCGAATGGATCCACAGTCAGGAATCAGTGCCGCAGAGTGGATTGCGACTGCGAGCGAAAGGGAAATAAGAAAAGTGCTGTTCCAACTGGGCGAAGAAAAATTTGCTGTACGGATCGCGAAAGCGATCGTCGACGCCCGCGCGTCGACCGTTATCAGTAGCACCTTGCAGCTTGCCGACATTGTGAAAGCGGCTGTACCAAACTGGCCGAAGAAAAAGCATCCCGCAACGAAAACGTTTCAGGCGATTCGGATTTTTATCAACAGGGAACTCGAGCAGCTGGATCGTGCGCTTGCGGCGACTGCCGAGTTGCTGGCGCCCGGGGGTAGATTGTGCGTAATCAGCTTCCACTCCCTGGAAGATCGACGTGTCAAACGCTTCATGCGTGACGCGTCGCGTGAATCAGAACAGTACCGGGGCATGCCAAATGTTCCGAAGGAACATCAACCGCCATTCAAGCTCGTTGGCAAACTGATTGTAGCAACAGACGCGGAAATCGAGCAAAACCCACGGGCACGAAGCGCGCGCCTGCGAATTGCGGAGCGAGTCTGATGGCAGCTGATCAGACAAGGCAGCCATTTTTGCTGACGTTTGTTTTCGCCATCGTCTGTGTGATTTCCGCCGTCGCGCTGATTTACACCAAGCATGAGTCAAGAAAGTTATTCGTTGAGCTCGAACAACTAACGGTCGAGCGGGACGAACTGAACATCGAGTGGGGCCAGCTGCAAATCGAACAAAGCACCTGGGCAACGCATGCCCGAATCGAAAAGGTGGCAACGGAAGAACTGTCATTGATGCGGCCCAAGTCATCGGAAATCTACGTAATTGAACGCCAATGAGTCGCGGAGCAGAAACAAAACAAAGAGCTGCGCGACGATTCGCTGGCAGACTGACACTGGTAAGTGTGTTCTTCGTGGTACTGGCAACGTCGTTGCTCGCAAGGGCAGTTCACCTGCAGGTGCTAAATAAAGAGTTCCTGAACCAGCAAGCAGACTCTCGGCATTTGCGCACAGAAAAAATCTCGGCACATCGCGGTTCCATTACCGATCGCAACGGCGAGCCGCTGGCGATCAGCACACCGGTTGATAGCGTTTGGGCCAACCCGCAGGAACTTGCAACAGCCGTAGATGATGTGCCGCGCCTGGCGGAATCGCTGGGGCTGGATTCTCAGCTGCTCATGCGTCGCATAACGCGTAGCATGGACAAGGAATTTCTGTACCTGAAACGGCATCTGAGCCCGGCCCAGGCAAGCAAGGTCATGGCTTTGAATTTGCCGGGCGTCAATGTCTTGCGGGAGTATCGCCGTTACTACCCGGCAGGCGAGGTCGCGGGTCACCTGGTTGGATTCACGAACGTCGATGATCACGGTCAGGAAGGTCTCGAGCTGGCATTTAATCACTGGCTGAGCGGCGAGTCCGGGGCAAAACGTGTGCTCAAGGACCGTCTTGGTCGTGCTGTCGAAAACGTAGAAAGTATCCGCCCACCGGACCACGGTCGGGATCTTCGATCGAGTATTGATCTGCGATTGCAGTATCTCGCCTACCGCGCGCTCAAGGCGTCGATCCAGAAGCACAAAGCGGAGTCCGGATCCATTGTGATTCTGGAGGTCAAGACCGGTGAAGTGCTGGCGATGGTAAATCAGCCGTCGTACAACCCGAACGATCGATCACAATACCTTGCAGAGCGCTATCGTAATCGAGCGATAACTGACATTTTCGAGCCCGGTTCGAGTATCAAACCTTTGATTCTTGCGGCGGCACTGGAGAGTGGGCAATACAAACCCGGCAGTTACATCGATACGTCTCCAGGCTATGTTGTGGTTGGCGCCAAGAAGATCGAAGACCATAGCAATCTCGGTCGCATCAGCCTGACTACCATTCTGTCCCGGTCCAGTAACGTCGGTGTTACCAAGATCGCAATGTCGCTGGAGCCCGATCAGTTATGGGGTGCGATGACGCAATTCGGTCTGGGTTCTATGACCGCGAGCGGATTTCCCGGAGAGTCTGCAGGTCTGCTCACTCATTACAACCACTGGCAACAAATCAGCCAGGCGACACTGGCTTACGGCTACGGTATTTCTGTAACACCGCTGCAACTTGCACAGGCATATGCGGCTCTCGGCAATGACGGCGTTTTACGCCAGGTGTCGCTGATCGCGCTGGACGAGCCCACTGCTTCAGAGCGCATTATCTCCAGCAACACGGCAACAGCAGTCCGCGAAATGATGGAAGAGGTTGTCAATGCCGGTGGTACCGGCACGAAAGCAGCAGTGGAGGGGTATCGCGTTGCCGGCAAGACCGGAACTGCCTGGAAATTTTCCGCCGGCGGATATTCAGAAGACAAATACCTTTCAATTTTCGCTGGCATGGCGCCGGCAAGTGATCCCCGTCTTGTAACGGTTGTCATTATCGATGAACCCGGCGGTGACCTGTACTACGGATCTGATGTTGCGGCACCCGTGTTTGCTGACGTCATGGCAGAATCATTGCGACTAATGGCAATTCCGCCGGACGCACTTCCAGCACGAGAGGCGGGTGGTGTAATGCAGGCCATGAGTCAATGAGCGTGCCGGCAGAACTCATCTACAGCGGCATGAACCTGCAAACTCTGTTACGCGGGATGGTTGATGCGCCTGCGATCGAACTCCACGGTATCGCTTCAGATAGCCGCCTGGTTGGTGAAGGATATGTATTCCTGGCGTGCGCGGGTGAAGATTCTCATGGACTGGATTTCATTGAACAGGCCGTCGATGCCGGTGCCGTCGCAATTGTGTATGACGCAGAGTCGATTGGCGACACTGGTTTCGATTCTGCTGTGCCAATGATCGCGATGCCGGGACTGCAACAACGCATTGGCGAAATCGCGAATCGCTGGTTCCACTCGCCATCCGAAGCACTGAGCGTAATCGCCGTGACCGGAACGAACGGCAAGACAACCGTCGCAATGTTGCTCGCCCGTTGTCTGCAGCTACTTGGTCGCCATACCGGATACATAGGAACGCTGGGCAAAGGCATCTCGGAGCTCACCGACAGTGGCGGGCTCACGTCGCCGGCGTGCATCGAATTACACGGGACACTTGCCGAGTTTCGCGATCAAAAAGCGACTCACGCCGCGATCGAAGTGTCATCGCATGCGCTTGCGCAGGGACGTACTGACGGCGTGCAATTTGATACTGCGATCTTCACAAACCTGAGCCGCGATCACCTTGATTATCACGGCGACATGCAGAGTTATTTTGATTCAAAAGCGCGTTTGTTTACGGATAACGCGCTGAACCACCGCATCATCAATATAGACAGCGAATTCGGAGTGGAGCTCGCCGATCGATGCGATAGCAGCGTGGTCGAAGTTTCAACTCGCGTTGATCGTGAAGCGACCGACAGACCTTTTGTTTTTGCCCGTTCAGTTATTGCCGATGACAGGGGCTCGCTGATTCGCTTTGAAACGTCGTGGGGCGAGGTCGAATTCGAGATACAAATGCCAGGCGACTTTAATGTTGAAAATGTTGCGTTGGTGTTGGCACTACTTCTGCGGCATGGCATACCACTGTCCGAGGCAGGCTCGGTGTTATCCCTGGTTTCAGCTCCACCCGGCAGAATGCAGCGCGTAGAAGCGACCAGCGACATTCCATTGCCTTCCGTTTTCATTGATTTTGCACACACGCCGGATGGCCTCGAAAAAGCGTTGCACGCTATTCGCCTGCATTGCGAGGGCGAGCTCTGGTGTGTTTTCGGGTGTGGTGGCGATCGCGATCGTGGCAAGCGTCCGCAGATGGGTGAAGTCGCGTCTCGACTGGCAGATCACGTCATTGTAACGAGTGACAATCCGCGGACTGAAAATGCAAAAGCGATCATCGATGATA
>Ga0316192_10000692_pt1 | contig 24624 bp, 23 predicted proteins | sample MerIslwburrow_MG_FD_204931 | JGI IMG/M metagenome (GOLD analysis project Ga0316192, IMG submission 204931) | Coastal sediment microbial communities from Maine, United States - Merrow Island worm burrow | ecosystem: Environmental > Aquatic > Marine > Coastal > Sediment | place: USA: Maine...
GGTGGCGAAATCCGTCGGATGACTGGGAAATCCGTCGATTCTCCACCGGGAAACCGTGGATTGAGGCGAAGTGGGGGAGGGTGCCCGAGCGCAGCGACGGCGGGAGGGGGCATCCTGGGAGCCCGAAACGCGGAGATGCGGTCTCGCACGTGTCTCGTGTCTCTACTCTCGCGCCTGGTCACCCGATACCCCGTTGGGTCTGGATCGCTCGCGCTCTGACTTGCCGTACTCTTCCGAATCGTGAGTCCAGATTCGCCCAGTCTTCGTTCGCGCATCGACCGCCTGCCGCGGGCCGAACGTCGTCGCCTTCACCGGCGGTTGACGGGGGCGGAGCGAATCTCGGAGCCGGAGCGTCGTGCCACGAGCATCGCCAAGGTCGAAGAGCGCATCACCGCAATCGAGGATCGCCTTGCGGCCCGCACGGGAGCGGTTCCGAAACGCATCGCCTACCCGGATGAACTTCCGATCACTGCTTGGCGGGAAGAGATCCTCGATGCGATCCGGGACCATCAGGTTGTGATCGTCGCTGGCGAGACCGGCTCCGGGAAGAGCACGCAGATCCCCAAGTTCTGTCTCGAACTGGGACGAGGCGTCGGAGGCACCATCGGCCACACACAACCGCGCCGGATCGCTGCGCGGTCGATTGCCGATCGAATCGCAGAGGAGATCGGAACCAGGGTGGGGGATGCCGTGGGTTACGCCGTCCGGTTCTCGGACCAGACCGGAGACTCCACCCTGGTGAAGGTCATGACCGACGGCCTGCTGCTCGCCGAGATCCACAGGGATCGGCGCCTTGAGCGGTACGACACGATCATCATCGATGAGGCGCACGAGCGGAGCCTCAACATCGATTTCCTCCTCGGGTACCTGAAGACCCTGCTTCTGAAGCGGCCGGATCTGAAGGTCATCATCACGTCGGCGACGATCGACACCGAACGATTCGCGGAACACTTCGAAGACGCACCCGTGATCGAAGTCTCCGGCAGGGCGTACCCGGTCGAGATCCGCTATCGCCCGCTCGACGATCCCGAGCAGCCGGAGCCGCGAGACCAGACCCAGGGCATCTGCGACGCGGTTGAAGAGCTCTTCACCGAGGGGAATGGCGACATCCTTGTGTTCTGCTCGGGTGAGCGTGAGATCCGCGACGCCGCCGACGCTCTCAACGATCTGGCCTTGCCGCACACTGAAGTCCTGCCGCTCTACGGCCGACTGTCTGCTGCTGAGCAGCATCGCGTGTTCCGTCCGCACACCGGCCGCCGAGTTGTGCTGGCCACGAACGTCGCTGAGACGTCACTCACCGTCCCGGGAATCCGATACGTGGTGGACGCTGGAACGGCCCGCATCTCTCGGTACAGTCGGCGAACCAAAGTCCAGCGGCTCCCGATCGAACCGGTGTCCCAGGCCTCGGCCAACCAACGCGCCGGGCGGTGCGGTCGACTCGGGCCCGGCGTGTGCATTCGCCTCTACGACGAGGATGACTTCGCCGCCCGGCCCGAATTCACCGAACCTGAGATCCAAAGGACCAACCTTGCGTCCGTGATCCTGCAGATGGCGGCTCGCGACCTCGGTGAAGTCGAGAGTTTTCCGTTCCTCGACCCTCCAGACTCACGGGCGATTCGTGACGGCATCGCCCGCCTCGTGGAGTTGGGGGCGATCGACGCCGGGAGCGAATCAGGACGCAATCGGCTCACGAAGCTCGGGCGCCAACTCGCTGACCTGCCGATCGATCTTCGATTGGCGCGAATCATCATCGAGGCGAACCGCACAGCCAGCCTTCGCGAGATCCTCATCATCGCTTCGGCGCTTGCCATTCAGGATCCTCGCGAGCGTCCCGTCGAGAAACAGGCTCAGGCGGATCAAGCCCATGCACGGTTCCGTGACGAAGAGTCAGACTTCTACAGCTGGCTCCACCTGTGGGAGTATCTCAGTGAGGAGCGCCGGGCGAGATCGTCCAGCCAATTCCGGCGGCTGTGCAAGACCGAGTATCTGAACTACCGCAGGGTGCGCGAATGGCAGGACCTGCACGCCCAACTCCGCGATGTCGCGAAGGAGATCGGCCTCACCGCCAACCGGCGACCGGCGGAACGGGAAGTAGTGCACCGCACGCTGCTCACCGGTCTGCTGTCGAACGTCGGGAAGAAGGACACAGATTCGTACGAATACCGGGGGGCGCGGAGCAGTCGATTCTCGATCAATCCCGGATCGACGCTCTTCAAGCGGTCTCCGGAATGGGTGATGGCGGCCGAACTCGTCGAGACAACCCGCCTGTGGGCGAGGGGGTTGGCTTCCGTGCAGCCGGAGTGGATCGAGGCTGCCGCCCTTCACCTGGTCACACGGTCATACTCAGATCCCTGGTGGGAGGCCGGCCGAGGCGCTGCTGTGGCCCACGAGACGGTCTCCCTCTACGGTCTGCCGCTTCAGACTGCTCGGCCGGTGTTGTACGGCACAATCGATCGCGAAGCCGCACGTGATCTCTTCATCCGCCATGCACTCGTGGCGGGTGAGTGGGAGACGCATCATCGATTCGTCGAGCACAACGCCGCGGTCATCGACGAGGTGCTCGGCCTCGAGGCGCGTTATCGCCGCGCCGATTTGCTGGTCGATGACGAAGCCGTCGTCGGATTCTTCGACCGGCGAATCCCTGAGGACATCATCTCAGTTCGACACTTCGACCGCTGGTGGAAGGACATGCGCCTTGAGGATCCGCACCGGCTCGATTTGACCGCGGAGGATCTCCTCGAACCCGACGTCGACACGCCCGGCGAGGAGGCGTTCCCCGAGGTCTGGCAATACGGCGATGTATTGATGCCCCTCACGTACGAGTTCGAGCCCGGCAGCACCACGGATGGGCTGATCGTGGATGTTCCGATCGGCGGGCTCGCCCGCGTCAACCCGGCCATCTTCGAATGGTCCGTGCCGGGACTCCGCGAAGAGCTCGTGATCGCCATGATGCGGACCCTCCCGAAGCAGATTCGAAAGCGGCTCGCGCCGATCTCGGAGACGGCGCGAGAGATCCTCGCAATTCCCGACGCGTCGGCCGAGGGTCTGGTCGCCTTCCTACGCCGAGTGCTGACACCCCGAGCGGGAATCCCGATACCGCTCGACGCTTTTGATCCGGACCGTATCGAACCACACCTGCGACCAACGTTTCGCGTCATCGGAGACAGCGGGGATGTGCTCGCCGAAGGGCCCGACCTCTCAGCCCTCCGCAACGATCTGCAATCGGACGCCCAAGACGCCATGGCGGAGTCGGGCCACGCCGTGGAGCGCACGGGGCTCTCGGTGTGGGATATTGGGGACCTCCCGACCGAGGTCGAAGTCGACGGCCCGGGACGTCGGGTTGCGGCGTATCCGGCTCTCGTCGACTCCGGAGATTCTGTGGCAGTTCGTATCTTCGCGACGCCCGAGGAGCAGTCAGCTGCGATGTGGGAAGGCACGAGACGGCTCCTCGCGCTTGACCTTCCATCTCCGTCGCGGCATCTGCGGCCTCTCGTCACCGACGATGGCAGGAACGCCATTGCCGCCGGACCGTATCCGACCTTCAGCGATTGGGCGAATGACTGCCTCGCATGTTCGATCGATGACGCAATTGCCAGGGCCGGCGGTCCGGTCTGGAGCTCATCAGCGTTCGATCATCTCCACCGAACCGTCGAATCCGAAATGTCCGATCTCTTGATCTCAGTGGCTTCCGACTCCTTGGAGATCCTCGACGAGCTTCGGGAAGTCCGGCAGACGATGGCTGCACTCACCGGTGATCACTACACGGACGCCAGAGCGGACATCAACGAGCAGCTTGATCGTCTTATCTATCCCGGATTCTTGACCGGCGTCGGAATCGATCGGCTTTCGGACATGCTCAGATATGTTCGGGCCATCACGCGTCGTCTGGAAGCGCTCCCCGACCGCGTTGAGCGGGATCGTGTGCTGATGGAGCGGATACGCGAGATGGAGGCCGAACGAGACGAACTGTCCGATGCGATGCCCGGTTCGACCGAGTTGATCGATGTTGCTTGGATGCTGCAGGAGCTTCGGGTCAGTCTGTTCGCCCAAGGCCTTGGCACCAAGGGCAAAGTCAGCGCGAAGCGCATCACCGAGGCAATGCGCAGGGCAATAGCGTCCTAACCCGAAGACCGATCGGTGTCCGCTGCGCTCGGGCCGGCGACCGGAGATGCGCGACTGGCCACTTTGTACGTCTCACCGATCAGCCGGTACGCCTCCACCCCGGCCTCCTGTCGAGCAACCTCATCTTCCCGCAGCTCTCGAATGGGTTTCGCCGGTGTCCCGACCGCCATGGTCCAGGGAGGAATCGTCCGGCCCTCCGGGAGTACCGAGCCGGCAGCCAGCCACGCACCTTCGCCGAGCTCCGAACCGTTGAGAGCGAGAGCCCCGATGCCCACGAGGCACCGATCGCCGATACTGGCGCCGTGGAGCACCGCCGCGTGGCCGACGGTGACGCGACGTCCGATGATGGCCGGAAAGCCGAGATCGGCGTGAACGACGACGTTGTCTTGAAGGTTTGACTCCTCGCCGATTGCGATTCGTTCCAGTTCGGCGCGGAGCACAGCGCCGAACATCACAACGGCGCCGGCCCCGATTTCGACCAAACCGTAGACTCGTGCGGTCGCCGCGACGAACGCCGATGGATCGATGACCGGCTCAGGAAGGCTGAGTGGTTCCATGACCATCAGCGTACTGTGGGCGTCACCCGGGAATGTATCGGCGACGTGCTGCATTGAATCGAAGCACTTTGAGATTGGAGCCATCGATCATGTCCATGTTCCCAACCCTTCCTGAAGACGGCGAACCGACGCGCGGCACGCTTCACGCCTACGCCCACGCAGTGGCCGCATTACCTCGTGCTCACGCTGCCGTGCACCCGCTGTGGTGGCACGTTTCGCTGAGAGTCCGTCCCGACGGTTTCGTCACCGAAGCGATGCCGCTTCCGGACGGGGGCGCCGCGTTTGTGCGTATGGACCCGCGAAACCACTTGGTCGTGTTTGAGACATCAGGCGGTGGGAGCCGTTCCTTCCCGATGAACGCGGGTTTGACGGCGACCGAGATGGGTAATGCGCTGATCGCTGCAGGATCCGAGTTCGGACTCTCCGCCGACTACGACCGATCCAAATTCGCGAACGACGATCCACGACCGTACGACGTTGGTGATGCGAGCGGGCTGTTCGACGCTCTCGTGGCTGCCGAGGGGGCCCTCACGGTCCAGCGAAACCGTCTCGAGGGGCCCGTCGGCCCCATTCAACTGTGGCCGCATGGGTTCGATCTCGCCTTCGAGTGGTTCGGTTCGCGAGTGGTCCCTGCCGCAGAAGGCGGGGAGTCAAACGATCTCCGGGCGCAGATCAATCTGGGCTTCTATCCGGCAGGTGACGCCTACTTCTACTCCAATCCGTGGCCGTTCGAGGCCGACCTCCTGCTCGATGTGGACCTTCCCGGCGGCGCCGAATGGCACACCGAAGGGTGGGAGGGTTCGATCCTGCTGTACGCCGAAGTCGTTGACCGCGCCGACGGTGTTGACCGCTTCCTCACCTACGCCGCTGCCGTGTTCGAAGCTGCTTCTCCCGGACTGATGCGCTAGGGGAGAGCTCGGGCCGGGCCCTCCCTCGCTCCATGACCGCTGTTGAGATTGCCGGCTACCGGGATTCCCGTCGCCTGAGATTGGCGAGTTGGGTCGCGACGTCGGCCGTCATCTCCTCGAGGTCACGCTGGAGTTCCTCCATTCGGCCGACTCGGTCCTCTTCCATGCGATGGCCGTGCCATCCAGCATCGTGGAGAGAATCGTGATGACTGGCGTCGTCGTGCCAGTGATCTCGGTCGAATCGAGTCCAATGGTGTTCGCGTGCATGGCCATGGTGTTTCATGGGGTCCCTCACTCTCCATCGCCTTGTTCGCTGAGGAATCCGGCGATTGTTTCGTTGACGGCGCTCAGTTCATCGATCCAGGCATCGAGCAGTCGTTCGCCGTCGGTGGTCAATTCGTAGGTTCTTTTCGCCCGGCCAGGGTCGTCCTGTGACCACTCGGACCGGACGATTCCGTCGTTTTCCATCGACCGGAGCATCCGGTACAGGTTCCCGAGATCAACCTGTTGGTTGGGTACTCGCTCCCGGAGTGCATCGGCGAGTTCATAGCCGTGAGCCGGTCCACTCCTGAGGATGGCGAGGACGACCGGTTCGCTGAACCGCTCCAAACGTGCCCGGACCGCCCAGGTTCCGTCGGTTCGGCGATGCCGGGTGCGAGCCGTACCTTGCCGGCGTCCTTGATGGTGGTGTGATGTCCCGTGTCCCATATCGACATAGTATGTAATATACATATATATGTCAACCACATCTATATGTATGACACAGCGCTCTGGTGGCGACCGGTTGGACCCCGGCTACCCTCACGAGCGAGGAGGTGGCATGGCGTTTCCCGAACCGTTCTTTCGATGGCGGCCTCATCCGTGGCACGGGTTGGATCCAGGTCCGGACGCTCCAGAGATCGTCACGGCCTTCATCGAGATATCGCCCTTCGACTTCGTCAAGTACGAGGTTGAGAAGCGGACCGGATACTTGAAGGTCGACCGGCCGCAGCGGGGCAGCAGTTCGCCGCCGACACTCTACGGGCTGATCCCCAAGACGTTCTGCGCCGAACGAGTCGCCGCGATGTCGCCCGAAGTGACCAAGGCGGACGGTGATCCGCTCGACATTTGTGTGATCTCCGAACGGGCTATTGATCGATCTGAGATCATGCTCAACGCCCGAGTCGTCGGGGGGCTGCGGATGATCGACCATGGTGAGGCCGACGACAAGATCGTCGCCATCCTCGTGGATGATGCCGTGCTCGGGGATGCTCGTGACATCGACGACATCCCGAGTGCGCTCATCGATCGGCTGGAGCACTACTTCCTCACGTATAAGACCATGCCGGGCGAGGAGGATCAAGTTCAGATCCCCGAAATCTACGGGCACGACCACGCAATTGGTGTTGTCGCTGCGGCGATGAGCGACTACGACGAACACTACGGCGGGTAGCGCCGATGGTCGTGCCAAGGCCGTGACGATCAAATCCCCGATTCGTGGACTCACGTCGGCGGAGGTGAGTGAGCGCGTCGCCGCAGGCAAGGTCAATACCGTCGAAAGCCGCGGGTCGCGGTCGGTCGTCGACATTCTCCGATCCAACATCCTGACGCGGTTCAACGCAATCATGTCGGTGATGCTCGCGATCGTGCTGGTTTTCGGGCATCTACCGGACGCTCTATTCGGGTTCGTCATGGTGGCGAACGCCATCATCGGCATCGTCCAGGAGCTCCGAGCGAAACGAACGCTCGATCGTCTGAGCGTCCTGGTTGCACCCAATGTGACGGTGGTCCGGGACGGGCAGCCGTCCGAAGTTCCGATCGACGAAGTTGTCCTTGATGACCTCGTCGAGTTGTCCTCAGGTGACCAAGTCCCGGCGGACGGAACTGTCCTTGCCTCCCGCAGTGTGCAGGTCGACGAATCGCTGGTCACCGGAGAGGCCGATCCCCTCCACAAGAATCCTGGCGATTCGATCCTGTCCGGTTCGTTCATCGTGGCAGGTTCGGTCACCGTTCGGACCACGGCGGTGGGTGAAGACGCCTACGCACAGCACCTCGCCGCCGAAGCGAAGAAGTTCGCCCTCACCAAGAGTGCGCTCCAACAGGGGATTGACCAGATTCTGCGCGTGGTCACGTGGCTGCTCGTGCCGATCGGCGGTCTGCTGTTCTGGAGCCAGATGCAGACCGACCGGTCGCTCAGTGAGGCACTCGTCTCGACCGTGGCCGGCGTGGTTGGGATGGTGCCGCAGGGGCTGGTTCTGCTGGTTTCGATGGCATCTGCCGTCGCGGTGATTCGCCTCGGCCAACGGAACGCACTGGTACAGGAGCTTCCCGCGGTCGAGACGCTTGCGCGGGTCGACATTGTGTGCGTGGACAAGACGGGCACGCTCACCACCGGGATGATCCGGCATCGCGCGACGGTGGTCCTGGGCGACCGCGACCCGGTCGACCTTGCGGGCGCCGTTGCTGCCATCGCTGCTGCCGACCCTCACCCGAATCCCACGATGCGTGGAGTTGCTGAGGCCTATCCGGACGATCCCGGGTGGATCGTTGAACGGTTTGTGCCGTTTTCCTCGGAACGGAAGTTCTCGGCGGTGAGGTTCGCCGACGGTTGCTCATGGGTCATCGGGGCGCATGAGATCGTCCTCCAAGGAGGGGAGCCGGACCTGGCCGAACAACTCGATCAAGTGGCGTCGACCGGGCAGCGGGTCCTCCTCGTGGCAGCAACCGCCGCACCGATCCCGGAAGGCGACGGCACGCTGCCGAATCGGCTCGAGCCGGTCGGCTACCTGACATTCGCAGAAGAGATCCGGTCCGACGCATCCGACACGGTCGCCTATTTCATCGAGCAGAACGTGTCGCCGAAGGTGATCTCGGGTGATGCAGCGTTGACGGTGGGTGCGATTGCGGGCGTGGTTGGTGTACCGGGTGCGGATCAGGCCCTTGACGCACGGGATCTGCCCGATGCCGGCACACCCGAGTTCGGCGCCGTGGTGAACGACGGGGCGGTGTTTGGGCGCGTCGTCCCCGATCAGAAACGGCACATGGTGACCGCGATGCAAGACGCCGGCCACACGGTCGCCATGACGGGTGACGGCGTCAATGATGTGCTCGCCCTCAAAGGTGCAGACATCGGGATCGCCATGGGCTCGGGATCACCAGCGACCCGAGCGGTCGCTCAGATCGTGTTGCTCGACAATCGGTTCGCGTCACTGCCGTACGTGGTCGCTGAGGGCCGGCGTGTGATTGCCAACATGGAGCGGGTCGCATCGCTTTTTGTGACCAAGACGGTCTACGCCGCGATCCTTGCGGTTGCGATCGGATTCGTCGGATGGGCGTTTCCGCTCCTTCCGCGCCACCTCACGTTGATCGGGTCGCTCACGATCGGTATCCCAGCGTTCTTCCTCTCGTTCGAGCCGACTGACGAACCGGTGAGATCGGGTGCATTCAGCCGCATCATGCGGTTTGCCGTGCCATCGGGGATAGTCGCAGCGGCGGCCGCCTACGGCGTGTACAGCGCGGCACGTGTGATCGAAGGTGATCTCACCATTGCCAGGAGTGCGACCACAATCACGATGGTGCTCGTCGGCATGTGGATCCTCATCGAGTTGGTGATCCCTCTCACGCCGAGCCGGATGGCGCTCGTTGGAGCCATGATGGCTGCATTTGCATTGACGTTGATCGTGCCGTTCGGGCGCACGTTTTTCGACCTGGTGATCCCGCCCCTCGACATCATCGCCGTGATCGCGGCTGCCACCATCGTGGCGGCCATTGTCCTTCACGTTGCGCTCCGGGTTGTCGACCACCACGAAGGCCCCTGGGTACCATGGCTGCGGACCGACGAGGAGAACGGGTGACGGCGAATCGGAGACCTACCACGCTCAGCCGTCGCGAACGATTCCTGAAGAACACTGCCGGTCTCGCCGTTCGTCTCATCTACCGGAGCGTTGAGGTTCGCCAACTCGACGGCGAAACCTTGGCCGGTCCCCAGCTCAGTGTCTCGAATCACTTCGGGGGGTTCGCAGACGCACTCATCCAGGCGTACGCCCTCGATCGCGTCCCCCGATTCATCGCTCGCGATGTTATCTGGCGGTACCCCCTGGTGAAGCAGCTCATGCGGTTTGTACGGGCGATTCCGACCCACAAACCGGAGGACAAGGGACCCGCCGGCAACGACCAGATGTTCAGCTCGACCTACGAAGCACTCGGCGAGGGAGATCTGGTGATGATCTTCCCCGAAGGTATCACGGTCGACGATCCGTCGATCGCCAGGGTGAAGACGGGAGCGGCCCGGATCGCACTCGGTGCGAAAGCCAGTGGGGTGAAGGGGATCCAGATCATCCCTTCCGGGATCCACTACGACGACAAGGCAACGCTCCGCTCGAAGGTGTGGGTCAACGTCGGAGTGCCGCTGGACCTCGACGAGAACATCGGGAACTATGTTGAACCGGGTGCTGCTGAGGATGCCTCGAATCGAGACGCGGTGCGGGCGCTGACCGCCGACATTGAGGGCCGGCTCAGGCGTTCGGCGCCGGACTACACCGACTGGGAGGAGGAGCGGGCGCTGACGAACGCCGCTGCGATTGCACTCCGATCTGTCCCCGATGCTCCTATCGAGGTCGACTTTGGCGAGGAATCGGACTTGGCCAACGTGCTCGCACAGCGACCGCAGGACGTCAAGGACACCATCATGAACGCCGTCGATCGCTACACCTCCGACCTCGACGCCGTTGGCCTCAACGACCAGCAGATCGCAACGACACACCGCAGCCGACGTTCGTTCCTCTGGCGCGTCACCTGGAATCTCATCGTCGGCATCCTCCTGCTCCCGTTTGCCCTCCTCGGGCTGGTGATCAACATCGTGCCGTTCGTCCTCCTCTGGCTGATCGGGCGCGTCAAGATGGACCCGGCGATGGCTGCCACGGTGAAACCGGCCTCCGCGATCCTGCTGTTCTCCATCACGTGGGCGGTCGCCGGCTGGCGGGTATCGACCTGGTCGGGAATCGAGGGGGTTGCAGCCGTATTGCTCATGATGCCGCTCTATGTCTACGCGCTGTTTGCCCTGATCGAACGTGGAGGGCTTGTGTGGCGGGCGTGGCGCGGGTGGTGGCGTGCCCACCGGAAGGATCTCTACGAGGGTGTTCAGCAACACCGCGAGGACGTGGTGAGGGCCGTCTCCGACGCGATTTGAACCCGATCAGCCCTCGGCGATCTTGCCTGCTCGCTCAACCTCGGAGCGGCGGAGACGCTCTTCGATGCTCGCCATCTGCTCGTCGCTCACGTCGGTGAGGGCATACGCCGTGCTCACGAACTGCGCCAGATCGGCGCGATAGTCGTGACCGAGCGCATCAAACGCGCCCGGTACAACAGTGGCAGCGTTCTTCGTGTCGATGGCCGTCTGCCAGAACGTCACGGCCGGGACCCATCGTTGGGTGAGTGAGACATTCGGCGGACGTTGATCTGGCCGCCCGAGCCACGTTGGCTCCTGGTAGGCGATGTCGAGGCCGAAACGGGTCACGGGATCCTCATGGTGATTGAGGAAGAAGAAACGAATCGCCTCTCGATCGTCCTGCGGCTGGTCCCGATACTCGTCTATCGAGGCGAATGTCCCGAACACAGTGTCATCGATGTTGGGTCCACCCGCGAGGAGCTCGCGTCGCCACTTCCCGGCGTACGGTGTGCCAGCCCACAGACCCCGGTCGACGTGGAGTTCGTCGAGAATGTCGGTCCCGCCCCCGACAAAACCCTCCTGGCTTGTCTGCGCGCCGAGGCTTTCGCCGTAGAGCACAACCCTCGGACGATCCGAGGGGTCGCGCTGGCTGAGCACGTCGTTGATTGCCCGCAACAACGCACCGTGCTGTTCGATGGCCAGCGGGACTTTGCCGACGGACAACATCGAGGGGAGCGAGCCATATTGGATCGCGACCGACGCAACATCTCCCCTGGCGAGGTACTCACCGGCTTCCACGGGGATGTAGTTGAAGTACCCGGTGCCTGCGGGGGAACCGACAATGAGAACTGATCGATCGAACGCGCCGGTGCGATGCAACTCGGCGATAGCCAGGGCAACGCGTTCATCGATGGTCTCGGCAGACTGCACACCGACGTACACGCGAATGGCATCCATCGCACCGGTTTCGCCAAGCACCTCGTCGATCTGCTCACCCGTCGATGCCTCGATCACGAATCGGCGTCCCTGGAGTCCGAGGTCACCGAACGCAACGGCGCTCTCTGGCCCGCCGCTCACCGTTGAAGCGCTCGGTGGCTGTGCATACCGAACCTCGGTCCGGCTGTTCGACGCTGCGATCTTCGACAGGACGCGGTCGAATCCAGTGCGAACACCGAGACCGAGGCTCCCTCCGATCACCGCGTGAGTGAGCGGCAGCCAGGCTGCGGTCGGTCCGCCGACATATCGGTCAAGGGCCGATGCCGATGCTCGGGCGGCTTTCCGCTCGGCCATCATGATTGAGCCGACAGCCAAGGCGATACCGGTTCCAACGGAGAGAGTCCATGCGATGTCGGTGGGAGCGGGGGCAACCCTCCCGTCGGATTCATATCGAGCAATGCGGTCGCTCAAGTACGCGAGGGACCCGGCATCCAGCGCGCCGGCTGTCGTGATAAATGCCGCGCTGCGAGACATCCGTCCCCGTGGCTCCGCTGCTCTGACGGAACGTCGCGCTACATCCATCGTGATCGCTGCAGCGGAGGCGTATGAGCGCGCCCGTGCCGCTGTGACGGCGAGGGCCCCGGCTCGTGATGTGCGCAGCCTCGGCCCGGCTAGCACGGCAAACGCCGCGGAGGCGATCCCGGCAACGGCGTCGACCACGAGCGGCGGCGCAACACTGATGCGCTGGACGACCTGGGTGTATCCGCTGCCTGCGACGTAGCCGGATGCGAATGAACCCGCGACTACAAGCGCCTGATCGGTGCGGGGCCGCTCCATGAGCGAGGGCTGGTTCGACTCGATTGCGGCCGCGGTTCCGAGGGCGAGCCCCGTTTGGACGTGTGGCTGTCTCAGAAAGTTCACAAGGGGACCAAGGGGGTTCTTCATAGAGGCTTCTTTCGTGTTGGCCGTCGGGGATTGCGGCTGGGTTTTGGGCTCATTTCGATGCGAACTGGCGGAGGACCGAAGCCACGATGGTGAGGACGAGCGCACCGCCGAGGGTTGCCGCGAGGCTTTCACTCGAGAGCCCGACGTCGGCATCCCGCGCGATCCAGATGGCGAGCGCCATGAGTCCGACATTGATGACGAGCGTGAACAGCCCGAGTGTCATCACGCGAATCGGGATGGTGAGGAGCTTGGCGATCGGCTTGATCGTCGAATTGATGACTCCGATGGCGAGGCCGAAGATCAGCCACCACCACCACTCACCGTTGAACGAGAGTCCCGGCACGAGCCACACCGTGAGCCACGCGGCTGCGCTGTTCAGCCCAATACGGAGGAGAATGTGCATCGCTGGAACCCTACCTGCATCAGACGATTCGGCGCTCAGAGGCCCACCGGGCCAACTCGTGGCGGTTGGAGAGCTGCAGCTTCCGGAGTACGGCCGAGACGTGGGTCTCGACGGTCTTGACGGAGATCGAGAGCCGGGTAGCCACTTGTTTGTACGCGTATCCCCGGGCAATCTGGCGAAGGACTTCGCGTTCGCGCGGTGTCAGCTGATCCAACTCCGGATCGGCTTCGACGGGCACAGTGTCTGAGAACGCGTCGAGGACGAAGCCGGCCAGCTTCGGAGAGAACACGGCGTCGCCTGCGGCGATGCGTTCGATGGCGTCCGCAAGCGCTTCTGGTTCGATGGACTTCGTGACATAGCCGCGAGCGCCCGCTCGGATCATGGCGATGACATCTTCAGGAGCGTCCGAGACCGAGAGGGCGAGGAATCGGACATCCGGGTTCGTTTCCTGGATGTTGCCGACCACCGACAGGCCGCCTCCCCCCGGCATATGTACATCGACGAGGACAACGTCGGGCCGGCTCTTCCGGATCCCGTCGACGGCCGCGTCCACGTCGGTGGACGAACCGGCGACCTCGAAACGTTCCGAGAGTTCCGCTCGGACGCCGCTCAGGAACAGCTCATGGTCGTCAACGAGATAGATCGTCGTCATGGGGGCCCCGATCGTAGATGGACTTCACTGCCTTCGCCGGGTTTCGAAACGACGTTCGCCTCGCCGCCGACGCGTGTCATACGGGCGAGGATCGACTCAGAGATACCCTTCCTGTCCTCAGGAACGGCATCGGGATCGAAGCCCGACCCTTGGTCGGTCACCCAGGCGTCCACGCCCTCTTCCGTGCATTCGACGTAGACCGAGATGGTTCGGGCGCCCGAGTGCTCCGCGGCGTTGGCCATCGCTTCGGCGGCCGCCGCAACGAGCGTGTCGGCCGCGTTGTCGATCGGACGATCCCCAACCACGACCACTTCGACCGGAACGTCGAACGAGGTTTCAACCTTCGCGGCTGCTGCGGTGATGCCCTCCCCGACGGTTCCCGTCTTGTCGACACCGGCCGGATCGAACAGCCAGGCCCGGAGATCGCGTTCCTGGGCTCTGGCGAGTGTGGTCATGCGCTGCGGGTCATCGCTGCGCTGGATCATGGCGAGCGTCTGGAGCACGGAATCGTGGAGGTGGGCAGCCATGTCGGCCCGCTCTTCCGATCGGATTCTGGCTCGCCGCTCATCAGTGAGTTCTTCGACGAGTCCCCAGATCCATGGTCCGAAGAGCAGCATGAAGCCGGCGGCGGTGAGGAGCACGGCGATCGCTGCGGGCCCGAGGGATTGGATCGAGTCGAGCGAGGCGAGCACTACGACGATCCCGACCACCATGAGGGCCGCGCCGAAGAAGATCTGAGTCTTGCTCCTTCGGACGCCGTTGTCGGATGGCCGTGCGAGCCGCGTGAGGCGTCGCCTGGATTCGACTCCGGCGCGATCCCAGATGAGCGCCGCTCCGAAGATGACGAGAGTCGCCGGCCACACGACCGCTCCAAACCAGAGTCCGACGGCCTGGAGTGCAACGAGCAGGGCATAGAAGATCAACGCGAGGCCGAACTTCTGGGCTGTCGACGGCGGATGGTCGGCCTCGATCATCGATCCGTACTCGCGTTCGTCCGGTGTCGTGAGCCACCCGACGAGGTAGCAGATGATGCCGAAACCGCCGGCGAGCGTCAGCGAAACGAACGCTGCTCGAGCGAAGACGATCGGAATCCCGAGCCGGAGGCCGATCCCGGCGGCGAGTCCGGCGACGATGCGGTCGTCGTTCGAGCGAGTCAACCGGCCGCGCAGGATCTGGATGCGATCCGGCCGGTCGTCGCGATCGGGTTCGGCGGTGGTGTTCATGCCGGATTGATGTTGTCACAGCGCCCGACGAGCCACAACCCGTGACGACCCTGAGATCCCCCTGAGATCTCAGGGTTCGACCAGGTACATCCCCAATAGCGGCGTTCGTGCGGATGCTGCATGATGGGGCCATGAGCACTTCGACCCAACAACCCCGGCAGCAGAGCCGACAACTTCGGCGTCCGTTCCAGGATCGAGCATTTGCGGGCGTGGCCGCAGGACTCGGGCGGCGGTTCGACGTCAGCCCCGCCTGGTTCCGGGTGGCCTTCATACTGCTCGCGCTGTTCGGTGGAATCGGGTTTCTCCTGTATGGCCTCGGATGGATCCTGATCCCAGACGAAGGGAGTGACGAGTCAATCGCTGAGGGTTGGGTCGACGGCTTCGATGCCTCGAACTCCGCGATGGTGGTCGGCGTTGTGCTCATTGGTATGGCGGCGGTGATCCTCGTGTCGAGCTTTCAACTGATCTCGGGCAAGTTTGTCGTCGCCGCGGTTCTCCTCGTGCTCGGTGCGCTGCTGTATCGGGGTGATCTCTCACGATCCAAGGAACCGTCCGATCCAGAAGGCTCGACCGATCCTGATTCCTCGCCCGCCGATGACGACGGCGGTTCCGAGTCGTTCGATGATGACGATGCGATAGCTGAGTCGTCCGACGGTGGCGACGAGGAGGGCGGACCGATCGAGCCGGGCGACGCCGACGCGGCTGCACTGGTGGCCCCTGGCGAAGCGGCGGCCATTGCCGCACCGCACACGGCGCCGGCTGCTCCGGCGCGTCCGCCGAAGCCCCGTCCCCAGAAGCCGCGGTCGATTCTCGGGCAACTCACGCTCGCCGCGACGCTGATTGCTGTTGGTGGCCTCGCGCTGCTCGATGCCGCCGATGTGCTCTACCCCGATCCGGTGCACTACCTCGCCGTGACCGTAGGAGTGATCGGGGGAGGCCTGCTCGTTGGAACACTGTTCGGCCGTGCCCGATGGTTGATCTTCATCGGTCTGTTCCTCGCCCCGTTCCTGTTCGTCGCCAGCGTCGTCTCCGAGTGGTCGTTCAGCGGTGAGGCGGGTGAGCGGTATATCCAAGTGGCCTCCATCGAGGACCTCGAGGGAGCGAACTTCAGCTACGACCACGGTGTGGGTGTCCTCGAGCTCGATCTCCGCTGGTTCGAACCCCCGGCCGAGACGTCCGGCGACCTCTCTCCGATCTCGATTGACGCCCGGGTGAGTGCCGGCGAGTTGCGGATTTGGCTGCCCCAAGAGGCTGGGGCCGTCGTGAACGGCTCGGCTGGGTTTGGTTCGGTGAAGCTCTTCGGTGACGAGAGTGCCGGGATCGGTGTGTCGACTACTGCGGAAACCGGCGGCGACGGGTCGAACCTGATCTTCACCATCGACGCAAGAGCAGAATTTGGATCGGTTGTCGTCGACGTACCCCTCGAGAATGAACCCCGACCCCTGGTGTGGGAGGAATAGACCATGTACCGTCACCGTTTCGACGCACTTTCGTTCGTGTTCGGCCTGCTGTTCGTCGGCATGGCATTCTTCGCCCCGGTGAGGGACTGGTTCCCGAGCAACACCGCCCGCTGGGTCATTCCAGGAGCCGTGCTGTTGCTTGGCGCAGGCCTCGCAATCTCGGCCGTGGCTTCGAATCGGACGGCGAGCCAGCCCGATGACCATTCGCAGGAATAGCCCTTCTCGCGGTTGACCCGTCCGGGTACGCTGTGTCCAGCGTCCAGAGGGATACCTATGCCCGCACCGAAGAAGTTCAATCCTGCTCCCACGGCTTCACCGTCGTACACAACCCGACACTCTTCGGACACCGCCAAGGGCCGTTATGCCATTGTTCCGCCGGTGCCGAAGCCGCGTATCCACGACGAAGAACCGGTTGAGATCGCCGTCGACGAGGTGACGGTCGTGATGGGGAGCGTCTCGAAGTACGAGGCACGGTCGCTGCACGCCCATGTCGAACCCGGTCTCTCGATTGAGATCGACGAATTCGACGAGGCCGACGAGGCCGATGAGGTTGCTGAGCCCGTTGAGCCGGTCCGTCCCGCACCGGTCATCTTCGGCGAGTGGCGCACCGAATCGAATCTCGAGGGGACGCACTACCACCGCAAGGATTCGCGCCGGACCTGATCAGGCGTCCGGCGCCGTCGGGCACTCCTCAGACTCCTGAAGGTCGAGCTGGATCTTCGCGAGTTCCGGGTCGTCGATCACCAATTGAACATGGTCGTGCACAAGGTCGATATTCGCGATCCTTCCAGGCTTCCCGTCATCGCGGTATTTCAGGTGGTACTCCGGCGGGATGAAGCGGACGGATACCACCTCATCGATATCCACGGCAGGGAGTAGCTCGACGAGCTTCGGCAGAAGATCAACGGGGATGTCGGTGGTCGTTGTGTTCTTGATGACATCGGCAAACTTGCCAAAGTTCAGGATCAGCGATGTGGGGTCGGTCTGCTCCATTGCCGCTTCGAGCACACACCGCTGACGCGACATGCGGTAGTAGTCGCTGTCGGCGTGGCGGGTCCGGGCGTAGGCCAAGGCTTCCTCGCCGTTCATGTGCTGCTCGCCCGACTCGATCACGAGTTGGGTCACGGTTCCGTCGAGGAGCGGGTACTCATCGTCGACGATTCTGTCCGGGACGTACATGTCGACGCCACCGATGGCATCGATGATGTCGACGAAACCATCGAGGTTCACGAGGGCGTAGTAGTGGATGGGGATGCCGAGGAACTCGGAGATCACACCCTTGACCGCGTTCTCCGGTGGTTCGCCGGATCCCTGGAAGGCTTCGGGGTGCTGCTCGCCCTGGATCCAGAGCTCGTTGATTAGCTCCGGATAACAGTTGCAGTCCCAGATCCCCATGCCGTCGGGGAGCGGGGCATACGTCCAATTGCGGGGTACCTGGAACATCGCCGCCTCGCCCGTGTCAGGATCGATGCTGACCGTGATCATCGTATCGGTGCGGATTCCCGTTCGGCCCACACCAAAATCGCCGCCGAGGAGGAGGATATTCAAACGGTCGAGATCATCCCACGGTGTGTCTTCGACAACGGTGGTTGTGGTCGAAGACGTCGTCGAATCTTGTGCCGTACCGCTCTGGGATGCAGTGCCGTTTGCCGGAGCAGTGGTTGTGGGCGTGGCCGATGTCTCGTCGCTGTCGAAGACCGTTGTGATCAGGCTGTATTGGACAAGGTCGTAGTAGCCAAACACCACGTGCGGCGTGAGGAGAAACGCCCCGATTGCCACCAATGTCGTGAGCGCGGCGACCCGACTCATCGAGGGTTCCGACGTTGACGCAGATCGATAGGCGTCGTCCGCTGCCCAGACCCGATAGCCAAGCAGGAGGATGTTCACGACCATCAGAAGCGCCATCGATGTGGGCCGGACGAATGCGGTGAGGATCGAGACCTTGTCGTGGAAGAAGAAGAGCAGAACGGCAAGCACAACGACGTCGATGATGAACAGCGTCCGGGCCTTCTTCCGGTCGCCGGCGAGCCATTGACCGAGACCCGGGATCAATGCCGAAGCGGCCGCGACGACGAGCGGATTGGGCGAGCGTGATTGCCTTCGTCTGCCCGTCATACGCGCATGGTAGGAAGCGGGCCCCGGTAGTCGTGGCAAGGGTCGCGTTCGGATAGAGGGCTCGCGGGTAACCTGCCGGGAACTCGACGCCAAGCCCGAAGCTCCTTGTGAACAACACCCCGCTCGACGACCAATCTGACGACACACCCGAGCATTCGCACCGCACCCGGTACGCCTACATGCGAAGCGACGGGACGCTCGACATCGTCCTGGGCAGCCTGGTTGCCGGGATCGGCGCCTACGCCTATCAATTCCTCGGAGGACGTAGCCTCGGCGAAGAGGCCTTCGCTCCCATCGGGGCGCTTCTCACCGCCCACTTCTTGGCGTTTGTGATCATCCTGCTCCCCATAGAGCAGTTCGTGATCAGGCGAATCACGCTCGGCTACCGCGGGTGGGTCGTGCCGCTCCGCGCGATCGCCCTGACGATCTCCACGGCGTTCGTTGCCGCGGTTGTCGTCTGGGCCTCCGCCGACACCTACTTCGACGGAGACGCTTCGTTTGTCTGGTTCGTGATCGCGACCGTGGCGTTCCACTTCTTCTTCGTCGTTGGCCGCGGATATCTTGCCGGTTACCGCCGCTTCCGGGCGTACGGCTATGCCAGCGGTGGCGCCTCGATTCTGCGCCTCGTCATCGCCGTCGCGGTTGTGGTGATCGGGCCGACGGTGACGGGGTTCGCGTGGGCGCAGGTGCTCGGGCCCGTCGTGATCTTCTTCTGGCGTCCGTTCCGCACGCCCGAGAAGCGGCGGACCGGCTCACGCGGCGAACTGTCCGACGAGCATGTCGAGCAGGTGGGGGAGAAGGGGCTGCTCTTCGGGCTGGTGCTCTCGTCCGCAGCATCACAAGCGCTGTTGCTGGCCGGCCCCCTCGTCGCGGGTGCGCTCGGCGCCACCGCTGCCCAGTTCTCGGTCACCTATGCCACGTTGCTTCTCGCCCGTGCACCGCTGACGCTCGGATACAACCTGATCGCCAGAGTGCTCCCACCGTTTACGGAGATGGCGGCACGGGGTGAGCGACGCGAATTGCGGTCGTGGGCACGGGGCATGGGCATCGCAGGGGCTGCGCTCGCGCTCGTCGGAGCTGGCCTTGGAGCGCTCCTTGGCCCAGCGATGGTGGCCGTCGCCTTCGGTGACGGATTCCGTCCCACGGCGACGGTTGCGGCTCTCGCAGCCGCCGGTGTTGTGCTGGCGTCGTCCGGTCTGTTCATCGGCCAGATCCTGGTCGCTCGCGGTCGAGCGGTTCGCCTCGCCGTTGCATGGTTCGTTGCCGTTGTTGCCGCCATCGGGGCCCTGTTCATACCGATTAGCGATCCCGTGCTCCACGTGATGGTTGCCTTTGTTGTGGGCGAGGGTTTTGCCCTGGCGGCGCTGGTGGTCGGGGCCTTGATGCGCGACCCAGAGGAAGGCGAGATCTCTCACGGCTACGCCGTCGCGAAACGCTCGCTGGACATCGCGATTGCTCTCATCGCAATGCTGCTGCTCGCCCCCGTCCTGCTGATTGCCGCAATCGCCGTCAAGATCGACTCTCGCGGACCGGCGTTCTTCCGACAGCTGCGCACCGGCCGCAGCGGGATCGATTTCTGGATGGTCAAGCTCCGAACGATGGAGTTCGGCCACGATGACGCGGTCTTCCACGACCACCTCACTCAGCTCGAGTACAGCGAGGACGATGACGAGTACACGATCAGAATCGATGATGATCCGCGAGTTACTCGTGTGGGCGGGTTCCTACGGAGGTGGTCGTTGGACGAACTGCCGAACCTTTGGAACGTGCTCAAAGGCTCGATGTCTCTCGTCGGTCCGCGACCGCTCGTCCCCGAAGAGGCCGATCTTGTTGGACTCGACAACCTCCGATTCCTCGTGAAACCCGGCATCACCGGGCATGCGCAGGTCCACGGTCGCGACTCGATCTCGATCTCAGAGCGGACCGCTCTCGACGATGAGTACGTCGAGATCCGCTCCATGAAGGTGGATGTCAGGATCCTGTTCGAGACATTTGGAACCGTCTTCAGTACGAAGGGCGAAGAGTCGAAGGTATGACTCTGGAATGCGCTCGGGGTGCGGTAGCGTTCCCCTCTCATGGAAACGATCAGCACTTTGCTCGACGAAGGCGACCCGGTAATTGCGATCGTCGGAGCCACCGACAATCCGGCGAAATACGGAAACCGCATCTACCGCGATCTCAAGGGCAAGGGCTACCGGGTGTATCCCGTCAATCCGACACGCGACACGATCGACGGTGACCCTGCCTACGCCGATCTCGCGGACCTTCCCGAGACTCCGGACATCGTCAACTACGTCGTGCCGCCGCCGCGGACGCTCCGCTTGCTCAAGCGCGCGAAGGAGCTTGGGCTTATGCGCGTGTGGGTGCAGCCGGGCGCCGAAAACGCGGATGTCATGGCCTATCTCAACGACCATGGTTTCGACTACTTGGCGAACGCCTGCATCATGGTTCGCTCGAGGGTTCGGCCGGCAATCTGACCCTATCGCTGCGCCCCCACAACGCGGTACAATGCCTGCGGGGCTCGATCAGGGGGATCGGCATGACTATTGAGGAACTGCGCCGCGCGGTGCGTTCATTGCCGGGTGTTGCGTCAGCAGACGTGACGCCTCAGTCGGGTGCGCCGCCCGTCGTTCGCCTCTGGACGGATGGAACGATCCCCGACGCCGTCGTCCAGCGTGCGGTTCAGCTCCTGGTCGCCAAAGGCTCGGCCAATGGTTCAGATCCGGTGCCCTCCGAGGTGGTCGCAGCAGATCCGATCGCGGGGGCCGCCACCGAGGAAACGCTCGACGTTGTAGACGAACCCTCGGCTCCCAAACCTGCCAAGCGGCGGGCTGGGCTCGGCAAGACTCTTGGGGAGACCCTGCCCGGCGCCTTTGCAGAGACCGCTCCATCTCATCTCGCCACCGGGACGATCCCCGACGAGCGCGGCGTTCGGCGGTTCCTCAGACTGGCAATCGAGGAGACATCGGATGGCGTCGATGTGCGCGCCATCGACGACCTCGGGCGAGAGACGGAAGCCGCTGTCGGGCCCGGACCGGATGGACTCACGGTTGCTGTTGCCTCAGCTGTCGCCCGCCTCCGTGGATTCCCATCACCTCTGCGGACGGCTACCAATACCCGCGACGTCGACGGCACGACCGTCGTGACCGTGCTTGTCGAGCTGCCAGGTGGCGAGAAGGCGGCAGGCGCCGCCATCGTCACGGGAGGGCTTCCGTTCACCGTCGGGCGCGCGGTGGACAGCGCACTCACCGCCTTGTGAACAGCCTCTCCTGTCCCGGGTGCGGCGAGGCAGACGACATTGCCGGTAGACGATCCGGAGACATGATCACCATCACTTGCGGATCGTGTGGTGCATCGTGGGATCGTGACTTGTCTCCGCATTGCCAGCACTGCGGTAGCGACGACGTGCAGTCGGTTCCGCTTGCGATCGTTGAGAAGGGAAGGGGAACACAACTGTCGGTGGTCGGTACCCGCATCGTGTATCTCTGCTCGACCTGTGATGCCGAGGCCCTCGATCGGTACCACCGCAATCGGCCCAATCCTCTGATGCCCGACGAGCTCCCGACGACGGACTCAGAGGGCTGAGACACTCGCGGCTCCATGCCGGGCGTGTGAGGCAGCCCATCGGATGTGGGGGGAGGGCGTGCACATTCCTGGCGGGTCGTTGCCTTAGACCGTCTCGGGGACGATCTGTTTTGTGGGAAGCCGGCCGATGTAGAGCACGAGGGCGGACGCGAGGACGACCAACCCGACGCGGATGGGGGTCGGCTCGACGACGAACACGACCGATATGGTGAAGGTCAGGATGATGGCGACGATCGCGATCGTCTTCGCTCGAATCGTGAAGCCAAGGCCGGCCCGCCAGTCCCTGACAATCCCGCCGAACAGGCGGTTGTTGACGAGCCAGTGATCGAAGCGCTCTGATGATTTCGAGAAGAAGAACGCTGCGAGTAGGACCGGTCCCACGGTTGGGATAAGCGGCACGGCCACGCCAATGAACGCCATCCCCAGGAAGAAGAACCCGAGAACGAGGAAGGTCGAGCGGAGCACACGGCTCTTGGAGATGGACATCGGGTTGGAAGCGTAACGGCGATGTGTGCCGACAGCCCGTCGGATGAGCGGTACATTGGGATCATGACCTGGCTCGACCGAATCTTCGGCCGCAGTGTTGACGCACTTCGGGTATCGGGAGAACCAAAGAGTGGAAATGGCGCGTCCTCCTTCCATCTCTGGTGGGAGGTACCTTCCGGGGGGCGCCTCACGGGGATCGCGGCAACACTCGAGGTCGTCGACGAACCGACCGTGGATCGGCTCGTGTTTTGGGCGCTGCAGGTCTCGTTTGTCGATCCCGGCGGGGGAGGGGCACATCTCGGGCTGCAACACCACCCGAACTTTCCGGCGGCCACGGCGGCAAACTGGGGCGGTTATGCACCCCCGGATGAGGGTGGTCTCCTCGATGGGTCTCCGTCGCCGTTGCCGTCGACACCCAACGATCCCAACACCCGAGATTTCCCCTGGCTTCCGCGCCGGCCGTATCGCTTGGCGATCGCGCGATCCCCTGACGCTGCGCCTGCCGGTTTCTTCGCGTGGCGTGGCACGATTGAGGATCTGCACAGCGGTGAGATCTCGGTGGTACGCGACCTCTACAGTCGGGGTGAGTACTTGAGGAGCCCCGTGGTGTGGACCGAGTCGTTTGCCCGCTGTGATCATCCGACGTTCGCTGTGCGATGGAGCGACTTGACGGCGTCGGAGGAGGGAGGGCAGACGATTCCGGTGAACACGGTCTCCGTGAACTACCAGGAGCGATCGGCCGGCGGCTGTGACAATACCGATGCGACCGTCGACGGTACGGGGTGGATGCAGCGGACCAACACGCCCCGCACCGTGCAATCCGGCACCCGTCTCTCACTTCCGCGCGCCGTCTGAGTCCTGCCGGCGTTACCATGCCCGCTCCGGGCGTTTAGCTCAGTTGGGAGAGCGCTGCCCTTACAAGGCAGAGGTCGGCGGTTCGAGCCCGTCAACGCCCACTCTTGAAACCCTTGCTCTGCAAGGGTTTCTGCTATTTGGCGGGGAAGTCGATGACCTTGTTCTGTCCCGAAGTAGGCAGAAAGTAGGCAGCAGGTGCGTCGGAGGGCGCGTCGAGGGCGTCGGCGATGTCGCGGTCGAGGCCTTCGAAGAGGTGTCCGTAGACGTCGAGGACGGTCCGCACCGACGTGTGACCGAGCCGGGAGGCGATCACCGACGGGTGGGCTCCTTGGTCGATGAGGAGCGCCACATGGGTATGTCTCATGTCGTGGAACCGGCACGGATCACCAACGGAGGATTGCACGGCGGGTTTCCAGTGGCGTGTGCGGAAGCTGGTACGACGCAGCGGCCCGCCGGCAGGTGCGGTGAAGATCAAGCCATCATCCCCGGGGTAGGCAGCGATGTGTTGGGCGAGGACGTCGACGAGCCACGTCGGAATGGAGACGGTGCGCTTCGCTGCGCGGGTCTTGGTCTCTCCGAAGGCGAGCCTCCCGGAGACTTCGGTGAGGTTGCGTTCGATGCGGATTGCTCGTTTGAGCGGTTCGTAGTGGTCGACGGCGAGGCCGGCGAGTTCCCCATATCGGGCGCCGCTGTACGCAGCGGTGAGCACAAGGGCCCGGAACCGGGGATCGATTGTGTGGGCGAGCTGCCGGATCTCAGCAGGGGTGAGGTAGCGCTTCTCGGTCTGTTCGATCTTCGGCAGCTTGACGGCCCGACACGGTGTGCGGGCGATCAGGCCCGATTCGACGCCTGCGGTGAAGATGCGGGCGAGGAGTTCGTAGGCCTTGCGGATCGTCGCCGCCGCATACCCAGTCGTGTTGAGCTTGGCGACCCATTGTTGGACCGCGACGGGCTGGACCTGAACCAGTGTGTGGTCTCCAAAGGTGGGGAGGATGAGATTGCGTAGATACGAGTCGTCGCGCACGATCGTGGACGGCCGACGGTTGAGGCGGCTGGCTTCGACCTGGGAGGCCCAGTCGGCGACGGTGATCTTGCCGAGTCGGGGGTCGGTCCAATCGCCGCGGGACATGTCGGTCTCGACAGTCGCAGCGAACAGATCGGCGTCAGCCTTGCGGGTGAACGTCTTGTAGCGTTGACGCCGGTCGGGGCCCCGATATCCGACTCGCCACGC
>Ga0316192_10000693_pt1 | contig 24617 bp, 23 predicted proteins | sample MerIslwburrow_MG_FD_204931 | JGI IMG/M metagenome (GOLD analysis project Ga0316192, IMG submission 204931) | Coastal sediment microbial communities from Maine, United States - Merrow Island worm burrow | ecosystem: Environmental > Aquatic > Marine > Coastal > Sediment | place: USA: Maine...
AAATCATTGCTGCGTATTGAAGCACGCTTTCCTGCGCCGGGCGATTACCGCATCCACCTCTGTGACCAGTGCGGCGTTTGCGCCGACAACTGCCCGGAGGATGCTATTCATCTTAAAAATGGAGCCTTTATCGTGGATCCAGACGCGTGCACGGGGTGCTTGATATGTGTCGAGGTATGTCCGCATCATGTGATGTTTGAGCAAAAAAATTCTGATATTCCCGTTAAATGTAATCTCTGCGGGGAATGCGCTCAAACATGCCCGCGAAACGCGATTGTATTGATCGAAGATCAAGAGAGTGCGGTCGCCTAAACGGTGCCCTCTGAATTAAAAAGGTGCGACCTGTGCGGTTAAATAGACCAACTGAAATCCACCATTCCGTCATTTCCGCGAATTCGGGAATCCAGTAATCGTAAAGCCTTTGCTGGATAGCGCTAAAGCTTCACTACGTGCCCGGCTCTCCGCTCCGCTGCGGCCGGAATGACGAGTTTAGTTGCCGAGTTAATAATAAATTTTAATTAAGTTATAAAAATTCGAGGTATTTGATTATGTATGGTTATGCAGGTGTTATTTTACGCGTCGATCTGAGTAGTGCAACCATCCGCAAGGAGCCGCTGTCCGAGTCGCTGGCGAAAAACTTCATCGGTGGCAGAGGCTTTGTGGCGAAAATGCTGTATGATGAGATTCCGCCGAATATTGAACCCTTTGATCCGGAGAATATGCTGATCGCTGCTACCGGCCCGCTCACCGGTCATTTCCTGCCGGCCAGCGGCAAGACCCATTTCGGCACCAAATCCCCGGCCACCGGCGGCTATGCCGACAGCAACATGGGCGGGCATTTTGGACCGCAAATGAAATATGCCGGCTATGATGTACTGGTGATCACCGGCAAGGCGGAAAGCCCCAGCTATTTGTTCATCAATGACGATACAGTTGAGATTCGCCCGGCTGTGGAACACTGGGGGCAGGGTTCGATGACGGCGGAGAAAAATTTTAAAGATCATCTGGGAGATGATTATCAGATTATCACCATCGGACCGGCTGGAGAAAACCGAGTCCGATACGCCTGTATTTCTCATGATTTCGGACGGCAAGCCGGAAGGACCGGTGTCGGGGCCGTGATGGGAAGCAAAAATTTAAAAGCCATTGTGGTCAAAGGCACCGGAAGTATACCGGTGGCCGATCTGAAAGAAGCGTATGCAAAAGGCAAAGAAGCCTACCGGAAGGTCAAGGCCAAACCCGGTTTTGAGGGATGGACACCGGAGGGCACGGCCGGGATAACGAACTGGACGAATGAAGTCGGTGTATTTCCCACCCGCAATTTTCAAACCTCCTATGCAAAGCACCATAAAAGTATCAATGGTCAAGCGATTCTTGAGCGTCTTAAAATAACGGACAAGGGGTGCTTTGGCTGTCCCACCCCTTGCGGAAAATACGGGCACACCAAAACATCTCTGGGATCGGCATATGTGGAAGGACCTGAATATGAGACCATTGCCCTGTTCGGTGGAAATTGCGTTTTAAAGACCATTGAGGAAGTAGCGTATGCGAATTATGTGTGTGATGAACTGGGTATCGATACCATCTCCGCAGGGGTCGTTCTGGGATGGGCCATCGAATGTTTTCAGAAAGAGATTTTAACCCGTGACGAAATCGGCAGAGAGATCGACTTTTCGGATCTGGATTCGGTCGTTTACCTATTGAATAAGATTGCCAAGCGTGAAGGAATCGGCGACCTGTTGGCCGAAGGCGTCAAGATTGCCGCGGAAAAAACGGGTAATGGCTCTGAGCGATTTGCCATCCACGTCAAAGGTTTGGAGTGGTCGGGCTACGAATGCCGCAATGCGCCTTCGATGATGCTGGCATACATGACGGCCGATGTGGGAGCGCATCACAACCGGGCCTGGGTGCTGGGTCACGACGTCGCCGGCGCCTGGACCAGTGTTCATGATCTGATTGCCTCCGGGGGCGGAGATGAAGCGCAGCCAAAGGCGGTTGTCAGCGACCGCAGCGCGGAATATGTGATCGCATCCCAGCATACGCGTTCTCTCTTTGATGCCCTTGGAAACTGCCGGCTTCAAATGATGGAGCTCGGCTTTGAGGAAGAACATTATGCTGAACTGTATTCGCTGATCACCGGAAGGACGAAAAGCTGGGAAGATCTGTTGAAGATTTCCGAGCGCATCTGGCATCTTACCCGGGTGTTTTCGGTGCGGGAGATAAACGGCTTCGGCCGGCATCTCGATTTTCCACCGGCACGGTTGTACGAAGAACCCATTGCAGATGGTCCCAACCAGGGGCATGTTATCGCCAAGGAAGATATCAATAAGTTGCTGACCTGGTATTATTCCGCAAGAGGGTGGAATGAAAATGGTATTCCTACCAGAGAGACCTTGATAAGTGCCGGTCTGGCAGAAGTAGTTGAAAAGTTCGAAAATAGAGGACTACTATGAGCTGATGGTTGATTAAGTTGATAGGTTGATCAGTTTGTTCTGTTGCCTGATTTAACTCAATCAACTTAATCAACCAGTTCCGAAGGAGGTATTAAGATATGGGAAAGATATTTACGCCGACAGAGAACGATTTCGGCAAAACCGATGCGGTGGTGATCGGAGGCGGCATTGTGGGTACGGCGACGGCTTTCTGGCTTTCCAGAGCAGGATTGGACGTTGTGCTTGTGGAGATGCGTGATGGCCTGTCGACGTTAACGACACCCGCTTCAGCGGAATGTTTTCGGGCCCAATTCGCCGAGCCGGCCATGGCTGAACTGGCAATACCGAGCATAGAGATGTTTGAGCGTTTTGATGAAGTCATCGGCATACCCGGGTATGGTATTTCCATCAAACAACAAGGCTATCTTTTTCTCACAGATAATCCGCAGACAGTCGACGACCTTAAAGAAAATGTGGCCCAGCAACACAAATTGGGTGTTATGGACTCGGAGTTTATAGAACGCGATGAGATTCTCACCAGATTTCCATATATTTCACCGTCTGTGTTGGCTGCGACGTTCCGACAGCGAGATGGGTGGTTGTCATGCCATGAAACAACCCAGGGATTTGCCAAAGGCTGTGACGCCAGGTTTTTCATCAACACCAAAACCACCGGGATTCAAATGGATGAGAAAGGGGTGTGCGGGGTAGAGACCCATCGGGGAATTCTTCAGAGCCGTATCGTGGTCAATGCGGCCGGTCCCTTCGCTGCCGAAATTGGGCGAATGGTAAACCTGGATTTTCCGCTGGAACCGGTTCGTCGGCAAAAGGTCTATCTAAAGACTTCTGTTGAGATTCCTCAAGATGCCCCCTTTACGGTTGATGTCAATAACAATTCTTACTGGCGCCCTGAGCCCGGGGGTGTGATTATCGGCTGGGTGGATTCGGACGAGCCGGTAAGTCAGCCAACCGAGAAGGTGCATACTGACTGGGAGTTTCCGGCTATAGCCCTGGACAAGGTCAAGCGCCTGACACCGTTTTTTGAAGATGTCGAACAGACCGTGAGACAACCCGACATGAATACTTCGGCCGGATTCTACGTCTATACGCCTGATGACCAGCCGCTGATCGGACCTGTTCCGGAAGTCCCGGGGTTTTATGTCAACTGCGGTTACTGGGCCGGCATCATGCTCTCTCCCCAAGCGGGCAAGCGGATCGCCGATCTCGTCACCGGGAAGCTGGATCCCAAAGAAAATCCCTTACGACCGACACGATTCAAAGAAGGTCTCGGGAAAAAGGGGAAGACGCTTATGAGCCACTGAAATTAAGAATATGAGAATAAACAACACATTGGCAATTTTTCGGTCTTACCGGGTTAGGAGGATCCGCTATGCTATTAGGTTTACATACATACAGTCTTCATTTGCACGGCATGGGACAGAACTGGGGCGGCTTCAAACTTCAATGGGAGCCGGTTTGGGACATTTTCGGCCTGATGGATGAGGCCAAGAAGCTGGGACTCGACGGTCTGCATTTGACCGCTGCCGATTTGGGTGCAACCGATCAGGACCATCTGCGCGACGTACGCCGGGTTGCTGAGGAAAGAGGGCTATACCTGGAGTATAACTTTTCACTAGATGCGTCCGAGTACGACGACCGTCTGACCCATACCATGGAGGAGGGTATCGCCATTGCTGAGTCGATCGGTTCGGATATCGGTAAAATCAGCATGGACGTTAAGAGACCCCGTCCCGTATGTGGATCAGCCTTCCATCCCGAGGTCATTCCCCAGCTGGAGAATATCGCCCGCAAGGCCGAAGCTGCCGCTCCCGTCGCTCAGAACGCGGGTGTCAGGATCTGCCTGGAGAATCATACCGAAGCTTTCAGTGATGAAGTGCTCTGGATCATCAACCGCGTCAACCACCCGTTTGTGGGGGTTTGTGTTGACACGAATAATTCGCTGATGGTGGGAGAAGACCCGCTGACCGCTATCCGCAAGCTGGCACCCGTATCCTATACCAATCATTTTTCCGACCACCGCATCGTCTTTGATCAATATGGCTGCCGTATTACCGGGGTGGCGACCGGCAGCGGAGATGTTCCCATGCGGGAAGCCTATCAAATCATCAAAGCCAATCCAAAAATGAAACGCCTCAACATCGAAGTGGAATTCGATCCCGGTGCCGACGACCGCGAGGAAGCCCGTCGCCGAGAGTATCAGGCCGTTGTCGATAGTATCCGTTTCACCCGCGAGGAGTTGGGTGTCGGCCGGGAATCATAACTTTTCCTTTACTATAAAATAGCCACATTGAAAGGAGTATTCCAGAATGCAATGCTATGAATTTTTGACAAAACAACAGGTAGAGCAAGTACATGAAGCCTCCTTACGGATTTTGGAAAACATTGGAATTGATTTTCGCTTTGCGCCTGCCTTGGAAGTGCTGAAAAAAGGAGGAGCCAAGGTGGATGGCACGCGGGTGTTCTTTCCGCCCCGGCTGGTAGAGGAACAAATCAGCAAAGCTCCTGAAGAATTTACGCTTTATGCGCGCAATCCCGACCATGATGTCATTGTTGGCGGCACCCACATGGCATTTATCCCCGGTTATGGCGCACCTTTTGTAACCGATGTTGACAACGGCCGGCGGGACGGCCTTCTGAAAGACTTTGAAAACTTCGTTAAATTAACAGATGCCAGTCTGTATCAGGATATTTGCAGCGGTATGGTCATTGAACCCAACGATGCGCCCATTGAAATCCGTCATGCGCTGATGATTTACACGACGATGAAATATTCCGAAAAGCCTTTTATGGGAAGTGCCATGGGAGCCCAAGGTGCCAGGGATAGTATCCAAATGGCTTCCATTCTGTTTGGCAGCGAAGATCAGATAGCAAAAAAGCCCAGGATGATCAGCATTCTTTGTTCGCTGACCCCCCTGGGATATGATGATCGCATGCTGGGGGCCATTATGGAATATGCCCGCGCGGGTCAGCCCCAGTTGATTTCATCGTTGGTCATTGCCGGTGCAACCGGACCCACTACGCTGGCTGGCACCTTGGCGCTTCAAAATGCTGAAATCCTGGCTGGGATTGTCTTAACTCAGCTGGTAAGGGAAGGGACACCGGTGGTTTTTTCGGGATCTTCCACTAATGCTGAAATGCGTTCGGGAGCTTTGAGTATCGGCTCACCGGAAATGGCGCTCAATACGGCTGCAACGGCTCAAATGGGACGCTTTTACAATTTGCCTGTTCGAGGGGGCGGGGCCATCAGTGACGCCAAGTTGCCGGATGTGCAGGCCGGCTTCGAATCTATGATGAGCTTGCTGATGGCTCAGGTCAGTGGGATTAATTTTGTCCTCCACAGTGCCGGCATTCTGGAATCTTATAATTGCATGTCCTATGAAAAATTCGTCATCGATGATGAAATTTGCGGTATGGTCAAACGCATAAAAAAAGCATATGAACTCACCGAGGAGACATTTGCCCTTGACGTGATCAGCGACGTCGGCCCGGCAGGGCATTTTCTGGACAAAGAGCATACGGTTGAACATTTTCGCAGTGAATTCTATCAACCCGTCCTGTCTAACCGCGATAATTTTGACAGCTGGCAGATGAACGGATCCCCCCAAACATTGGACACCGCCAACAAGAAGTATAAAGAAATATTGGCAGGACATCAGACGCCGGATTTGCCGGCGGACTCGCACAGAGATTTAAAGCGATTTATCGAGTCCTTAAACCACACCCGCTAAGCGGCTTTTATCCACCTTCCAAGGGCGGAAAGATGGTTACAGCATCCTCCGCTGACAGGCAGGTGTCACTGTCGGCATACCGGCCGTTTTTTAAAACGACCATTTTTATGGCAGCCGGTATCTGTAGCGTGTCGACGAGAGTCTTTATCGTGGCGCCGGAGGCAAGGTTCAGACCAAAACTCCCCTTGCCTCCAGGGGCATACTGTCGTAGATTGGCATACAGGGCTACCTGGACCTTCAATCTTTCGCCCTCCGTGTTTAAAGTAATCCGAGATCTTTCAATTTGCCTTCCCCGGGGAAACCCTCGTCGGTCCATTCGCGAAGTTTGTAATATTGGTCCAGCATCTGGTCCAGATGACAAATCATGCCCTTGGCTGGTCCGTCGGGAAGGGGCTCGACCGTAATTCGTGGCGGCAGGCTGTCATGTTGGCTTGAAAACCCCGAACGTTTCAGGAATAACCGTTCAGCATTAAATATGCGCTCACCCGCTTTTTCCAGTTCATCGATCGTGTATCCGGCACCGGTAGCGGCATTTAATAGTTCCATGATCCCTGTAGGGCTGGCAGCCAGTGTCTGTTCCACCAGATATCGAATCGTAAAAAAGACGCACAGCCCTGCTGAATCAATTATCGAGAAAACATCTTGCCATTTTGCAACTATCGGCGGCTTATCTTCCCAGGTAAGTGGATCTAAATTCGTTGGTACCCCCAGCAATTCAAAATATGCAGGATCGCCTCTCATATGCGAAGCGCCTATGGGAGATGTCGCATAGGCCAGTCCCATCCCCTGTTCACCCCGGGGGTCATAACCAGCTAAATATCCTTTTTCAAAAAGTTCCATCGCACATGCGATTGCAGAACCCATGCTTATTGTATCAAGGCCGAGTTCGTTGCAAATATAGTTGGCCTTCGTAAGTGCGGCCAGGTCGTCCACACCGCAATCAGATCCAAGAGCATAGATAGTTTCATACTCCGGCCCCTCCCCTTCGCCCTTGTAGGGTCCATCCGCAATCCTGGTTACCCGGCCGCAGGCAATCGGGCAGCTGAAACACGGCTTGGGGCGTACTAAATATTTTTTTGTTAAGGTCTCGCCATATATGCTTTCCCATCCTTCAAAAGTTCCTTGCTGGAAATTGCGAGTGGGGAACACCCCATGGCTTTGTGTTCCGACAACGGTAATGGCTGTGCCGTGAAGTCGCAGGAGGGAAGGATTGTCTTTGGTGGCTTCTTTAAATTGGTCTCGGTACTTTGTGTTGACAGCGCTAAACTCTTCTGGATTATACAGTTTCACCTCTTTGCGGCCTCGAACAGCAATGCCTTTTAGATTTTTTGATCCCATTACCGCACCTGCTCCGGCGCGGCCGGCAGCGCGATCACGGTCATTCATGATGGCAGCGAACCGAACTAATTTTTCTCCGGCAGGACCGATTACGCTCGTTTTAGCTTTTTCATGGGTTTAATTTTTCTGCCCCAATCTTGCCGCTGGTTAAATTAATCCTAAGAATTTTGCCGCACCAACCGTATGCTTCCGTTTGCGCTTTCATGATTTCCCCACCTCATTCGGCTTTTCTCAATTAAATGTTATCCATCAATTGTCGCGCCAGGTTTCTCCCCTGTTGAAATGCCTCTTTCAATATTGTCGTGCTTTCCATGGGAAGCATGCCCAACTGTCCCTCACTCACACAGAGCTTATCGATGATTTCAAGATTGACTTCATTCGACCAAATATCAAAGATTGGGAGCACACAGTCCGGATTTGTTCCACTTCCACCGACCGCGATGACGATCCCTTTTTTCCTTTTCCCAACCGTCGTTACATATTGCCTTTTTCCGGGTCCAAGGGGTACCACCTTGGCGAGACAATAGCTTCGATCAATCATCAATTTCATCTGGCTGGACACCGAGTTGTAATAAACGGGTGTGCCCAGCACCAATCCATCCGACGCCTCAAATTCCTTATAGACGGCATCCATTCCATCACGGATGACACATCCTTTTCCGTCCTGAACCTTGTGACCCTGGCAAGGCTTTATCTTTAGTTTATTGAGATATATCGTATCAACCGAAGTCCCTTCGCTTTTACAGCCATCCAACATCTGTTGAACAAGGGTATCGGTATTTTTTTTTATCCGTGGGCTTCCAACTATTCCAATGATTCTGATAGTACTCATTTAATCGCCGATCCTCCATCCTTCCAGGTCTATCCGAGTGATGGCAAATTAAAAACTGACTTTCCATGGGGTAGATACTTAGCAACACGCATGATTTTAAAACGTTGCATAACCGTTGATCTTATCTTAACCTAAATCGATCGGTCAGCTCAATGTTTATTTATGATCACTTTATAAGTCACATTCTGGCACCTGACAAAGGAAAGGAGATCATCAAAATGGGTAACAAAAATAGGGCCTTCCATGACGCCGCGATTATTATGGATGCTTTGCAAATTAGCAACTGGGGCGAAACTGCATTCCGCAACATGCGTCTTTGTTAAAAGCGGATCAAACAAGTCGCCAATCATTTTGCAGATTGGATTGTTTGGCGAATATTTCCGTTGACGATCCGGCTTAAAGCGTGTAATGTGGGGTCGACAAACAACAGTTTTCCTAAGATACTGTAAACGTTCAAAATTTCCAATCCGCTGACCGCTAATCGGGGGCATGGGTTATGATGAGATTCTGACAGTTTTTGGAGGATGGACGACACTGTCAGGATGGCAGGATGAAAGGAGGTGAGAGACGACAAGCTGGCCGATCGTCGCTGCATTAGGTAGTTGCGGAGAGGGAGTAACCGTGATGATAAAACAAATAAAAAGGAGGTACAGATGACCACTAAAACCCGTTTGATAATAGTTTTGACAATGATCGTCGCTCTGGCCGCGTTCTGCGGACCGACCCTAGCCGCTGATAAGGCATTGAAGGTGGGGATCATGGGGCCTTTCACGGGGCCATCGGCTAAAGCCGGGCAAGAGTTTAAAGATTCCATCCAAATGGCAATGGAAAAAATCGGTGGAAAAGTCGGTGACTACAAGCTGGAGTTGGTCTGGGTGGATTCTCAATCCGATCCGGCCAAAGCGACCAATGCTTTGGCCGAAGCCATCGAAAGAAAGGGCGTCCAGGCCGGCGCAATTAACTGGCATAGCTCCGTCGCAGCGGCCTGCATGGACCTGACGGCCCAGTACAAGGTGCCCTGGTTTTTCGCTATGGGCGCCGCCGCCATCGTGAATGAGAAGTGGCAGTCCGATCCGGCTAAGTATAGCTATTGGGGCGGTAAGGGCTGGCCCACTCCGGCCAAGCTTGACGCCGGTATCGCGGCTTTTATGGAAGATATGATCAAGGAAGGCAAGCTTACGGTAAAGGAAAAGAAGGCAGCTATTTTCGGCGAAGACACCGATTGGGGCCGTAACTCCGGCGAATCCGTCAAAAACGCGCTGATCGAGGCCGGTTGGGAGGTCGTCTCGGAAGATTACTTCGCCCTCACGCAAACCGATTTTTACCCCCTATTGTCCAAATGGAAGCGAGCCGATGTCGCCTTTGTTGGTGGAACAACAACTTCTGCCGCGAGTATGACGGGTTTGGTGAAACAGTATGACGAGGTGGGTTTAAAGTCCGTGCTCTTCGCCAACGGGCTGGCCTGGGCCGGTGAGTGGTATAAACTGACCGGCAAGTCATCCAACTCCGTGATCGACATGCAGGCTCAGTTTGCTTCCCCGGCTGCCAAGGCCTTTGCTGAAGCGAAAAAAAAGAAGTTCGACTATGAGCCGTCTGCTCCGGCCAGCGGATTGTCCTACGATGGGTTTAATTTCTTCATCAAACTCCTGAAACGGACCCTGGAAAAAGAAGGCGAGCTGACCAGCGCGACCATCCATAAAGTCATGGTGGAGGAGGTCAATACCGGCAAACTCACCTATACCGCCGAAGATGGTGCTATCATGATGAAGGAGTACAAATATACACCCGAGACCATGCCGGACCCGGTCGTCGGCCCGGACTATTATTTCTTCCCGGTTGTCCAGTATGAAGACGGAGTGGGCTACTCAGTCTACCCCGCTTCCATGATGACCAGGGATTTCAAGGCCAAATAAAGAGTTAGCTGCAAAACTGTGCTCGGAAAACAGTATGGGGTGATTAAGGAGAGTCAACTTTAATCGCCCCTTTTTCTAAAGTATTATGTCGCGTCGGCCTTATTTTTTCCAACCCGCTTCATCCACACTTCCCCCTTGGCTGTAATCCCGAAAACGTTTTATGGCTTCCTTGAGCCCCTTTTCCCTAACTGTCCGGTGAAACGCCTGACATTGCGGATTGGTTTCACCGCGCAGCCCGTTGTAAATGGCAATTTCTTCACCATACGAAATGGCGTTGCCAAAGCCCTGAGCATCAAAGGCGCCGTTCAGGCCCGTCTTGGCGGTGGCCACCGTCTCGGCAGGCAGGGATACCAATCTCCGGCAGACTTTTTGGACTTCTTCCTCTAAACGTGCCGAGGGCAAAGAACGATTTACAAATCCGATTTCAGCTGCCTGGGTGCCAGAGAGGACCTGGCCCAGCAGGATCATCTCCTTGGCCTTTCTGGGCAGGATAATACAGGGCAGGCTGTTGTAATCCGGGGTGAAAAAAAAGTCGATTTCCGGTTCTCCCAAAAGGGCGTCATCCGTCGCATAAACCAAATCCGCCCCCATTGCCAATTCGAAGCCGCCTCCCAGGCAATAACCTTCAACCATGGAGATAGTCGGCTTGGCCCCATACCATAACCGACGAGAGACACGCCCATCGAGGTTTTTGACGAAATCCCGATAGGAAGCCGGCATCCCCTGCGAGAGATCATAACCGGCCGAGAAATTCCCGCCATTTCCCCTGAGGACAATCGCCCTGATATTTTCGTCCTCCTCATATTCATCTAATATGGTAAGAATTTCTTCATACATCTCCTGGCGAAGCGCATTCTTTTTGGCAATGTTGTTAAGCAGTATCCATCCGACATTTCCCTCGATTTGACTCTGCACCAAATCTGTTTTCATTTTCATCCTCCCGGTGCCGATCATTCATCCGTTTTATAGGCCTTCTTTTTTCTCACCCATTTGTCGCAGCTTGCTCTTCATAATCTTTCCCGTATCGGTCATGGGCATTTCCGTGAGAAATTCGATTTCGCGCGGATAGGCGTGAGCCTCCAGTTTATGTTTGACATGCTGTTTTATACCCTCTTCAAGTGCTGCATCCACTGCCACGCCGTTTTCGGGTACGATGAATGCCTTGACGATTTCGCCTCTTATTTCATCAGGAACCCCGATGACCGCGACCAGCTTGACGGCGTCATGCGTCATGAGGACATCCTCGATTTCGCCCGGTCCGATCCTGTAGCCACTGCTCTCGATGACATAGTCCTTTCTGCCGGTGAACCAGAAATAGCCATCTTCATCCTTGGAGCCATAATCGCCCGTGCAGAACCAATCTCCCTTAAATCTTTGTTCAGTGGCTTCCGGATTTCCCCAGTAACCTATAAAGATACTCGGATCCGGTCGTTTTATAGCGAATTCACCATACACCCCTGGTGGTTGCACTTCTCCAGCCTCGTCAATGACCTCTACAACATGGCCGGGAATCGCCCTGCCCATGGATCCCGGGTAGACTTTCATGATTTCGGAACAGCCGGCTACCATGAAATCGCATTCCGTCATGCCGTAATTTTCATTAAATTCAATGTTCAGCGCTTCTTTTCCCCATTCATACAGGTCCGCGCCCATGTTTTCACCACCCACTGTGATGGACCGCAATTCATCCAGGTCGAAACGCTCTTTCGGATTTTTCACCGCGTTCATCATCATGCGAAAGGCGGTGGCAATGGCGAATATGACGCTGACGCCGTACTTTGAAATAATGGAAAAGGCTTTTTCAGGATCGAATCTCCCCTTTTTGGCGTACTCCACCACTGAATGTCCGTAATGCAACGTCGGGTAAAGGGCAGTAAAGGATCCTGCGATATAGGCCCAATCGCAATGGGTCCACAGTAGGTCGCCCTTTCGGGGGAAAAGGTTGAGAGCAAAACCGGTATTGGTGGCTTCCGATATCATCAGTCGGTGGGCGTGAAGAGCCCCTTTGGGCGGGCCTGTTGTACCCGAAGTATAGATAATCAATGCCGGATCACCGGATTTTGTCAATACCGGAGAAAAATGCCTGCTTCCCTGTTCCAATGTCATCCAGAAGTCCAGAAGATCTTCTTCTCCCTTGCCATCGACAACGATGATCAAATCGAGATCGGGGAGACGATTCTTGATTTCCAAAATTTTATGTAAATTAGCCTTGTCCGTCACAACCCCTTTAGCTTGGCTGTTTTTTAAGCGATATTCGACCGCCAACGGTCCGAACAAATGGATCATGGGCACTAAAATAACCCCTGTTTTAAAGGCCGCGATGTGTGCAATCAAGGTCTCCGGGGAGGGTGGCATGAGAATGGCCAGCCGATCGCCTCTTCCGATACCGTGATGCAAAAGGCTGTTGGCGAATCGATTCGAGAGGTTCTTCAATTCCCAATAGGTGTTTTTGTGTTCCTTTTCATCCTGATCCAGGAATATCAGCGCCAAACGATATTTGTCGTCGGCCCATCGGTCACAGATGTCTACCCCGATATTGAAATACTCCGGAATATCCCATTTGAAATTACGGTATATTTCTTCATAAGTATTGCCTTTCCAACTCATCGATACATCTCCTAAATTTAAGATGCGAAATTCCGCTGCTTTTTAGTGGTGGCCGCACAAGGGTTTATGCCGAGGCGCACATTGAGGACGATGCAGGCGTGGGCCCGCGGAGAACGCTGCCCTTCGGAATCCGCCGCAGGCGGACCGGATAAAAACGACTTAATATACCGGACACGATTCAGCACGGCAGAGCAGTAGCGGCTTGGGACAACGACGGGCAACGCGTTCAGCGACACTTCCCATGGCCCATCTTCCAAAACCCGTGCGTCCATGGGTGCTTAAAGCGACCAGATCGACATGCTTGGCCTGCTCCAGAATTTCAGTGGCGGCATGACCGAACCGAACGTGCACGGACGCGCTCAGCCCCTTGTTATTCAACCGCTGGGCAATCGAATTCAAGTAGGCTTCCGCCTCTTCCATTACTTTTACTTCTGCGTCGGTAATATCCACCCCTGGTAAGGTGGTCGCGTAACCAACCCGTAAAAGACAAATTTCCGCACCGGTCAAGCGGGAGAGTTCTTCAACTTGACCCATCGCGCACTCTGCCAAAGAAGAACCGTCGAGGGCGACGAGGATTTTTTGATACATAGTGTTTCTCCTTATTCGTAGGCGGTGCGCAGGACTTATTTTAAGTATAAGGGTCAGCCGCAGTTGATCAGGCGCTTTCCCAACTGCCGTTCATGAAATAATTCAGTGCTTTGTTCTTGGGATTCCTGATGTAGGTGTCGAAAAATTGGGCAAAGCCACCGGAGTAATATATCATCACACATATCAGGAGGATGCCGTAAATGACCAGGTGCAAGCCGGGCAGGTTTGATAAAGAGGATCGTATAATCTCCATGGCGATGATAAACGGAAAGGCCACAACGGCGCCTCCCCAGAGACTTCCCCGGCCGCCGATGTAGGCCACTGCCAGCACCTCAACCGTCTTGGAGGTATGCATGACATCCGGCGTCAGGATGCCATAGAAATGGGCGTAAAATCCTCCCAAAAAGCCTGCCAAAGCGCAGGATAGGGTGAAATTGGCAATGCGGTAAAAAACGGGATTAATCCCTGAAGTTCGGGCGGCTTCCATATTTTGACCGATGGCCTTGAAGGCAATTCCCATTTTGGTTCGCACCGCCCATTTGGTGACCAGATAGATGAAAAACATAAAGAAGAGAATCACGTAGTAGTATGGAAGATTGGACGACGTTTCAAAAAGCTGTGGGCACCTCAAACCCAAGGGCCCTCGAGTCAACCATACCATCTTGGTGGTCAGGCCCATCAACGCCAGTCCGACGAACCATGCCATCACAGCCGCAAAGATTCCCCTGAGTCTCAGGGTTAGAAGTCCGGTCAAAAACCCAAGGAGTCCCGAAGCAATGGCCCCGCAAAACATGCCGATCCAGGGAGAGATCCCAAGATTATTCGCTAGTATGGCCGAAGTGTATCCGCCAAGACCCAGAATTGCAAAATAACCGAAATTCACGATACTGATATAACCCGCGGTGAAATCAAAGGCGATCGAATTGGAGGCCATCAGGGCGGCAGCAATCAGCCAGCGAATAAGATATTCCTGGTTAAAGGGCGGAATGTATGGCAGCACCAGCAATATAATTAACCCCACAACCGCCATTGGTGTTAAGCATAATTTGTCTAAAACTTTGTCAAATACATTTGGTTTGTATTCGGACTGTAAATTTTCCATCCACCCCCCTTATTTGTCGAGAGCTCCCCGAACTTCGGTTCCAAAAATTCCGCTGGGTTTAAAAATCAACACGATGATAATAATGGCTATCGGAACCACGAAATCCCATCCGGCACCGACATATTCCACGGTAACCACCTTGAGGAGGGCTACGACAAACCCGCCGACGAACGCCCCCATGATATTTCCAAGGCCGACCAGGATAACAATGATCCAGGCGAGGTACAGCGGTTCTAGCCCCACGGTTGGATAAGATGGGTACATATATAGCAGGCAACCGCCTGAGACGGCCGCCAGCGCACAGCCAATGGCCATGGTCAATGTCATGATACCATCCAGATTAATCCCCACCATCAGCGCTCCGATTTCATCCTGCGATACGGCACGGATGGCCCGTCCCGTCCGGGTATAGCTCATAAAAAGCCAAAAACAAACAACAATAATGATGGCCAGCGCCATTGTATACACCCGATCGCGTGACATAAACATATCGTAAAAAGAAAAGGGCGGACCCGACCAATATCGGACAATCCCCTTAAAATCAGTACCAAAAAGGAGCTGATGACCGTTTATCAGGATCACAGAAATACCAACGGTCAGTAAAAAGGTGTTCATCACCCAATTTTCTTTGCTCCGTTTGCGTAACTCTCTAAATATCAGCCTTTCGGTGATTGCTCCTGCCAATCCTCCGCCAATAAGAGCACAGAAAATAGTCAACAGGGGTGCCAAAAAGGCCAGGACCGGACTTGGGTTTTGATTCAAATATTCCGCCATGGGAGTAAAAATTAGATAGGCGATCAGTGACCCAACCATAAAATATTCTCCGTGGGCAAACTGGGCCACATTCATGACGCCCAACACCATAGCCAGTCCCATAGCAATCAAGGCCATTATGCCTCCCATAACCACGACATTTACCAGGATGAACGGCCCCCGGTTCATGGCCACGACGATGGCCAGAACAATTGAGGACAAGATGGTTATGCCGGCAGCCGATTTAAGCCATTCAAACACACCTTTAAGCAATGTTTGCAGCATAGACTTTTTCCTCCACCTGTAAATCAAACTCCGAGAAATACTTTTTTGACATGGGGGTCATCGGCCAGATCGGAACTTTTACCTTCTATCTCGATTTTACCGTTTTCCAAAACATACCCCCGATCGGTTACTGCCAGAGTTTTATGGATATTTTGTTCAACCAGTAAAATGGTCATACCGCCTTGTTTCAGGATATCCAGGGAGGCAAACACATTTTCTGTCAACTGAGGTGCCAGACCAAAGGATGGCTCGTCCACGAGCAAGAGAGTCGGATTGGACATCAAGCCCCTTGCAATGGCCAACATTTTTCGCTCACCTCCGCTCATAGTGCCGGCCAGCTGATTTTTTCTTTCCTCCAAACGAGGAAACAGCTCGTACACAAACTCCAACTGGTCATTTTGTAATTTTCGATCTTTGATCGTATACGCGCCCATATACAGATTTTCCTGAACGGACATATTTGTAAAAAGGTTTAATGACTCCGAAATATAGGAAATCCCCTTGCGGGCCACCTTGTTTCCCGGCAGGCCGCCGATGGGCTCTCCTTTAAAAAGGATTTCGCCGTTACTTGGCGTAACCAGGCCGGCAATTGATTTTAAGGTTGTACTTTTGCCGGCTCCATTGGGTCCAACTATACAGACATACTCTCCCTCATCAATGGATAAGGACACGCTTCTTAAAATCTGCAGAAATCCATATCCCGAATCGAGGTTGGTAACTTCCAATAACATTTAAGCCTCCGTTCAAAAAGCGAAATTCGAAAAACTGTCTTAAAACCATGATATTGGATAACGAATAGTTGTGAATCATGTTGATTGGGCTTCTTTGCCCAGATAGGCCTCAGCAACTTTCGGATCCTGAGCGACTTCCTGGGTGGGCCCTTCAGCTATTTTCGTTCCGAATTGAATGCATACCAGTCGATCGCAAAGACTCATAATCAAATGCATAATGTGTTCCACCATCAGGATGGTGACCCCGCTGTCCCGGATTTTACGGATAATTTTTATGATATCATGCAACTCACCTTCGGTTAGGCCGGCTGCGAGTTCATCAAGAAACAGCAGCTTCGGATTACTGGCCAGGGCCCGGGCCAGGTCCAGTCGTTTTAATTGCACCGTGTTTAAGTTCTCCGAAATAGTGGCCTCCGCTAGCGGAAATTCAACGTATGCCAGCATGTTGCGGCAGTGCTCGACAGGATCTTTGATTTTGCCTTTTTCATTGCCGAAGATAGCCGCGGTCATCACATTTTCAAGTACCGACATTTTGGGGAAAGGGGCCGGTATTTGAAACGTTCGCGACAAACCTCTGCCGCACATCTTCTCGGGTGCGAGTCCGGTTGTCTCCTCTCCGGAAAAATAAACCGCACCGGATGTCGGAGGATTCAGCCCTGCTACGGCGTTCAGCAAGGTGGTCTTACCGGCACCGTTTGGGCCGATCAGGCCGACGATTTCGCCTTCGTTAACGTGCATCGATACTTTGTTAACCGCAATCAAGCCCCCGAAGCGCTTGGTCACATCATTCGTTTCCAGTACTTTCATGAATACCACCCATCATTTTGTTGCCGAATTTGAATTATATTCAACGCTTGAATAAAAGCAAATTAGTTTTTAAACCACTAATCAAACCAGTTGGCAAGAAAAATTTTGGCTTATGACATCAGCGAAGGTCGGCCGCGTTAGTGAAGTTGTTTCTAATGTTACGGATATTTTGTCAAGTAATAATTTAATTTAATCTCTTGCAAGATTCTTATGAACTTCGTATACATTGGGCTACCTGACCTTTCAGATGCCCTGGCACATTGTGGATTATAACCTAAAGGAGGGGAAGATGCTGAGGGGTAAAACCTATGAGGAAGTCTGCAATAACTTCAAATGGGAGATTCCGCAATATTACAACATCGGTGTCGATGTCTGTGATAAGTGGGCCGATGACAAAAATCGGTTGGCGCTCATTTACGTAAACCCGCATGGAATTGATCGGAAGTATACCTTCAGAGAATTAAAAAATATATCCAACCGTTTGGCCAACGCTTTAAAAGCACATGGCATCACCCGAAAGGATAGAGTCGGAATCCTGCTTTCTCAGCGTCCTGAAACGCTAATCTCTCATATTTCGATCTACAAGCTGGGAGCCATCGCCGTCCAGCTGCTGACCCTTTTTGGTCCGGATGCCATTGAATTCCGTCTTCAGGACAGCGCAGCCAAAGCGTTGATTACGGATAAGGAGAATTTATCAAAGCTTTGGGAGATTAAAGAGCACCTCCCCGGTCTTAAACTGATTATCGCCATTGATGCCGACAGAGAAGAAGATGCCATGGATTTTTGGCAATCTGTAGAAAGGGGAAGCCGTGATTTCACTCCTGTAAGGACAAAGCCTGACGATCCTGCGTTGATCATTTATACCTCCGGTACCACCGGTCAGCCCAAGGGGACCCTTCACGGGCACCGGATTTTGCTCGGAGTCCTGCCGGGGTTTGAGTTTTATCACAATTTGTTTCCGCGAGAAGGCGATCTCATGTGGACACCCCTTGACTGGGCGTATATCGGCGGATCCTATGATGCCTTATTTCCGACGTTACATCACGGTTTTCCCATGCTGGCATACAGACCCCGAAAATTTGATGCTGAAGAAGCGTTTTACATGATGGCAAAACATAGGGTCAGAAACCTCATGGCCGTTCCGACGGTGCTGCGGTTGATGATGCATGCCGTCGAACACCCCCGGGACCGCTACGATATCCGGTTGCGATCAATCACCGCCGGTGGCGAGACCCTGGGAGAAGAACTTTGTGACTGGGCCCGAGAGTATCTTGGGGTTGAAATCAACGAGCAATACGGGCAGACGGAATGTGACCTGGTGGTTGGTTTTTGTTCGGAAATTATGAGCATTGTTCCAGGAGCCATCGGCAAAGCCGTTCCCGGACATGTTGTTGAAATAATCGATGAAGACGGTAAGATTGCAAAGCATGATGAACTCGGTGAGATAGCGGTAAAGGGCCCCGATCCTGTAATGTTTCTGGAGTATTGGAGAAATCCACAGGCAACCAGGGAAAAGTACATCGGAGAGTGGATGCGCACCGGTGATTACGGCCGAAAAGATGAAAACGGAAATCTTTGGTTTAGCGGCAGACAAGACGATATTATCGAGAGCGGCGGCTTCAGGATCGGGCCGGGTGAAGTGGAAGAGTGTCTAATGAAACATTGGGCAGTTGCTTTGGTTGGGGTTATCGGAGTTGCCGACCCGATCAGAGGAGAAATTGTAAAAGCGTTTATTTTACCCAAAGAGGGTGTGACACCCGACAAGGCTCTTGAGGAGAGCATTAAAGCATATGTAAAAAAGAGGCTCGAGGCGCATGCCTATCCCAGGGAAGTGGTGTTTCTTAATGAGATGCCGAAGACAAAAACGGGAAAGATCCTGAAACAAGAGCTACGCCGGATGCATGACCAAGAAGCTAAAGCCGGCAATTAGAAGGGATTCCCGGTATAAGTGTTCAGGTTTCGGAAGTAGAAATAGGAGAGCTGAAACTTCGATGGCCGGAACAGAAAAAAGATTGAACGTCGAACATCGAACGTCGAATATTGATGGATTCGTAAAAAGTCGGAATTTCGATTTTTGTTCATTGTAACATATTGAATTTACAAGCCATGAAATTTGATTTTTGTGCTTTTTGTGCCTTTTTGCGGCTATATCAATATTGATGACGCTACGCTTTATCGATTATAGAACAAGCGAACCGCAACCTGCGACGAGCACTTCGGTCGTGCCCTCAGAGTCGAACGACTCAGCCGAATCGAATTTCGAATCGTAGATTCGCTCGTGCAGCGCAAGCGCCGCGTGTTGCTCAGTCTTTTTTTTAAATTGACAGAATTCATTATTCGATGTTGGACGTTCGCGTGTTCGATGTTCAATGTTCATTTTTTAGTTAGCATCTTTTATTAAACTAGGCCCAAATGGCGCGGTTTCTTGTTGATTAAACTGGCCGCTCCGGCGACTGGGCTGATACCTGAAACCTGAAACCGGAGTCTAATAGCAAACACTGGAGGCTTACATGACAAATAATACGGTCCTATATGAAAAAAGCCAAAACGTGGGGATTATCACCCTGAACCGGCCTGAGCGACTTAATGCCATCAATAAAGACCTTCTCAAGGGCCTGATCGAAAAACTTGAGACGGCAAGGCAGGATAAGGACATTGCCTCGGTCATTCTAACAGGTGCGGGAAGGGCTTTTTGCGCCGGGGAGGATCTGAAAGAGACTTCCGCCGGAAAAAGTTTTGAAGACTGGATTGAAGAAACAGAAGGGCTTCAGGAAGTGCAGCGGGTGATCATGGTTTTGGGAAAACCTTTGATCGCAGCGGTTCCGGGTTATGCACTGGGAGGAGGTTGCGAGTTTGCGATGAGCTGTGATATAAGAATTGCTGCAGAAAGTGCTAAATTCGGATTTCCGGAAACCGATGTCGGCCTAACCATCACCACAGCGGGAACAAAGCTGCTGGCCCAAATTGTCGGGCTGGGAAAGGCCAAAGAATTGGTCTTTACCGGTGACTTTATTGATGCCCATGAGGCCATGACAATCGGCTTGGCAAACAAGGTTGTTGCGGCTGAAAGTCTCTTAGATGAATCCATGGCCATGGCCCGCAGAATTGGAGAAAAATCCCCTCTGGCACTTAAACTCTCTCGAATCGCCATCGACCAGGGACTGCACTCGAGCTTCGAGCAGACACTGGAACTGGAAGCCGGCCATCTTTTGATTTGTGCAGGCGCCCAAAACCAGCAAAGGTTCGTGGAGAGAAAACTGGAGAAGATGAAGGGAACGTGAAAATAAGACATCAAATGCTTTTTCCGTTGACAATTAGACCATAAAATATTAAATGGACTAAATCTAAATGCAGAAACGACTCTCTCTTTGATCAGCAGTGATCCTTGATTTTGTATACCGCCCTCTCTGACAGCTCTTATTCTCCGCTAATTTGAAATGTAATGATTGAAAACTGAGTCTTTTTTTCCCTCAATGTCCCAATGCGTGTAATTCATCTTGATTCTGCCGGTATCAATATTAAAGGAGATAGGATATGCCGGAATTTATGGTTTCCACAAAGGCTAATGGTCCCAAATCAGATTTTCAACAAGCGATTAGAAAATATGAAGAGCCGAATCTGCCGAAGGCCGTCTGGCAGCTTGCAAACACTTTCATTCCTTACATAATTTTATGTATTCTGATGTATTTGAGCTACATAGCAGGTTATTCGTACTGGATCATACTGGCCCTTTCCATTTTGGCCGCCGGCCTGTTGGTTCGGATCTTTATATTTTTCCATGATTGTGCGCATCAATCGTTTTTTGCCTCCAGAAATGCCAATACCGCTTTAGGTTACCTATGCGGAGTATTAACCTTCACGCCCTATGAAGAATGGCGAAAGACCCATGGATGGCATCACAACACTTTTGGTGACCTTGATCGCAGAGGCAAAGGGGATGTTTGGACGTTGACAGCAGAGGAATTTCGTACCGCGTCAAAACCAAAACGATTTTGGTATCGGTTTTTTAGAAATCCCTTTGTTCTTCTATGCATAGGCCCTGCATATTTATTTCTTGTTTCTTACCGATACCCCCACAAAGGGTCTAAGAGGCGTCAAAGCAATAGTGTAATTATCACCAATGCCGCCATCGCAATGATTATACTGGCAGCAAGTCTCACCATCGGGTTTAAGGCCTATGCTTTGATTCAGTTCCCGGTCATTTTCTTTGCCGGCGTAATTGGCGTATGGCTGTTTTACGTCCAGCATCAGTTCGAGGGGGTGTATTGGTCGCGTCATGATCAGTGGGATCCAATTAAGGCCTCACTTCACGGGAGTTCATACTATAAACTCCCTAAAGTGATACAGTGGTTTACCGGCAACATCGGATTACACCATATCCATCATCTTCGATCCCGCATTCCCAACTATAATTTGCAAAGAGCTTACGAAGATACGAAAGCTTTTCTGGACGTTGAACCACTTACCATCCGTAAAAGCATCACTTGTCTTCAACTAAAGCTATGGGATGAAAAAGGGCAAAAACTGGTGGGGTTTAAATCAGCGTATGCATGAGTTAAAATGATTTTTTGATTACAACATTTCATACGTCTTCGGTCATGAAGTCATCATCTCTTCGATGTGCCGGTTTTTTTCTTCCCATATGTTATTCAACCAACGCTGCAGCCCTGCCCGAAAGTGCCCATCATTGGCATAATCACCGAGCAGTTCAGGGCTCACCGGCAGTGACCGCACTCTAACTTTAATCTTCCGGATTTTACCGCAGAGAAGTGCCCAAAAGCTTGATACGCCTTCAGGATACACAATGGTGACATCCAGGACCCGGTGAATTTGTTTTCCCATGGAGCCAAGCACGAAAGCAATACCGCCGGCTTTTGGTCTAAGTAGATGAGAATATGGCGATTGCTGTCTGCGATGCTTTTCATTCGTGAAACGGGTGCCTTCCACAAAATTCATAATAGAGACCGGTATTTTTTTAAATTTCTTACAGGCGTTGCGCGTTATTTCTATATCTTTGCCTTTTAGGTGAGGCTTTTTTCGGAGATAGTCTTTCGTGTATCTTTTTACAAACGGAAAATCCATCGCCCACCATGCCTGACCAAGAATCGGGAACCATAACAGCTCTTTTTTAATAAAAAACTTCAAAAACGGGATTTTCCGATGAAATATCCTCTGAAGCACCACGATATCCACCCAGGACTGGTGATTGGCCAGAACCAAATACCATTCAGACCGTTCCAGATTCTCCATACCTTGAACATCCCAACGAGTATTCCCGACCAGTTTCTGGTTTTGGTTGTTGCCCCAGATCCAGTTTTCGGCAATGGTGTTTAGCATCCGATTGCATCTTCGCATCCAGGATTCTAAAGGAACCGCCGCCTTAGCAGCCGCCAACACAAACAAAGGTATGCACCAGAACACCGTGTTTAAAATATACAAAATCAGGGAAAAACTGCCCCGAACTGCTCTCAGGAAAGCATGATACATCATTCCGCCAATCGGATTCGGCAAAAACAAATTCGCGTTTCTATGTTAGCGGATTTGTGACCTGATCCTGGGACTTATCTAAAGCCACTTCTGGAGCCTCAGACTTATCTAAAGCCTCTTCCGGCTCTATTGTATCTTTATCGAATTTGCGTTGTCTTTTTTGCTCTTGTTTTAGCTTCCTTGCTAGTTCTTTCTTATGCTTTTTAAATGAATAATGTGATTTCGCCATATTGTCACCCCGAAGGCCGCTATTCTTAATGGTGATGAAAAGAAAAGGAATTGGGACAGGATTTTTTTAGGGTTTAAGATCCTGTAATTAAGGATCGGACGGGTACGAATTCAAAAGAAACAAAAGGGCACCCCTCTCTATTCGAAGAATGCCCTTTTTACTCGGAAACGAAATTTAAATCACATTGACATTTGCAGCAGCAGGACCTTTTTGCCCTTGCTCTATGTCAAAGGAAACTTGGTCGCCTTCATTGAGGGATTTAAAACCGGATGAGTTGATTGCTGAATGATGAACGAAAACATCCGGTCCGTCTTCTTGCTCAATAAATCCGAACCCTTTTCGGTCATTAAACCACTTAACAGTTCCATTAGTCATAATAACATTCTCCTTTCTTAAAATTTTCAACGTTGCAAACTGGAGGATGCCACTTTGACAAATGGATTGTTCCTTCAGAAAGAAACCGTCCCGACTTTATAAGGCGGGGCTTAATTGATGGCTTTAAAATAACACTTCTTTAGGCCAATAGCAAGCGAATTATTAATCTTTTTAAAACGGTAGTATTCAGATTCGGTTGTATCTATAATCTGGCGGAAAGGACATAGCCTTGGTTCTATGTTTGAATTTGCACTAAATTTTAAACCTGCTGAATTGGGTGCAGCAAGCTTTCAAAGTTTTCAATTGAGATATTCATATGCTTAAGAGCGGCGACCACCTCCGCGCCCACCTCCGCCAAATTCCCGTTTCCCTCTGCCACCGCCTCCCCTGCCACCGCGATTTTCGGAACGTGGCCGAGCTTCATTGACCTTAAGGGCTCTGCCTTTTTTCTCTTTACCATTTAAGCCGTCGATAGCAGACTGTCCTTCGGTTTTTGAGGGCATCTCGACGAATCCAAATCCTTTGGATTGCCCACTAAATTTATCTTTTATTATATTGACGGTCTCAACCTCCCCAAATTCTCCAAAAGCCAGCCGCAGATCCTCCTCGGTGATTTCGTACGACAAGTTTCCTACATAGATATTCATTTTGATTTTTCCTCTGGTGACAAACTATAGAATTTTACATGCCCTGTCGCTTCAAGTGCAGGTCGTACCTTATTCTTCATTATAAGTAGAAAGAAGAGTTCGATCGTCAAAAAACACTTCAGAAACTGGTTCAGTATTGCTATTGAATAAGCCGGTCACTCTGTCGGCGATAATTTTCGTACAAGGATCAATAGGGAAAAAATCATCGGATCGGAGCTCTGAAATTAATGCCTCCGACCCCTCTTGAATAGCAGCACGAATTACATCAACATCGAAGTCGACCTCATGAATCAACGAAAAATTTTCTTGGGTAAAATTGTAAAATTCACTTTTCCGTGGTTTTCGCCCAATTGCTGCAAATTCTTTAATTGAAAGTCGATTTGTGTCATTATCCATGGATATATCGTATCTTTGAATCATTGTATCTTCCCCTTCTCGGCGAAGCTTTTCTTAGCGATGCCTTTTTAGTTGCTACATGAAAGCAAAACTAGCTAATTAAACGTAAACAAAAAATAAAAAAGGCAGAGTCAATTCCGACCCCTGCCTTTTTAGTCAGAGTATCCTCAAGCCCTACCAAGGCAATTTATGCATCATTAGACGTGAATGCCAAGACTGTATTTTGAGTTTAGGTTAAAGATTATCAGCAAAATATTTAAGCTTAGCCCACTATTACTCTTAATCCAGATATTTGTCAATATAAAAATATTTCTGATAGGGTCTAACCGATACCGATACTTTATTT
>Ga0316192_10000694_pt1 | contig 24568 bp, 15 predicted proteins | sample MerIslwburrow_MG_FD_204931 | JGI IMG/M metagenome (GOLD analysis project Ga0316192, IMG submission 204931) | Coastal sediment microbial communities from Maine, United States - Merrow Island worm burrow | ecosystem: Environmental > Aquatic > Marine > Coastal > Sediment | place: USA: Maine...
GCACACGCCAGGCCTGATCAAGATCAGCATTAATGACTACGGTATTGTTATAAAAGTACAAGGTGCCATTTCTGTAGATTTCAGCAACACCAGTGTCACCGCCAAAGTGGATCATATTGGTAGAGAATGGAGAGCCATGTTGTGTGTCATTCAGAATAATATTTCCATATACGTAGCTATCATTGTAGTCAGGTTCATTCATCAAGATGGTATAACTGTTTTCAGCCTCTACCAGATCAAGGGTCCTCTGAGAGCTTTCAATCCAGTTGTATCGAAATACCATGCCTGATGATCGATCTTTAAAAGATGAGCCTAGTGACCCTGCTCTCAATCGCTCGATACGGTTATATTGAAAGGTAATACCTGCTACTTGTGTATAGATATTATGCTGTCTATCAATCCCCTCATTGCCATTGGCATAAATGTAATTCTTTTCAATAAGGACATTGCGCGATGTCTCAGCTTCATCATTATTTTTTGATAAAACAAAAATACCGTTTCCATTATCAGTAATTTCGCAACCACGGATAGTAAGGTTTTCAACTAAAACAGCCCAAATTGCAGCAGCCCCATCTGAATATTGAGCGGGTTGTCCTTCAGCATTTGTGAAGAGTCCACTTGCACCTGTATAGGCACTACTGGAGTGAGCACCTACAAATTTAAGATTTTCAATAATAATGTTGCCTGGCTTATAGCCCCAAGAATCATTTGGCCCTCGCTTAATAATCACAGCACCAAGGTGTTCATCCCATTGGGGTGAAAAAAATCCTGCGAATTGCGAGTCAGTCATGGCATTTTGTGCATCTATTACAGGAAGATCACCGTCAGCATGAGGTACGCCAACTATGCGTATTGGGTTTGCTTCTGTTCCGCGTGATCGTAACCCTATTTTTTCTCTGTAAGGCTCCTCACGCCAATGTATCCGAACGGTATCTCCTTCACTCAGCGTTAACCATGGAACACTGCCCAAAGAGGCGTATGCGCGCCCTGGGCCAACCTCATAGGTTGTCCCTACTGCAGCATTCAAATTTGCTGCAAAAAAGGTCAGCATTAAAAGCAGAAAGAAATGCCGCAGGCGCACGGTTTTTATCATTGGTGCAGATACTAAGGAAAGCAAGAATTCATCCTCTTCTTTTAGGTATATTTTTATACACATGCTGCCTATAAATACCTGGTTTCATACCTTTGAGTATCATTAGGCATTATTACTATTAGATTAAGAATAAGGCACACATACCACCCGAGCTTATACTTAGTATTAAGACTGTACCGAAGCCATATAAAATTGTAGAGACCACTCATCGGATATAGATTCCAGTTATCCGTAACCGCAACCGTTTATCGCTTAGATCAACCACTCATCATTTAATGGCTAAATCAATGGTGAGTGTAAACCACAAGTCCTCTCTACCTATGTTGCAGCCATTCGTAATCAAGCAGTGATCGACGTCTATATGCTGCGGGTTCAACCGATCGATACAACACATTGCGGACATTTTGCTACTGATGGTATTCGGCAGGTAGGACACTGATCGGTCATTCGAAAAGGCGATGGGGTAGCGGCCAATTTTTTTCTTCCTTAGTATCTTTGGAGTTAAGTTCGATTGACTGTATTTTCAGCCTGAACCGAGCGCCTTCAAATTCTTATCTAAGATACTAGTAGTGTCACACTGTCTCAAGAGGCAGTGAGAGCGCAACTGCTGATAGGCAACCAGCTGTGTTCACATCAGCCTACTAAAGCCGCCCAGCACCGGTCAGTCTTGCCTGCCAGTAGGGATTGTCGAGTGATGCATAACTGACCAACTTACCGCTTGACGGTGCATGAATGAAGCGATCGTTACCTGCGTAGATGCCTACGTGAGAGCGCTTGTTTCGAGAGATGGCAAAAAAGAGCAGGTCACCGGGTTGCAATTGGGAAATTCGCACTCTTTTACTCTGGCGATATTGTTCAGTCGTAGTGCGTGAAACCTGTATACCGGCCTTGCGATAAGCGTAGTACACCAAGCCACTACAATCGAATCCACTGGGACTCGCACCGCCATAACGGTAAGGTATGCCGACCATGTCACGTGCGATGGCAAGTCCGCGGTGGGTGCCTGTTTTTGGTTTGTCTGGCGTTTGAGCTATAAAGACGGGTTCGGTAACCGGTTGTTGTTGAGTAGCGGAGATAGAGGTACACCCGGGCAATCCGCTAAGCACCAACAGAATAGCTGTGAAGAATGATATTAGCTGATATTGCGAGGTCAAACTCATGCACGCTCTTTTGTTGATGGATTACCTCTTGAATCGGCCTCTCCTACCAAAGCTTGACCGTTAATCAACCCACTTTGCCTTTTTATTGATTCGATCTGTGCACTGCGTCACACAGTGTTGCTTAGGTAAGTTCTTTCCTTCTATTTAGCTATCTCTTCTATGTTCTGCTTATAAGCTTTATGAAGATGCTTTTATGGAGTCAATCCCATTTTCCTTAACTATCTACCTACGCTGACATCTGAAAGTAATACAAGGCACTTATAACTTCTTCTGGGTTTTCTCCTGCTTGTACTCTTTGTGCTGCACTAGTTCGCATCACTTTACGAGCCTGATGAGTTAACTTTCTTACGACATTCTTATTCATGCCAAATGTTATAGGCATGCCGCGTAGTCAACACACACCTTGGGTATATTGATATTTTTGTGATTTTATAGTTTAGTTACTGCGTACATCATATAGTGCAGCACAGTCATTGCTGCTTCATGCTGCAACCAGGTAGTAAAAAACTATGTTAAAAGTATTTTGTTTATGTGGTTAATATGCAAAAAATAAGATAACTCTTTTTATCTGGACGCATCCCTGACAATAGAGTGAAGTGGTAGAAGGATATGAACCAGTATAACTATGAGCGTTGAATGTCTAAAACCACATTTATATTATTATTAATTGAATAAATTGTGCTTTTAGATATAGAGAAAATGATTTTCAAAGAAATAAATAATTTAAATCATATGTAAAGGAGGTGAAAGCTTTTTATATTATTCTTATAAAAAAATATTAAATTACTTAACTTAAAAAATGGATCACTTCAATTTTTAGCGATTCCAAAACAAGGATTTTTTATGAATAAGAAATACTTTTTTAGTTTTACAATTTTTTTGACACTTTTAATTACGGGCGCGGGTTGGTCTGGTCTGGCTTTGGCGACAGAGGATGTATCCACCACTCATACCGTCAAAAGCTATGTCATTGACGGCCCAATAACAACCATCACGGTGAATCTTCAGGTGCAAAACAATAGTGGTTCCGTCATAAATGATATGACGCTAAGCCCCGCTCCTATACCGAAAGATCTGTTGTTTACGGGGGCAGAGAATTTTGAGCCCTTGTTCCTGGGAGGTATTGCCGTTGGAGGCAATACCTCCGGGGATTATACCATTACAAGCAACAGTGGATTGCCACAGGAAGTGATTGAGTCATTGCCTATCTCCTGGGAGGTGCACTACCTTGATGGTGATGGTCAGGAAAAGTGGGCCATAACCGTTAGCGATATTTCAACTGGAGGAGAGGGGTAATGAAAATAATAAGATTTGGATTTGTTATATCCTTTATTTGTGCCTTCCTCTCTTTTCCCTTAATGGTCATGGCTGAAACGGTGACAGAAGAGTGGGTTAAGTTATATGACGGCGGTAATCTCTATAATGTTGTCGCAGATACTGTCGTCGATGATGCTGGAAACAGCTATGTAACAGGTTATAGCTCTGATGGGTCAAAAAAGGACTTTGTTACGGTAAAATACGACACAAACGGAAATGAAGTCTGGGTAACGCAATACGATAAGACTACAAATGATCAGCCCTATGCCATTGCCCTGGACGGTGACGGAAATGTCTATGTTACCGGATACAGTATCAATTACGGGTCCAGTATGGATTTTGCCACAGTCAAGTACGACACAAATGGAAATGAACTCTGGGTAAGGTATTACAACGGCCCGTCGAATCGTCATGACTATGCTACTTCCATTGCTGTAGATAGCAGTGGGAATGTATATGTTAGCGGTAATAGCCGAGGAGGATGGCCCTGGGACTATGCCACGGTAAAATATGACACAAACGGTAATGAGCTCTGGGCTAAGCGATACAACGGCTCCGGAAATAGTTATGATACGGTTAGTGATATTGCTGTCGATGATGCCGGGAATATCTTCGTCACCGGCACCGGAAACGACAGTACTACAGGTAATGATTATACGACGATCAAGTATGACACAGACGGAAATGAACTCTGGCTGAGGCAATATAACGGTGCTTCAAATTTCCCTGATGGGGCCTCTTCTATTATCGTGGATGCTGCCGGGAACAGTTATGTTACAGGCTATAGCTCCACTTCCGGATCAAATAAGGATTTTGCCACGGTAAAATATGACGCTGAGGGGAATGAACTTTGGGTAAGTCGATACACCGGCCCCGGAGGTAGATTAGATTTTGCCACCAACATTGCCCTGGACAATGCCGGGAACGTTTTTGTTACCGGCCGAAGCCAGAGTAGTAGCTGGAACAATGCTTATGTTTACGCGACGATCAAGTATGACACAAATGGAAATGAACAGTGGATAAAGAAACACGGCCCCTTAGCTACTTACAGTAATCCCTCTGACATTGAGGTAGACAATACAGGGAATATTTATGTCACCGGTATGAGCGGCAGCAGGTTTTCCACAATCAAGTATGATACAGATGGAAATGAACTCTGGTTAGAGCAATACGCCAGCCTGGAAAGTAATACACACAAAGCCATTGCTTTAGGCCTGGATAGTGCTGGCAATGCCTATGTTACGGGCTATAAATATACTTATGACGGTCATCGCACGTGGAAAGATTATTCTTATGTCACCATCAAGTACAGCAGCGGTGTCACCGACACCGATGGTGATGGGATCCCTGACATCTCTGACAACTGTGTTTATACCCCCAATCCTGATCAGGCCAATAATGACGAAGATGGTAAGGGGAACGCCTGTGATCCCGATGATGATAATGACGGCGTACTTGATGGTGCAGATAACTGCCCCTTCAACCCCAACCCGGATCAGTTAGACACGGATGGCGATGGTGCGGGTGATGTCTGTGATGGTGATCTTGATGGTGACGATATCATCAATGAAGAGGACAATTGCCCTGTTCATCCCAACACTGACCAGACAGATACGGACGGTGATGGAGAAGGTGATGAGTGTGATGCCAATGACGACAATGATGAGCACCTGGATGTAGACGACAACTGTCCAACCGTTGTTAACAACGATCAGGCCGACATGGACGGCGACGGCATCGGGAATGTTTGTGATATCGACATAGACGGTGATGGTAAAAACAATGAGGTAGACAACTGCCCCTTAACCAGCAATTCCGATCAGGACGATACTGATGGTGATGGTTTAGGCAATGCCTGTGATCCCGATGATGACAACGATGGCTATCTAGACGAAAGCGATAACTGCCCATTTGTGTCGAATGACCAGAGTGATCTTGATGGTGATGGACGGGGTAATGCCTGTGATGGTGATCTTGATGGTGATGATATTGCCAATGAGATAGACAATTGTCCAACCACCCCCAACAGCAGCCAGTTGGATACCGACACCGATGGGATTGGTGATGCATGTGATCCTGATATAGATGGTGACGGTGTGAATAACGGCGCCGACCTTTGTGCTGATACACCTCTAGGTGAGATTGTTGATCCTGAAAGTGGCTGTTCCATAGCACAACTTGCTCCCTGTGAAGGACCTCAGGGCACAACCGTATCCTGGAGGAATCACGGCAAGTATGTTTCACGGGTTGCCAAAACTGCAGAAAGTTTTGTAGAACTCGGGTTGATTACAGAAGCTGAAAAGGGTGCCATTGTATCGGCGGCTGCAAATTCAAGCTGCGGTAAATAGCATTTTCTTGTTTTAAGGGGAAATTCCTTAGAGATAATGTTTGGGGGCAGGATCTAATCCTGCCCCCCTTTCCGTATCGTGAAGCCATTATTTAATGGATTACTCTGTGTAATTGCGTCATAGAGCCAGCGCATATCCTCACCTGAATTTTTTTAGAATGCCTCCTGCTTTGATTTTTTATTTAAGGCAGCCAGCCGCCACTCTGACCTGTTAACACACACAAAGCCACTACAATCGAATCCCGGAGGGGGTCGTACCACCACCAACAATGTCACGTGCGATAGCAAGTCCACGGTGGGTGCCCGTTTTTGGTTTGTCTGGCGTTTGAGCTATGAAGAATGATATTAGCTGATATTGCGAGGTCAAACTCATGCACGCTCTTTTGTTGATGGGTTACCTCTGGAATCGGCCCCACCTACCAAAGCTTGACCGTTAATCGGTCCACTCTGCTTTTTATTGATTTGATCTATGCACTGCGTCAGATAATGTTGCTACGGCAGCAGCATCTGATATTACATGGGGCATTTGAAATGCACATAGGCAAATCAGTCGGCAAAGGGATCTGACCAGTCACCAGATAATGGCGGCTGATGGCACATCTGAGACCAACAAATCTGTTATCAAAATTAGCACTTTCGGCCAACTCCCTCCGACCAGTTGAACCCACAACACAAAGCGGACAAATTGATTGATCGGATCTTTCCCGAAAAAGACACGCGGTAGAGGCCATCAAATCTTCAGCCAGACCGCCTTCCTCCATGATATAGAGCTACAGTCTTTGCCGAAAAGGGTCATTTTCGGCAAAGACCCCATATGTCTCAATTGTTTATAGAGCGAGCAATTCAGGCAACAGCCCCTGGCTTCAATATTTGAAGGCCCCATACCAACGTCGGCAATTAATGGGGGGCCAGCCAGGCTAATGGGAAAACGCAATAACTGCCTAACAGCAGAAGTTGACTTCAAATGTAGTGCGACACGCAATCTAATAAGTTCAGGAATTTAAAGCACTTGAAAACTATCATGTTTTTAGGTGATCCCTTAGTATCAATGCCACATTCATCACAACCATTTAATTTGCATGGTTAATTGGATTTTTACATCTATTTTACCCCGATGATCAAAATGAGCTGTGTGTTAACTGGGTAATGATGCACATATGGGTTTAGGCGGAAATGATCAATGGTGTCAGACCCACTGATTCATTTAGGGCAAGAGGGGAAGTAAAATGAAAAATAAACTTGTATTGGGATTAGTATTTGGGCTTTTGATATCCAGCTCTGCTGGAGCAGCATTTGTTGCACCTGATAATGCTGTTGCATTAGTTGGTGGAGATTATGGTGGGTACCATGATGTAGGCAATCTCATTGATGGCTCAGGCTTAAGCGTACACAATGAAACTGGCGTGTTAGCAGGGACTATAGATGCAAATGATAACACCGCGTTTTACCCGACTATTTTAAACCAAACGGGAACTCTTAACTTCACTTTTGATGCTCCGCTTAATGTTAGTGGTTTCTATTTGTGGTCTGCCGTTCACCAGGGCAGCCAAACAAATAGAGGGATTCAAGATTTTACGCTTGAATTCTTTAATGGTGCCAATTCATTGGGATTAACTTCCTTAATGACGGCTACTCAATATGCAACTAATCAGCCAACATATGGAAGTGAAAGTTTTAGCGGTTTTAACTTCACGAGTGTAACGGGTGTAAATCTAAACGTGCTAAGCAATTATGGTGATGGCTACTATTACAGTGCCCATGAAGTGGGGTTTGATGCCGTGTCAGCTGTCCCTGTGCCAGCAGCAGTCTGGTTATTTGGTTCTGGTTTGATTGGCCTGTTTGGGCTAAGAAGAAAGAAATCAATGTCATCATCAGGGATCAAAGGGGTCTGACCCCAGTGATTACCTCAGTGATTCTAATTTCCCTCTTTCTATAGACTCCAAACGTCCAACATAAGTGGCAACAATCCTGCCGCAACATAACGCCGAACTTCAGCCAATGCGCAAGAAGGGTTAGCAACTGTAGCGTTCGGCTGCGAATTTTTGCTAGGCAAACACATGGATAAAATATGTGGTCCACCTCCTATTGTTTACCTACGAAGTTCGGTCGTCTATTTGTTTAGCTTTCTACTTCTCTCTAATCCAATGAGTAGATATTGCACCAAATACAATAACCATCCAGTACTAACGGTTAAAAGAATACTCTTGCTGAAATCACGGTTCATAACAAACATCTCTAATACCGATCTCTGCGCCAATAATATCGATGCGGGATATTTTTCCTCCACTTAAGTTAAGCGTCTGAAGTGTGTTTTGTCCTGCAGTGTGCTGAGCATCGGCCACCAGGTTGTTGTATTTATCGTAGGCTTTGAGTCTAAGTTGAGTATAGTGGCACCCAGTGACGTCCACAGATGATGGGCCATCTCCAAAGAGATTCTGCGGAAATGTAATTGAGGCATATTGCGCGCTACCAGACGAACTCTGTGACCAGCCAACCTTGAGCTCTTTTTTGCCATCATTGCTCGGACAATAATCGGTGACAGCGATTGAGCTTGGTGATCCGTTAGGTAAGGTTGCGGCTGTAAAAGCGACGCCATTAATGGTGATGGATTGAGTTGGTGCTATTTCCTGTTCAGAGGATATCTCTGCGCAGCGCTGACAGAGCGGAATTGGAAATGATGGTATTCCGTCGGGATGTGAATCGTAATCCGTGTTATCCGTTAAGCGGACTTTGCCACTACCATCAAGCTTGGTACGAAATAACTCATAACGTTTAGCCTGCGGTGTAGCAGAGACACTGGCGACCTTAGTCGCAATGTAGAGCCCTTTGTCATCTCCAGTGAATCCGATTGTCGAGATTTTGCTTCCACCAATAGCAGGTTGTAACGAAAACTGGTGCACAGGTGCAAAGGTACGTGAGTTAGCAACAATAATCTGCTCAATCCAGCCAGGGGCGAGTGGCACACGCACTAGGTAGGCCAGAAGTTTACCATCATGTGAGGTGGTAGGAAGCATACCCTGAGCCCAGGGTCCGATGGGGGTGCCACTGCCATCCGATTTCACAAGCCACAAGCCATAGGTAGTCGTCGGTACTCCTGGGTTTTTTGATGAATAGACAATTAAATTACCATCAAAGACCCAATCGTGACCGGCGTAGCTCCCAGGACTCCCCACCTGTATGGGGGAACCACTTCCATCAGCTCTTATGACCTTAATCTTTGCGTCGTTGATGCCTGGCGTTCGCTCTGCATAGGCGATGAGATCCTGCTGGCACGACCAGCGCGGCCTCATCAAGTTAGAAGAGGTACTAGTTTGTAATATTTGTTCCGTAGTGCCTACAGTATCAGCAAGGTCTCGCGTGGCAATTATATTCTGGCTCAGCCGCACTGATGAATAGGCCGTTTTCTGTGTATCCGGAGATACGTCTGGATGGCTATCCGCATAAGCTGGATTGTGTGAGTATAGCTCCTGACTGGTCGATGTTGTCCCAACATCCACAACCTTCATTTTGTAGATTTGCTTGTTGCCATCTGCATCGGTTACATACAACAGATTGCTGCAACCGATTAGCATGTACATAGCGCCTGTTGCCAGAATGGCATTGCGTATAGTAGTTATCACAGTCTATCTCCTTATAAAAATCCATGGGAGCGGCCGCCGATTGATCCATTAGCTGGATACAATATAAACCAGTGCCGGTAGAGAAAAATAGGAAAAAGGACGAAGCAGCGTGTCACAATCGCTACGGTTACGATCACGAAAAAACAGAAGTTAAATTGTGGTGAGCATGTATGATCCATTGCGCTCAATCCATGAATTGGGAATTTTATTCCTTATGCATATTAAGCATAGTCTTCATTATTTGCTAATACAATTAGCCCTGATCGAATATAGAAAATATAGACGCCCCTTTTTCTTAAACCCAGGGGTATTGACCAGCATCTCATTGCTATCAAATCCACTATCACCAGAAATTCTTACTGAATTCCACCTCCATCACCGAAAATCCATCCTCTCCACTGCCACTTTCCGGCCTAACCCGGCCGTCACGCTAACCGATGCCCTGCCGCTGCGCCTAGAGTGGTAGCCATTCTATGGGGGGAGAATCGGTTTCCCAGTATCAGATGAACAAGCTTGTCTGCGGCTGTGTCCGAGCAAATGACTGCTTGTGGTACGGAGAACCCATTTAATAACTGAAGGCCAATGCCTGCTTTCACTTGCGAGTTCAACCAATTGGAGACAGTGCAATACTACCGATTTGGGATTAGGAGAGAACGGCAATAATTAGTGTTTGCCAACCCATGGCTACCGTTCAGAATAGTCATTAACGTTCAGGATGTAATCAAACCTGTTTCTGATTATTTATATTTTGGAGCACACTGCATGACCACTAGCCTAGCGGTTAGCAGTGTATAAAAGACATAAACTTAATCAATAGGAATGAGTGCGTTAATTAATACACCACCACTTTCTGAGCTATCGAAATAGATTTCTCCTCCAGTTGCTAATATCCGTTCACGCATTCCAGTCAACCCCATTCCTTGTGTAACTTCATTAACATCAATGCCAACTCCATCATCTTGTATGGTTAATTGCGCTGATCTGCTGACTTCTGAATCTAATATTTCAAATAACTCGATAGATATATATCGTGCTTTTGCATGTTTTATTACATTTGTAATTGCTTCCTGAACTACACGGTATAGCGTGATATTAATGTTCTCTCCAAGATCATCTAAATTGCCATGAAGATCTATTTCAATGTTTAACTCAGGATGTTGTTGTTGAGTTTGCCTTATTAATTCTTGAAGGGTTACTTTTAGGCCAAGATCATCAAGTGAAGAAGGACGAAGCTGGCTGATCATATTGTGGATGTTTTGGATGATCTCAGCGGTGCCTTCGGCGACAATACGTGCACTTTCTCTGGCTTTTGCGTTAGTGGTATCATGTTGGCGGTAAATGAATTGCGCATGGATATTGATTGCAGTCAATAGCTGTCCAAATTCATCATGTAGTTCTCGTGAAATATGGCGACGCTCCTCTTCCTGGGTATTGAACAATCGCTGGGTCAGTGCTCGATTTTGTTCCAGCAGTTCCTGTGCGCACTGCTCGGAACGCTTACGCTTGACAATATCCTCCTCAAGCTGGCGAAAAAGTACAAAATTAGTTAGAGAGTCTGTTACTCGCCCGGCAATTTCACGAAACAGCTTAATCTCAGTATCAGACCATCTGCGGAAATAGGCGCACTGGTGCACCCCAAGCTGCCAGGGTTTACCTACCTTGGGGCGTATCGCAATGGCAATCATGGATTTGATATCAAACTGTAAAAGGGCTTCCGAGAGCACCTCAAATTCAACCACGTGATAGTCACTTGACTGACCATCTGCCATCAAATCCAATGCGCCGCTATCAATCTCTTGCATAACAGTGGTATTAACAAAAACCAGTGGCTCATCACTATCAAGCACCAGCTCAAATCCACGTACTGAGGTCTCATCTCGCGGCAGTTCGGTTTTCAATGCAAACATGCCGGGATACTCCGGCACCGTAGCTTCTATGGGGACACTCCAAGTGGGCGCGCTTGGATCACAGGGATGGATAAAAAAGGCACGATCTACCTGAAAAATCTCCAAGATCTCCTGCGCTACATGGAATAATAAATCCTCTATATCAGTGGCCTGAGTTATGGCCTTAGAGATTCGATCCAGGTTTTCAAAGTAATACTGACTCTCAGCAATTTCCTCTTCGGCTTTTTTGCTTGCTGTAATATCACGTGCCAGCCACATCACTACCGGCTTATTGTCTGTCTCTACGGGAATTAAAGCCACTCGTGCTTCAAACCAGCAGAAGCCCACTGGCACTTCTAATGAGTATTCACATACCTGGAGGTCACCTGTTTTGATAGCCCGATGGATAACTGCCACGAAGTCATCTGCCTGGTGTTTGGGAAATATCTGATGAAGCAACAACCCTATTGCTTGCTTGGCTTCCATATAAAGCAGCTGGCTGTCTGGATTGAGGATATCGATGACGAGTCCATCTTCATCAATAACTAACGCTACATCTGGTAATACTTGAGTAAAAGCGCGTAGTTGGGCTTCGCTTGTGGTTAGCGTTTCCAATCCCCTGGTTAGACTGTGTACCGAGTTAACTTCATTTGTACTCATGCTATATCCATGGGGTAAGCATGGGGTTATTTGGTCTTTGCTTTACGGGAATCATACTTTTAATTATACCAGCAAGTTTTGCATCAGCAGGAATCTCATGCGCTACCTGATAATCAAACCGCTAACTCGGATCAGCCTGTTTCATGCCGAGCATGGCATTTTAATATGCTATTCAGGTATGATTGCAGCTGCTTGGAACCTACTTAGTTACCACCTGCTGCGTATTCATCAGGGTGTTGTTAATTGCCCGCATATCCTTGAAAATAAAAGACTTAAGCCATGGCAGAGTAAAGAGAAAGCAATGCTGATCACATTCAGCGCTATCGTTTTGATGTTCACGCCACTGCTGTGCATAGCAGAGCTTAATGCTGAGAACTTGGCATCTGGTGCAATTGAGGAGGGCCAAAGAACTGAGCTCGAATCGAGCACCAATCCTGATCTGCATGCATCGCCTCTCCCCACTATCATCATTACACCTCAGTGGCGCCCAATTGATGCCCAGGATTTGCCAGCAACCGTCAATGTCATGTCCGGGCAAGAGCTGGATGCTGCAGGAGCCAGCAATACCATCGACCTGCAAAATCACGTCCCTGGATTGGTGCTAAAGACAAATGCAGTGCTAGGGCAGCCCTATCTGCGCGGGATAGGTAGCGATGTTATCTCTGCGGGCAGTGAAGCCAGTGTTGCAACCTTTGTTGATAGCATCTATCAACCACGCGCGGCCGGGGCGATACAGGATTTTTATGATATTGAGCGTGTCGAGGTTCTAAAGGGCCCACAAGCCGTTCACCTGGGTCGAAATGTTGTGGGTGGCGCAATCAGTATCATCAGCAAAGACCCCACTCCCTATTTCGACGCCTATGCTGATGCACTCTATGGCAGCTATGACAAACATCAGTTTCGTGGCGCAGTAAATATCCCTATTAAAGAGACCAACCTGGCCTTTAGGCTAGCAGGATCACTCATCAAGCGAGACGGTTATATCGATAATATATTTCGTGATAATGAAATTGATAATGAAGATTTCTATTCCTGGCGTGGAAAGGCGAGCTATGCACCATCGAATGACTTTAATCTCTTGTTTAGCACAGAACAATCCAGGGAAGACAGCACCCGTGCTCTTGGGCCACAACCCAATCCCAATGTCGGCGTTAGTGGTGGATTATTACTGGGTGGTACAGTACCGGAGGACTCAAGAGACGTCACACACAATGTCGATGAGTATGTGCATGTAGATACCGATCGCTACAGTGCCAAACTCTTCTGGGCACTGGATAGCATGGATGTGCAATCGACAACAGCTTATCAAGAATCAGATATAAGTCTAGCTATTGATATGGATGGCACTGAGGTTGATTTTTCACAAAACTTTTACGGGGAAAGCTCAGAGATCGTCAGCCAGGAGATCCGTTTCATATCCAATCAAGAGAGACCATTTGGCTGGGTTGCAGGGGCATTCTATCTACATGAGGATGCAGTCCAGCTGCTTGATGTTCACCTTCCCTTAGCTGGGGTAAGAATATTCCCGCAGGGATCAGTAAAAACAGAAGCATATGCGCTGTTTGGGCAGCTCAGCTATAAGTTTTCCGACGCATGGCAGAGCAGTGCCGGCATACGCTATAGCTACGACCGACGCAAACTGGATTTTACGCAAATCACGAATGACCCGCTTGGGGCTGTAGGTCCAGCTGGCACCGCCGTAGTCCGCCAACGTGAAAGCAAATCTTGGGATGCTTTCACACCGGAACTGAGCATAACCTATATCCCAAACTCTAATGCATTGATCTATGCGAAGGCTGCACGTGGCTTCAAGGCAGGCGGCTTTAATACCTCGGCACCTCAATCCTCATTTGATCCGGAATTCCTCTGGGCTTATGAGCTGGGTCTTAAGTCACCCCAGGCTGAGCAACGTGTAAGACTAAATGGATCATTGTTTTACTATGATTATAATGACATCCAACTAGCGACTCTTATTCAAGGCGCGCCGGTTGGGACATCGCCGACCGTTGTCAACGCGGCAAAGGCCACGATCAAGGGGCTTGATCTGGAAATATGGATGCAAGCTACAAATAGCCTTGATCTGTCTTTGGGGGTGTCGCTGTTGGATGCTGAGATTGATGAATTTGTTTCAGTCGATCCCAATAACCTAACAGCGAATCCAGACCGTTCTGGTGATCCACTCCCTCAGGCACCAGATGTTTCATTAAACTTCAGTGCAAACCAAACCTGGTCGCTTAAAGATTACGGTGATTTGGCACTCAGAGGAGAGTATCGGTATCAGTCTGCAATCTATTTCAACCCCTTTAAGGACTCTGCCCTCAAGCAAGATGGCTATGGACTAGTGAATGCAAACCTCTCTTTCGAGGGCCGCAGAGGTCATTGGTATGCTGAGCTGTTCGGTAATAATCTTACTGACAAGCTCTATGCACAAACCATTATGCGCCAGGATCCCTTGCTTGGCACACTACATTTTTGGGGTACCCCCAGAACCTTTGGCCTCAGAATCGGATACAGAATGTGAAACTTTATTGATGCTTGGGCCTTAGCGAGGAAATCAATGGAGTCAGGCTCACTGCTGTCCCACTTAATAAACAAAAAAAGGCTTAAATCCCAACAGGTTGATACAATGGAAGTGCAAACAAACACCGTAAAAACAAGAGGATTTAAGCCTTGGGACATCATAACACCGTGTACTCTCAGATTCTAAGAATGGTTCCTAGACATGAATTTGCAACTGCTGCTCATAAGCATGATGGTCATCGACGGAAAGATGCCATGAGTCGCTGGACACAGTTTATAGCTATGTCTACAGCCCAGCTAACTGGGCGGTCAAACCTTAGAGATATTGAGTCTGCATTGGCGAGCCAAAAACATCTTCGCTACCACCTGGGCAGTGGAACCGTTAAACGTACAACGCTTAGCAGGGCCAATCAAACCTTAGATTCAAAGTTCTATGAGGGACTTTTTGCAAAGCTGTATGCACGTTGTAATGGCCATTCACCTCAGCACCAGTTCCGTTTTAAGCGGAAGTTATTTTCACTGGATGCTTCATTGCTGGATGTATCGATGAAAGTCTTTCCAAATGCTGAGTACAACAGGATGAAAGCCGCCTACAAACTTCATATTGGATTAGATCATGATGGTTTGATACCCGCTTTTGCTGCGGTCACCGTAGGCAAAACAGGCGACCAAACACAAGCAAAGCTTATGCAGTTTCCAAAAGGCAGTGTCCTTGTCTTTGATAAAGGATATGCAGACTATAGCTGGCACAACCAATTGACGGATCAAGGAATATTTTGGGTGACTCGGATTAGAGGTAATGCCAAATACCGAGTGATTAAGCGGTGTAAGGTGAACAGATCACAGGGCGTTACCAGTGATCAGATCATTGAATACACATCAATCCGTTCCAGCAAAAATAACCTGCGGGCAGTCAGGCGGGTTGGGTTTCGTGACCCTGAAACAGGCAAACACTATGCCTTTATTACCAATCATTTTGACTGGTCTGCTAAAACCATAGCTGATATTTACAAACAACGCTGGCAAGTGGAATTGTTCTTTAAATGGGTTAAGCAAAATCTAAAAATCAAAGCTTTTTTAGGGAATACAGACAATGCAGTGATGACACAGGTCTTTGTAGCACTCTGTGTATATCTGATCCTGGCATACCTTAAGTTTCAAGCCAAGATAAGCCAAAGCCTTCAGCAAATGAGTCGGTTAATCCATCTGAATTTGTTTGCTAAACGGGATTTGATTCAACTATTCAAACCACCGCCAGAAGCTATTAGTACATCACCACAATTGAGATTGATATGATGGCTAGAATAAGTGGGACAGCAGTGAGTCAGGCTTGATTGAAAAAAGACTGATCTATTTTAGTCATGAGAGGGCAAGTCTTGCAGCGTGCCTTTTCCACCTCAAATGGCCGCTAACGCTGGACTCCAGCCGATTGGCGACACTTCAATACTACTGATTTAGGATTAAGGGTGAACGGCAGCTCATGGCACATTGCACTCGTTCTTTGACAGAAGACCAATGACCGGTTCTGCTGGTGAGCTGCCATTGCTCCAAAGCAGTCATTTAAATCAATTTTACAAACTTCTGATTTGGGTCGGCAGCAGCCTCTCTTTCCATTTAATCATAGCCTGCCCTCAATTAAGACTATTTCACCAAATGCCTGAATTTCTGGTAGGCTTCTTTTCCCTGGAGATTCCCCATATCTGCCGCGATCTTTGCATCTTCTACTGCTCCAACTATATCCCCCTTACGGTACTTGGCTCCGCCACGCTCTACGTAAGCATTGGAATTATCTGAATGCAACTGAATATATTTGTCCCAATACGAGACGATCTGATTCCAGTCTTTGCGCTTTGCCAGAATCCAGTCCAGTAACTGGTAAAAACCGTATTCACTGGGATCAAGTTTAATTGCCTTTTTTATATCTTTTTCAGCAGCTTTTAGCTTGTTGTTATCAATGAGTGCTCTTGCACGTCGACTATAGTTATAAGCATCCACTGGGTTTAATTTGAGGGAATGGTTGTAGGCTTTAATGGCTTGCTTTACTTTCCCATTTTTTTTCAGTTTATAACCTTTACTCGCAAATAATGCAGCAATTCTATTGCTACGTTTTTTAATTTTCTCTTTGTTATATTTCAGGGCCTTTGCTTTTAAAATATCAGATTTAGCCAGTTCAAGCTTATCCTGTTGGATATAAATATAAGCCCTTCGATAATAATAATTACTTTCTTCTGCATACAACGCTATCGCCTTGCTATAGTCTGACAAGGCTTCATCAAATTGTTTATTAAAGCTATAAGCCAGGCCGCGATTCATATAGACCGAGTGTATCTCTCCATATGCCAAAGCCTTAGTAAATGTCTCAATGGCTAATTTATACGCCTTGCTATCCTTCTGCAAATCACCAGCCTCCTCAAGAATTAATCCCGGTAACATTTTTATTCTTGGATTATCATTTGAATATTGTTCTGACTCTTCAGCAAAGGCCATCATCGCTTCAAAAGAGCCGCCCCAACGAGGCGTCAGGGAGTTTAAGTATATTTTCCTGATTTCATAAGAGGCCGGAGTGAAACTAAGTGCTACTGTAGTATGCATGAACTCATCAGGATTGTTTTTATCCGCTTTCGCCATGTTGATCAACAACCCATAGCCCGGCATGATTTTGGGGTTTATTTTTAATGCCTTTTTCAGATCAGTTCTTGCTTTTAAGAAAAACCTCTGCATAACATCAAACTGCATCTGCTCTGTTTCACTGGCCCATTTACTGCCACGCACATTCCAGCCCATGCGGTAATAATAGGAAGCTCTTGCCAGGTAGGGTTGGTAAAACTTAGGGTGCGCTGTAATCCATTCAGATAACAGCTGCTCATATCCATCACCATCAAACTGGAAAGCTTTATAAGCGGTAAACAGCTTTTCTTCTTGTGTAATATCTCTTTCAAGCTGTTTTTGGAAATGCTCTAGAATTTGGTTTAAATCAGAAAAACGCTTCCCGCTGAGCAGAGACTGAAGTTTTAGCGTAATACTGTCAGGTAATCTTTTGTTACCTGAGCTAACACTAATAGGCAGTGGTTTTGGCTTGGTTTGCTTACGGATTTTTGAAAGAGATTTTTTCTGCTCTTTCACTATTCTCTCTGTTTCATTTTTTTTGACTGGTGGTTTATCACTGAACTGTACTCGGCCGTTTTCATCCACCCACTTATAAACCTTTGCTTGGGATGGTGAAAACCCAAGCAAAATAAAAAAACCTAGAACAATAGTAAAAATATTGATAGCCAGTTTGAATGGCTTAAATCTGTTCCAATCCATTTTCCTCAATTCTCTATAATTATTTTATTAAGCATTATTAGTGACCTGAAACCTTTTCCTTCCCGGTTCGTTCACTTTCATTGACATTTATGATGCCCAGCTCAATCAACAGGGTCCACACAAATTAAGTTTACCTACATTGCGACTGCTAAGGGTCCAGAGTGTGTGAAAACTCTGCAGCAGGCTGATGGCAAGAATCGTTATTAAATGTAGCGTCATACGCAACTGATTAGCACTGTGGTCAATAACATTCTTGTAGTAGCAAGACTGGCTCACTTGAAATATTTTAAGGCTTAAAAACGATTGCAGAAGGCCATTTTTGAGTTTTCACACAGGCTGGGCCGTAAGCAAACATCATCTCACTAATCAACAACCCTAACAAACATAAGTAAAAACCAGAACTATGTCACACTTTGGGAGTGCAATAGTTCCGGTTTTTGACTCTAAATAGCAAAAGCCATCCCCACCTTAATGGAGCATAACTATTACCTTACATAACCCACAACAGAGATAAAATGGCTAATAGAACCCAACAAAACAAACAGATGCCAAATGCCATGGGCATGGCGAAGTTTATTCATGCTATCCAACATATAAAATATAACTCCCACAGTATAGGCAACACCACCCACCGTAAGCCATACCATGCCTGCCGTCGGAATAGCCATCTGAAGATTGGAATATTCAAGAACGCATACCCAACCCATCACCAGATAAATTGGCAGTTGCAGTATCTCGATACGTTTTGGAATGAAGGCATCAAACAACATACCAACAACAGCAAGCCCCCAAACAAAAGCCAACATTAACGGCCCATTACCATTCCCTAGTGATACCAGCATATAGGGTGTATAGGTGCCTGCAATCAGCAGGTAAATCGAAATGTGGTCGATCTTTTGAAAGAGTTTCTTAAGCTTTGGTGGGTGAAAACTATGGTACAGGGTAGACATGGTATAGAGCATTACCAGTGTAAACCCGAAAATCGTGAAGCTTGCAATTAACAGCGGATCTTTCTGCTGAACACCGATTGTCAGCAGTGCACCTAACCCCACCAGTGCCAATACAGCACCAACCAAATGAGTAATACTATTAAACCTTTCTCCGTAATACATAGCGTTTTACTTATCACATGTTTAAGTTGAGATGATACTGAAATCATAGCAGAATCATTAAAAGCACAAGATCTTCTATCAGGTTTGGCAGATCTGTATTGATAGTATAAGGGCCAAAGCATGACAGACCAGCAAAGCGAACCAGCATGGACACCCATTGTCAGCATCATTATCTGCGTTATTACATTTGCCGCAATATTTATTTGGTTAAGAAGTGCAAGCGACTTCAATTTGATCCCATTAATAGCTATCACGGCGGTCACAGGGTCAATAGCCGCCACTCTGCTAAATGCACTGGTTCAAGCCATTATTAATGCAATTCTTGGAGTGCGATCCACACAAGGCGTACAACAATCCCAAACACCGAAAAACTCTAAAGATACAAACCAATAACCTTGGTTAAGGTAAGGGAGGCACCTATGAAAGACCAGTAATTCATTCTTTTATAGGCCACTAATCGGAGTATACTCAAACAAACAGGGAACCTTATTCCTGATATTTAGTAATGTAATCACCTCAATAAAAGCTGATAAACAAGGAGCAATCACTACCGCAACACCCTTCATCACCTCTCTAAATAAAAGGAGTTTTATCATGAGCGCAATTGCAGGAGAACGGCTGATCTTCGGTCAGCAGCAGGGCAACAATCTTGAATTGATGGTCTTCGGGGATGAGTATTACGCTCGCTATGCAACACCCGATGGTTTTACCGTCATTTACGATCTCGACTGTGGGCAGTACTGTTATGCTGAGCTGCGCGAGGGTCACTTCGCATCAACCGGCACCCCGGTATCAAAACCACCCCCCTATGGCATCCGCCGCCATATCAAAGAAGAGCAAACAATACGCAACACAAAATTCAGCAGCCGTTTTGATGGGTTGCAGCCCCGCGAAGCACTGTTAAGCGCCAGCTCCAACACAATGCGCACCATGGGGCCAAACAGTGGCCTATTACCTGGTCGTCAGGTGGCGCGTGATAATAATATTCGCGGTAACAATAAAGTTAGGGGCTTGACCATTTTAGTGGAGTTTCAGGATATACACTCCACTATCACAGAAGATGATGTTAATGGGTTACTCAACGCAGACAACTACACCAAAAACGGTAATTTTTGCTCCGTCCGGCAATACTTTCAAATGATGTCAGGTGGCAAGCTTGACTATAGTAACCGCGTCATCGGCCCTATCCGTCTGAGTCAAAAACAGAGCTACTATATCAACCGCTTACTCGTTCCTGAAGCGCTGGAGCTGGCACTCAGTCAACATAATCTCAACCTGGATGATTTTGATTCACTTGGTGAAGGTATCCTTGATGCAGTCAATTTTATGTATGCAGGGCGTACCCTCTATGCGGGTAATCTTTGGCCACATAACTCAGTCAGACAAATGCAGATTGGCAACCACCAAACCCATTTTTATACCCTGCAAAGCCTTGGACGTAGCCGCATTGATTTGAGCATTGGCACCTTTGCCCATGAGAGCGGGCACATGCTCTGCCGCTTTCCTGATCTCTATGATTATGGTCAACGGGATGGTGACTTTGAAAAGAGTAGTGGCCTGGGTCGCTACTGCCTGATGAGTTCAGGCAACCACCTTAACCGGGGGAAGACACCCTCACCTATCTGTACCTATCTACGTGATCTGGCAGGCTGGTGCGATAACGAAGTCATTCTCAACAATCCGGGTGCCCATATTGCAAAACATGGTGACTATAGCACTGCCATGCGCTTCATGACTGACAAGCCACATGAGTATTTTATGATTGAGAACCGCCATCAGGAAGGGCTAGACAGTTTTCTACCAGATGCCGGACTGGCGGTGTATCACTGCGATACCCGCGGTTCCAATGAGTATCAGGATGGCACACCTGACAAACATTATCAGTGTGCGCTCATTCAAGCTGATGGACTCAACGATCTGGAAAAGAGCACCATGGGAGGCGATAGCAATGATCTCTTCTCAGCCATCGACGGTGTTGCGCTATCCGATACCACACTGCCCCACTCCAGAGAGTGGGATGGTAGCGACTCTGGTCTGAAGCTTGCCAGCATCAGCCCTTATGCCAGTGAAATATCATTTACTATTGGTGACCAGGTTAGCATCAATCAAGTTGTAGGCCGCACCACTGCCGATCTCATTATCCCCGACAATGATGCAGCGGGCATATATAGCCCGATAGCCATTACACAACCAGGAACCTTAACCGGCCTACGGATCATTCTCGCCATTAGTCATACCTATCGGGGAGACCTCAATGTCCGATTGGAGGCACCATCCGGCAAAGGCGTAGTACTGCACAGCAACGAGGGCGGTTATCTGAATGACCTGCTACTTGATTTAACTATGGATAGCTATCCAGCACTAAAGGAGCTACAGAGTGAACCAATAGAAGGCAATTGGCAGCTGCATGTCAGCGACTTGGCAGCTGCAGATCAGGGCCGTCTTGATAGCTGGGAAATCACTCTTGATTATGAGGCAACTGAGCACACTTCATCTGCTGAGATATCACCAAATGCTATCATTCCCGACGCTGATAATAGTGGCATCAGAAGCTCTATTATGATGGCTGATAGCGGCAATGTTAAAAGCATTGAGGTCGAAGTTGACATCACCCACAGCTATCGTGGTGATCTGCACATCGAACTCATCTCACCCAGCGGACAACATGCACTGCTGCGCAGTCGCAATGGTGACAGTCGGAACGATATACATGCCATCTACAGCGACCAATCAACTACTCCACTACAAGTGATGATAGGAGAAGAAGTCGAAGGTGAGTGGACATTACATGTGCGCGACCTGGCCCGCCAAGATCAAGGCACACTAGAGCACTGGGCAATCACTATGAAGCGGTAATGCAACACCCGCCCCTGCCATACCAAGTGGCAGGGGCAGATCAAAAACCAATGATCCTACAGAAGCAGATAATCCATTTATAAGGAACGCAATAAACAATAAATAAAACAAGGTATTTAAAACCACCCTATCTTTTGTCAAGAAAACTTAGCTTTATTTATTTTATTTTCCTGACTTCTTTTTTTTTGCTATTGTCCTTCTGTATTTTCTGACAAAAATCAACCAAACCATTTTGGCAATTTGCCCAAAATATTAAGGACTATTGTTACTTGGAACACATAATGATTAATCTAAAATCACTACTCGTTTTACCTTTACTTATCACGTTATTGATACCCATCAACGCTACTGCAGAAAAACAAGATAGCCTATCAGAAGCGATCAACACAGCAGGCATGCAAAGAATGCTATCCCAAAGGATTGTCAAGGCATATCTATTCCACGGCATGGGAGTCCGATCAGACAAGGCCCATAGTCAATTAGCAGAGAGCCTTAGCCTCTTTAAGAAAAATCACGCTTACCTAAAGAGATCTATTTCAAATGCTGAAATTCAGGATATGCTTGCATTTCTCGATCTCATGCTAAATCAATATTCAAACATTGTATCCAAGCCCTACAATCAAAGCGGTGGTGCCGAAGCACTTGACCTAAGTGAAACCATACTGGAAAGCAGCAATGCCATCGTCAAAAAACTTGAGTCAATGTCAAAATTTAAAAAAGAAAAAATAATCAATATTTCTGGCCGGCAGCGCATGCTTTCCCAAAGAATTGCAAAATTTTACATCGCATATCAAGCCGGGTTTCGCGATGAAAACACTGTTACCCAGCTTAAAAATGCAGTAAAAGAGTTTGAGGATGCACACAAAACACTAACCGAATCAAAACAAAACACTGCAGAAATATCCAGCATGATATCTAGAGTGGGTATGCTCTGGAAACTGGTTAGTAAGTTTTTTCTTGATGTTGAAAAAGGCGGACTCCCGGTAAGCGTATTGACCATTACGGATCAAATTCTAAAAAGCATGAATGAAGTAACACTGGCCTATGTCGATACTAAAGCTGGCAAAGCTGCCATTTAAACAACTCACTGGTTTTTCAATTGCACACACCCCCACACAATTTACTTAGCCAGGAATGGGAAATCCTGCATCAAGACCATGAGCAGTACGACCGTTATGGCTTGCTGATTAAGCTTACGGCCATATTAGCCTGTCTGCTTTCATTGGGACTAGCTATGAGTCTATGGCTGGCACTCATGTTTATTTTGGTTTTGTGGCTACAAGAGGGCATCTGGCGTACTGTGCAGGCCCGTACCAGCGAACGCCTACTGGTCATTGAAAAAACATTGAAAGAACCAGGCGACCAACCGGCTATGCAGTTTTATTCAAACTGGGAAGCCAACCGCCCAGGGATGGTTGGTCTAGTCAAAGAATATCTGCTTAATGCGCTACGGCCAACAGTGGCATATCCCTACATAATATTGCTAGGCATTAACATAACTGTGGCACTAGTTAGCGCATAGGAGTACGTTGTATCCAGTAAAATGTAGCATCACCACTTGGGAGAGAGAGGCAATGCCTGTAACTGAGCCCTTAGAAAAGAGAGAGGTGATAACGGCCTTCCTGCGCCATGAGGGGAAAATTCTGCTGGTAAAACGCAGTGAGAAAGTAGGCAGCTACCAAGGACATTGGTCCGCTATCAGCGGCTATCTGGAAGACCCTACCCCCTTAGCCCAGGCACAACGTGAAATTAGAGAAGAGACCGGACTCGAAACCAGCAATATTGAACTCATCCGCTGTGGTAAACCTTTAGAGATACCATCACCCGAACACCACTGCTGCTGGGTTGTGCACCCCTTTTTGTTTGATATCAAAGCCCCCCACCAAATCAGGCTGGACTGGGAGAATAGCGAATTTTCCTGGGTTGAACCTGCATCAATCAGCAACTATACAACTGTCCCCATGCTGCAAGAGGCCTACCGTGCCTGTGTGGTGGAGTAATGAATCAGCACAGTTTTAATCTGGCAATAAAATCAATCCGTAACGACCGCCAAAGTGGTGCCAGTGAGCTGGCACGAAAGTGCCTCTCCATAGTTGCTGAGAGTGCATACAAAACGCCAGCAGACAATGCCACTGAACTCAAACAACTGCTAATGCAACGAGCAGCTCAGCTGGCCACTATCCGCCCCAGCATGACACCGATTGAGAATCTACTTAACACTTGGTGCTCAAATGTTTCACTACTACCTGAAACAGAGTTGCCCGTTATACGCAAACAGGCTGCTGTAGCAGCCAATGATCTGATCGAGATATCACACCAAGCTGCTCAGCAATGTGCTATACGGGCAGCTGAATATATAGGGCCAAACCAAACCCTTTTCACCCATAGCTTAAGCAACACAGTTATGGAGGTTTTTAAGACCTTAAGCTCACAAGGCACACAGGCCATAATCACCGAATCACGCCCACTTAACGAAGGTCACCTGCTGGCAAAACAGCTATCGGAATGGCATATCCCCACAACACTGATCACCGATGCCCAAATGGGGCTTTTCATTACCAAGGCTGATGCCGTGCTAGTAGGCGCAGATACCCTTCTGGCCGACGGCAGCCTAATCAATAAGGCAGGCACCTACCCCTTGGCTCTGATGGCATATGAGCACAGCATCCCATTTTATGTTTGCTGCGAGAG
>Ga0316192_10000695_pt1 | contig 24557 bp, 25 predicted proteins | sample MerIslwburrow_MG_FD_204931 | JGI IMG/M metagenome (GOLD analysis project Ga0316192, IMG submission 204931) | Coastal sediment microbial communities from Maine, United States - Merrow Island worm burrow | ecosystem: Environmental > Aquatic > Marine > Coastal > Sediment | place: USA: Maine...
ATGCCATTTTCCGGGTCAAGAAAACGGAGTCCACCATGGGTCGTTACGTGGATACTGACTATGCAAAATGCATCGGTTGTCATATCTGTCAGGACGTTTGTCCGTCAGGCTATATCCAGATGGGGCTGGGAGAGTAAACCATGAATTGGCGCCGCACCTGCATCGCTATGCTGGCGGTTATGCTTGTTGGCATAGGTGGTCCGGGCGCGGTGGTTTATGCAGAGGAAGGCAAGGCGGCCACAAACACGCTGCTGCCCGTTATTCCGACGGGCCAGGGCGATGCCTGTGTCGAAGAGACCGGCTTCATGCGGCGCAATCACATGGAACTCCTCAAACACCAGCGTGATGACACCGTACTCGATGGTGTTCGCGATGAGCAGTACAGCCTCAAGGAATGTTTAGACTGCCACGCGGTTTACGGCCCTGATGCAAACCCTGTCACGTTTACCGATCCGTCACATTTTTGCCGTTCCTGTCACGATTATGCCGCTGTCAGTATCGATTGTTTCCAATGCCATGCATCGCGCCCGGAAAGTGGAGCATTACCTGCTGACCATCAATTTAGCGGCGCATTTCCAGGCACATCAAAAGTGAATGGATCTGAGTAGAAATATGAGCAGCAAAACAAAAGATAAAAAGATGACCGGGACACCCGGCTTTGATCCGGCACGGCGCAGCTTCCTGGCGGCGATGGCCAAAATAGCGGGTGTAACACTGGCGCCGGGTGTTGTTTTATACGGCATCAGCAAATCTTCGCCCGCAAATGCTGCTGCGACAAGCGACGTACGCTGGGGCATGCTGATCGACCTCGGCCGCTGCGACAACGGCTGTGATGATTGCGTTTCCGCCTGTGCAAAGGAAAATGGCTTACGTGGTTTCGGCCGGCCGGACACCGATGCTCAGTGGATCAGGAAAGTTGACATCAAGGACCCGGAAACCGGCTACAGCAAGTCACTGCCGGTGATGTGCCAGCACTGTGAAAAGCCGCCCTGTGTGGATGTTTGTCCGACCGGCGCCTCTTTCAAACGCGCCGATGGAATCGTACTGGTCAACAAGCACACCTGCATCGGTTGCCGTTATTGCATGATGGCCTGCCCTTACAAGGCGAGATCATTTGTGCATGAAACACTGGAAGACCAGAAACCCCATGCACCTAGGGGTAAAGGCACGGTAGAAAGTTGCACCCTGTGTGTTCACCGTATCGATTCCGACCGCCAGCCGGCGTGCGTGGAAGCGTGCTCTGACAGCGGTGGCGGAGCCATGCTGTTTGGCGATTTGAATGACCCGGACAGTGAAATCTCGAAGCGTGTCGCCACCTATGCATCGCAGCAGATCCGTGCAGATCTCGGCCTCAACCCCGGTATACGTTACAGGAACCTTTAACAGCAGCTATCAACTGGAATCATGACGTGAAGCCAATCACATACAGCGAACTCAAAGGCAACAGCAAGCCCTTTTATGCCCTGGCTGCGATTCTCGCCGTGTTCATCCTGATTGCCCTGGCCTGCGCCTATTACATGGAACATTCCGGTCACCACGTGACAGGTATGACCAACCAGATTGTCTGGGGTATGCCGCATGTTTTTGCCATTTTCCTGATTGTTGCGGCCTCCGGCGCCCTGAATGTCGCTTCAATCGGCACCGTGTTCGGCAAGCCCATATATAAACCATTGGGACGACTTTCAGGATTATTGGCCATCGCACTGCTGGTCGGCGGCCTGATTGTCCTGGTACTCGACCTGGGCCGGCCCGACCGTCTGATCGTGGCAATGACCAGTTACAACTTCAAGTCGATATTTGCGTGGAATATCTTTCTCTATGTCGGTTTCATGGTCGTGGTTGCCGCCTACCTGTGGGTGCAGATGGAACGGCGTATGAACCGTTTCGCCAAAACGGCGGGTATGCTGGCCTTCATCTGGCGCCTGGTACTGACTACCGGTACTGGTTCAATTTTCGGTTTTCTCGTCGCACGTGAAGCATACGATTCCGCGATCATGGCACCGCTGTTTATTGCCATGTCATTTTCCTTTGGTCTTGCCGTTTACATTCTCATCCTGCTGGCTGCATATCACGGTAGCAACCGGGACATCGGAAATGTCGTTACACGAAAACTCGGACGCCTGCTGGGTATTTTTATTGGCACCGTGCTCTTTTTCACGGCGATACAGCACCTGAACAATTTATATGCGGCAGAACACGGTGCGGTGGAGCGGTTCATACTGGTGGACGGCGGTATCTACACCCTGCTGTTCTGGGCCGGACAGGTTGTTGTGGGCGGCTTAATACCATTGTTCCTGGTTTTCCGCCCGGCCAGTGCCGATTCACAAGACTCCAGCCGTGACATCATCCTGGCTTCAATCCTGGTAATACTGGGCGGCTTCGCACAGGTTTACGTAATCGTGATCGGCGGTCAGGCCTTCCCGCTGAACCTGTTCCCGGGTATGGAGGTGTCTTCAGGTTTCCACGATGGAGTGGTCTCTGCCTATGCACCAAGCTTTCCGGAAATTGGTCTCGGTCTTGGCGGTGTTGCATTGGCGGGTCTGATTATTCTTTTAGGGATCAAGGTGCTGCGTTTCCTGCCTGTTTCACTGGCAGATGCCGCGATAGACCCCCACCATAAAGCTGCCAGCAGCAAGCCATAGCACCCGCGTCCCGGGAGGTACACTCACATGGCCCATATTTACATCGCTGCCGCACATAAGTCCTCAGGAAAAACTACCTTATCAGTGGGCCTGACAGCTGCCCTGGTAAAAAGAGGCCAGGCAGTACAGACCTTCAAGAAAGGCCCTGATTATATTGATCCGCTGTGGCTTGCACGTGCCGCTCAACGACCCTGCTACAACCTGGATTTTTTTACCCAGACCCGCGATGAGATCATCGACACCTTCGTCTCCCGCCTGGATGGATCACACATTGGTCTGATCGAAGGCAACAAGGGCCTCTTCGATGGGGTTGATGTTGATGGTACGGACAGCAATGCCGCACTTGCAACCATGCTGGCTGCGCCGGTTGTGCTGGTCATCGACAGCAGCGGTATGACCAGGGGAATCGCCCCGCTTATCCGCGGTTATCTCGATTTTGATCCGGATGTAAATATCTGTGGAGTCATCCTCAACAAGGTCAGCGGGGCACGGCATGAGTCCAAGCTGCGCGGGGCACTGGAGCGCTATACCGATACTGAGGTTCTCGGCGCCATTGGTCGTGACAGGGCACTGGAAATCCCTGAACGTCATCTAGGTCTGATACCTGCAAACGAGACCAGCGGAGCCGGGGCGGCCGATACCATGATCGCACGCCTGGCTGATGCCGTAGCAGCTGGTGTTGACCTTGATCGCATCATGGAACTATCCAAAACAGCCGACTCGAGTGCCACCACAAAGGCAACATCCGGTGGATCACTGAAGCGACCCGGCAAACCCAAACCCGATGTACGTATTGCGATTGCCCGTGATGCCGCCTTTGGCTTCTATTATCCCGACGATCTCGAAGCATTCGGGCAGGCAGGTGCTGAACTGGTCGATTTTGATACGCTCACCGATACACATCTTCCCGAAGCTGACGGCATTTTTATTGGTGGCGGTTTTCCTGAAACCCAGTTGGAAGCCCTGTCTGCCAACAAGAGCCTGCTTCAGGACATCCGCGAGGCACTGGCTGCAGGAAAACCCGCCTACGCCGAGTGCGGCGGCCTGATGTATCTCGCACGAAACATCCGGTGGCGGGGTGAATGCCGCGACATGGTCGGGGCTGTACCGGCGGACATACGGGTAGGCAATCGCCCGCAAGGCAGGGGCTACATGATCCTTGAAGAAACCGGCAATAGCCCGTGGCCGAAACCATCCGATGTGACATCACGGAACAGCAGTTACAACGAATCCGCCGCCCTCCGGGTGCATGAATTTCACTATGCCCGTTTGCAGAACCTTGGCGGGGATCATGTCTACACTCAAAATGTTTTACGTGGTGCCGGTATCGATGGTGTTCATGACGGCCTGGTCATTAACAATCTGGTGGCGGGTTTTGCACACCACCGCAATACCTCGGCCAATCCATGGGTTGAACGCTTTGTCGCATTTGTCCGGGAACACTCAGGCTAGGAACCTGCTGGATTTAACATTCAGAAATTTGCCAGCGACATCTGCTTCGCGTTAATGTCTCCCCGGGACTTGTAAGAATCAATTTAAACCAAATATCAGTAGCAGCAACCCGGGCCGGTGTGAATCCCCGGTTTTCCTGAACGGAACGGACACAAAAATAGGCGATTAGAAACTGATGAATACATCCGCAGGAACAAGCAATGACCCGATCGAAGCGGAAGCACTTCGCCTGTTACGTTTATTGATTCATGTTGAATGCAGCACGGGCCGAAAGTGGAATATTGAAACCTGCAGGGAAATTGCTCCGCTGACACTGGAAATCAACCGGCTGAAAAAGGAGAAAAATGCGGTAATTCTCACCCACTCCTATGTGGAGCCCGAGGTCATTTACGGGGTTGGCGACTTCAAGGGCGATTCCTACTACCTGGCCGACCAGGCAAGAAAGGCAAAGGCGGATATCATCGTATTTGCCGGTGTTGTGTTTATGGCTGAAACAGCCAAGATATTGTCACCGGATGCACTGGTGGTTGTACCCGACCGGGATTCGGGTTGCAGCCTGGCAGACTCCCTCACTGGCGAGGATGTACGCAGACTGAAAGCCCTGTATCCGCAGGCAGCGGTCGTGTGCTACATCAATTGCACCGCAGATGTTAAAGCAGAATCAGATGTCTGCGTAACATCCAGTAACGTGTACAACATCGTGGCCGGCCTGCCCGAAAAACAGATTCTTTTTGTGCCCGACCGTTTGATGGCCGATAACATCCGCAAGGAACTGGCGAATCGCGATATCGACAAGGAAATCATCTCCTCTGACGGAACCTGCGTGGTGCACGAGGAATTCACTGTCGAGCAAATTAACGAGGCACGTAAAACATTTCCGGGTCTGAAGATTGTTGCGCATCCCGAGTGCACCCAGGAAGTGGCAGCGGCGGTCGACTTCCTTGGCAGTACCGGCGAAATGATGAAATATGTCAAAACCACGGAAGCACCTTACTTCCTGATGCTGACCGAATGCGGCCTGGTCAGCCGCCTGGCCATCGAAGATCCCGAGAAAAACTTTATCGGCGGTTGCCGCTTGTGCCCCTATATGAAAATGAATTCGCTGCTTAAGATCCGTGATGCACTGCTTGACCCGCAGCCTGAACAGATCATAACGCTCGAAGAGGATCTAAGAAAACGCGCTCTGAGTTGTATTGAAAGGATGTTTGAACTTGCAAACTAAAATAAACATGCTGATCGACCTGGCGCTGGACGAAGACGCCGCATTTGGCGACGTAACCAGTCAATCAGTCTTCCCCGTGGATCATGTCTCGCAGGCACAGATACTGGCCCGTCAGGACATGGTCATTTGTGGTCTGGAGATCGCAAAGCGTGTTTTTCTTCGCTTGGATCCCGGCCTTAAAGTCGATCTTGAAGTCAAGGAGGGCGAACCGGTGGCCACCGGTACCGTTGTGATGAGAATTAAAGGCTCAACGATATCCCTGCTGACCGCTGAGCGGACGGCTTTAAACTTCCTGCAACATTTGACCGGTATTGCGACACTTTCGCGGCAATATGCCGATGCGGCAGCGAAAGCGGGAACCGGTGTGCGTATCGTTGACACCCGGAAAACAACACCGGGTTGGCGGGCGCTGGAAAAATACGCCGTGCGTTGCGGTGGTTGCTTCAATCACCGCTCTTCCCTGGGCGAGCACGTACTCATTAAAGAAAACCATATCGCGGCGGCAGGCTCCCTTGCAAAGGCAGTCGGATTGGCCCGTGATAATGCACCACACTGTGCAAAAATCGAAGTAGAAACTGAAACCCTGAACGACGTCGAAGAGGCCCTGGAAGCCGGTGCTGAAGTGATCATGCTCGACAATATGCCGCCTTCACAGATTCAGCAGGCAGTGGAGATAATCAATCAATCTGCCATCATTGAAATTTCCGGCGGCATCTCGTTGGAGACCATCGCGAATTACGCCTTACCGGGCGTCGACGTGATCAGCGTTGGTGCACTGACCCACTCCGCACCCGCAGCAGATTTCAGTATGATCATACCTGTTTCCGGTACGGAGCCGTCCTGAATGAAAGTAATTCACACTGACTGCCTGGTTATCGGTGCCGGCCTGGGTGGCGCAGCCTACGCATTGCATGCCGCGCGTGCCGGACTTGATGTACAACTGTTGTCCCTGGGCGGGTCTTCCGAGGCCAACAGTGACTGGGCCCAGGGCGGCATAATTTTCGATACTTCCAGCCGGACGGATTCCCTCGCCGGGGATATCATGACAGCCAGTGACGGCATGGCCAACCCGGCCGCGATCGAGCAGCTGGTAAAAGAAGGTCCGACGGCGGTTCGTGAACTATTACTGGATGAGCTGGACGTCGCATTTGACCGCGAATCCGACGGTGAGCTTGAATTAACCCGCGAAGGCGGCCACAGCGAACGTCGTATCATTCACGCAAAGGACATGACAGGTCACGCCATTCTTTCGTCCGTGGCTGCCAGTGTTGATGCAACTCCCAACATTACACGGCAGATGGGTGCGGTCGCGATTGACCTTTTGACACTGTCACACAATACCGACAAACCTGCCGACCGTTTCGAGCCGCTGACCTGTTTCGGTGCCTATGTTCTGGACGGTAACAGCGGTAAACCAATGGCGATCGTGGCCCGCAAAACCATACTGGCGACCGGTGGCCTCGGCCAGGTTTTTCAGCACAGCACCAACCGCCAGGGATCGGTCGGCCACGGTATCGCGATGGCCTACCGGGTCGGCGCCCGCCTGATCGATCTTGAATATGTGCAATTTCATCCCACGGTTTTTTACGGCAATAACGCACCGCACTTTCTGATTACCGAAGCCTTGCGTGGTGAGGGTGCGGTACTGGTTAACAGCCGTGGCAAAAAATTTGTCGACGCTTTTCATCCAAAGGGATCACTGGCGCCGCGTGACATCGTATCGCGCGCGATTCACCAGGAGATGATCGCCAGCGGCGATCCATGTGTTTTTCTCGACCTGTCTGCGCTCAAGCCCGACTACATCCGTGAACGTTTCCCGTTTATATACAAGCGCTGCACTGAACAAGGCATCGATATTACGTCCGAACCCATACCGGTGGTGCCTGCCGCGCACTATTCCTGCGGCGGTATTCATACGGATCTCAATGGGAGAACCAATGTAAGACACCTGAACGCAATCGGTGAAACGGCCTGCACCGGCCTGCACGGCGCCAACCGCCTTGCCAGCACGTCCCTGCTGGAGTGCCTGACCAGTGCGAAATTCACCGCAATGGGCGATATCAGCGATATTGAACAGATGGAGTTTCGCCTGCCTGGACCGCGCTCATGGGAAAGCCCGCACCACCATGCCGATCCAACACTGATCCAGCAGGATCTTAGCCAGGTACGGCAAACCATGTGGAATTATGCCGGTATCGTGCGCTCCAGGCGCCGCCTGACCAGGGCAAGACGCATACTGCTTGAGCTACGCGAGGAAGTGCAGACGTTCTACAGTGACTGCCACCTGAGCCCCGAGTTGATCGAACTCCGGAATGCAGTGCAAACCGCCTTGCTGGTGGTACATGCCGCGAGACTGAACCCGGACAGCAAGGGCTGCCACTTCGTGGTGGATGACGATTAGTGTAGCGTCAACACTAAGGCCGTGACACCGCCTTGATTTCCATGAAATCCTCCAGGCCAAACAGACCACCCTCACGACCAAGCCCTGAAGACTTATAACCTCCAAACGGGCTGCCGTATCCGCACTCAGTTCCATTGATATAAACCTGCCCGGCACGCAGTTTTTCCGCTATCCGGTCTGCCCTGTCGCTATCGCCGGTTTCGATATAGGCGGCAAGGCCATAGGGGGTGTCATTTGCAATCCGCACGGCTTCATCTTCGTTCTCAAACGGAATGATGGTCAGCACCGGCCCAAATATCTCTTCCCGCGCAATTCGCATGTCGTTGTCTACATCACAGAAAATGGTGGGTCTGATGTAATAACCCTTTTCAAACCCGGCCGGCTTACCGGGACCACCCACCAGCAAGGTCGCGCCTTCACCAATACCTGCATTGATCAGTGTCTGGATGCGATCAAATTGAAGCGCACTTACTACGGGACCGATATGACGGCCTGCCAAAGCCGGATCACCGGGCTGCTGACTTTCACCCGTGGTTTTTGCGATCTCCAGCACCCTGTCATAAATGGGGCGCTCGACCAGCATACGGGTCGGCGCGTTGCACGATTGCCCTGAATTATAAAAACATCCGAAAACACCGCGTTTCACGGCTTTTTCCACATCTGCGTCCGCAAACAGGATATTCGGTGATTTGCCACCCAGTTCCAGGGTGACCTTTTTGACGGTGTCAGCAGAATCTTTTGTTACCGCAATACCCGCCCTCGTTGACCCGGTAAACGACATCATGTCCACATCGGTGTGGCGTGACAATGCGGCACCGGTAACAGGCCCATCCCCGTTAACTAGGTTAAAAACACCCTTCGGCACACCGGCCTCATGCAGAATATCGGCATACAACATGGCGCTGAGCGGTGTCAGTTCGCTCGGTTTCAGCACCGAGGTACAACCCACTGCCAATGCCGGCAATACCTTGAGAGCCACCTGGTTGACCGGCCAGTTCCACGGTGTAATCAGACCGCAGACACCAATGGGTTCACGCGTTAATGTGTCACCGTTGGCCGTCTCCTGCCGAAGCGTCAGCTCTTCAAGGGCTTCAAGGAACCCCTCGAGATGACCGACACCCACAGCAGCCTGTGATTTCTTCGACATACTGATCGGTGCCCCGAGCTCCAGGCTAATGACTTCAGCCATCTCGTCATAGCGACGCTTATAGATCGCGAGAATCCTCTGCAGAAGATCCCTGCGGTCATTTCTCGAGGACACAGAATAGGATTCAAACGCACGACGGGCAGATTTCACCGCCGAGTCTATGTCATCAACCGAGCCCAGCGAAATGGTCGCGATGGCCTCTTCGGTAGCCGGGTTAAGTACATTAAAATCGTTTGGCTGGAGCGGTTCAACCCAGTTCCCGTCGATGTAAAATTTCCGCTTGTCCTCAATGGTCACAATACATTTCCTCCTGGTGTTGCTTCACTCACTATTCTATCTCGTTGGGAAATTCCTCGCGATCATTGACGCTGAAGGAGTCCAAGGGTGCGTTATTAATAACGCACCATTAGTTGTGGAAAGGGGGAAACGCATTTGTAATAAATTGCCCACCCTACGGTTAACAACCAGGTTACGCCACAGTCTACACAGAGGGGATCGGGGGGTGTCGCACGGGACCGTCATCCGTCGGGAACGGATGCACGAGCGCCCACGACTGCAGGGATGCAGGAGGTAGAGCAATGCAGGAGCAATTGCCGAGGGAGGGCTAGAGCGTGTCCCGTGCGACACCACCCGGTTCCCTTTGGCACCCACTTTTCGCCTCAGGTGGCGAGACGGTAACCAACGCCATATACAGACTCGATCAGATCAGTACCAGGCTCAGACTCTGCCAGTTTTCGCCTTAAATTTTTAACGTGCGTATCCACGGTTCGATCACTGACGATGCGATAGTCGGAATAAATTGAGCTCATCAACTGGTCCCGCGAGAAAACCCGGCCGGGTTGAGCTGCCAATCGGCTAAGCAGGGCAAACTCAACCGGTGAGAGCTTTAACTTCTTGCCGTTAAGACTAACCTGATGCCGATCTTCATCGATCTGCAGACCCGATGACGTTGTCTCGCCTGTTAAAGTGGCGCGGCGCAATACCGCCTTGACCCTGGCGACAACTTCCCTGGGACTAAATGGCTTGCAGATGTAATCATCAGCACCCAGTTCCAGACCCAGCAATCGATCGATCTCTTCCACCAGCGCGGTCACCATGATCACCGGTACCTGGCTTTTTGCGCGAATGGCCTTGCAGACCTCCAGGCCGTCCATACCCGGCAGCATCAAATCCAGCAGCACCAGGTCGGGTGAAACCTCATCAAACACCCCGATGGCCTCATCCCCGCGGTCTACCCAACGGGTTTGGTAACCACCGATTTTTTCCAGGTAGTCACGCAACAGGCTGGCGATTTTTGCCTCGTCTTCGACGATCAGGATGATGGCCGGCTGCTTCATTGGTCCAGTGGCAGGGTGGTCGTTATCAGCAAACCGCCATCCGGGCCCGGCTGCGCAGAAATCTGTCCGCCATGCGCTTCAACGATATTACGGCAGATAGCCAGCCCCAGTCCGCTACCGCCGGAGTTGCGGTTACGGCTGCCCTCCATGCGGTAGAGCCGTTCAAACAGATATTCGCACTCCTCCGTGCTGGCGCCGGGTGCCGTATCGCTGATGGTGAGTTTTGCCAGTTGATTCTCTTTACCCAGATGTACCGAAATATGACCACCGGTATCTGTATAGCTAACGGCATTATCCAGCAGGTTACGTAATAACTGGCCCAGGCGCTGCTCATCACCCTGCAGCATGATGGCCTGGTCCGGGTTTGCATAACTGAGATCCAGGTCCTTGCTGCTGGCGCGAGCCTTGAAGGATTCTATGGTCATTTGCACCAGTTCATTGAAATCCACGGCTTGCATCTTGTAGGCCAGCGCACCGGAGTCGGTCAATGCCAGGCTATGCAAATCCTCAATCAGGACAGAGAGGTGTTTGACTTCATCGCGCACCGACTCCAGTTGTTCCCTGTTCAACGGACGCACACCATCACTCATGGCTTCCAGTTCACCTGAGATAATGGCCAGTGGGGTCCGCAGTTCATGCGCCATATCCGAAACCCAGCGCTTGCGGGTGGTCTCATGCTCGCTCAAGGCGGATGACAGGCGGTTGACGTCATCACCAAGCTTCGCGATTTCGTCGCTTCCCCTGGTGTCCAATTTGGTAGCATAGTCACCAGCTGCCAGCGCGCGGATACCTGCTGCGACCGCGTTGACCGGTCGGCTCAGATGACGTGCGAGCAGCCACGCCAATAGTACGGCCACGGCCAGACCCAGCCCCAGACCGATCAACAGATTAGTGCGTAACTGCTTGATAAATGCCTCTTCTGCAGGAAGCTCGATACCACGGATCATCGTAAAACCGAGCCATCCGACGTCTTCACCACCGACGTTGATAGCCAGCAACTCATTTTCGAGAAAGTCCGGCGGCACGTCGCCGACGACCTGGGAAAAATCCGCCCCGAGAAGAAATATACGTTGAGGAAGACCGTTACGACCGAGGGGCCCCGGTCCGCCTCTCCTACCCTGAAATCCGCCCCCCCGACCTCTACCGCGTGACTGGGGACCTTGCCCTTCCGGACCAAATTCGATACGGGCTTCAGAGTCCTGCAGCAATGCATTAAATATGAGGCTATGAAATTCACGCGGGTTACCGGCCAGTGCATCCCAACTGTCGTGATCGCGGTAGAAGTTGACCAGTTCGGGAATCACAAGCTCCACTTGGCTGCGTTCCTGGTGCTGCAGAAAATCCATAAAACCACGGCCAATACTGGCGCGCGTAACGAGAGTGAACAGGATCAGTACCAGGGCGGCACAGGTAAACATCGCGATCAGCAGTTTGTGGATGAGCTTCAGTTTCATCATTATGTCCCTAGCACACCCATATCCTGCACCACCCTGAATTTCCGGACAACTGCTTCGGTTCAATCTCCTTATTTTCTTCAAATTTGATTCCAATTCGAAGACTAATGTGGAGGCTGTCAAAAACGTCCGGATAGCTGAAGTGTTTTCCGGGATTCAGATAAACCAAATAAGGAACCATCATGAAAAAGACTTTACTGATTGCACTCGTACTTTTACTCACTTCCGGTATGGCCATTGCCCAACAAAGTGGCGGTCAGGGCCCAGGTCAGGTTGGCCCGGGTTCTGCTCAGGATGGAACAAACAATCCGGGTAACTTTCAGAGCCGCAATAGCGTTAGCCGGGTTGAACGCCTGACCGAACGTCTCGGACTCGACGAGGCACAGGCTGCGGAAATTGCTCTCATTCTTGAAGATGCCGCGTTAATACGCAATCAAGAACGGGAAAGATCACGCGCGATTGCCATGGAAAACCGTGAAGCCACCCATGCTCAAATCATGGCAATGCTCAGCCCTGAGCAGCAGGCCCTTTTGCAAGAGCAGACTCGGCAACGTGATCAACTGAGGCAGACTCTCGAAGATATGGGTGCGGACCGTGGTTTTGGCCATGGCCATGGAAGGGGGGATTGTGACGGTTAGACACTGACCTGACGTTTTTCAAACCCCGGCCGTGGTGCATAATCTGGCAAGCACCCGGCACCACGACCGGGGTCATTCACAAGGCATCCTTTAAAAGGATGTCTTTTTTGTTTGAGGATTACTAAATGGTGCCGGCACCAAGATTTGAACTCGGGACCGACAGCACTGCCCCCCTCTGATCCCTCCTCATCAATGGAGAAAGTTATGGCTGTCCGGATTCTCCCAGGCTCTCCATAAAAGTCCGATCCATCGATATCTAAACGGTAATATTGACCTGGTAACTACCCTCTTCAATATTGGTCGGCAACTTACCCTGACCCAGTATCGGAAATATTGAGTCAGGATTGAATCCCAGTGTGATCGTTTGTGGGCGATTTTCTATTTGAGCTTTGTGGTTTGCAAGTTCGTAATTCATTACCTCATCCAGATAAGGGATATCCAGACATTGCGTCCGCAAAAATTCTGCCAGTTTCAGAGCTTCCTCGGATGAAAACAGATTGGGGGTGGTCTTTCGCCAGAATTCCTGGACCATGGCCATTGTTTTTTCTTCACCAATTTTTAATAGAATATATCGAAATGTCAGGGTTAATGTTGATGCAAACATCCCCGCACGAATTTTCTCAATCAGCTTTCGATATATTCCCACACCCAGGTCTGAAGACAATACTTGATCGGGGTGCTTCTCATCGCTTCCCCTGATTGACATCATTAAGGATTCTTCCCATTGTGACGGGGTAAAATTTGAATATGAACCCGCTTGGGCTTGTATTTGATGACTCTTGAGGCCTTCTTTTTTAGGCACTCGCCATATCTCTTTCATGAATTCCAGTTCAGCCAGGATGTCGTCAACTGAGAGTTGTTTGGCTTGAAGGTATTCGGGCATGATTTCAAAATTAAAAGCCTTGAGGTTGGTCAGACGCGGTATTATTTCGCCAGCGATTTCCTTGAGTGGCTCAGGAATCAAGTCACTATGACCATCGAGCCAGTAACCATCAAGCCAGTCACCGCCGGCAATATGCACTTCCCACACTCGCTCGAGCGGCAGACTGTCTATTACATCCATCAGTTTCTGCCGGCCATTGACCTGGTTACACCATAAATTATGCAGGTCGAGCAATATGCCACAGTCAGATTGCACCGCTATCTCTGTGAAAAATTCGCCATCACTCATTTCACCCGGAATTGGCTTCAGATAGTTTGCGGGTGTTTCGAAGGCGAACGGACAGTTCACTTCCTGCTTGAATAGGAGAATATTTGAAACTGACTGTTTGACACCCTCCCTGGACTGTAAGGGCGGCAACAAAAAACCGGTATCTACAACCGCTTGTCCCAGTCGTACTTTGTTGAAGCTAAGATGCTCACTTACAAATTCGGGTTTAAGTTTGTTGGCGACTTCTCTGAAGGCTTTGAAAGAGTGCTGATCGGGAGGGATTGTACCGCCAACAGGGAATCCGACCCCGTGTATCAGTTTATGAAACGGGAGGTTTGCAAAAAAACCCAGGGCGTTTTGATTGACATGAAAAAGGCCATCGCTTCTCCGATACCAGATCGTTGCTGGCTCAATTTCTACGACGTCAATCAAGCCTTCCCCGGCTTTGAGAATAGTCTCCAAGCCAGGGAAGTAAATGATCCCGACACCCAGTGTATCCATAGTACACTCCCAGGATCGCTGAAATGACTGCTGTTATCTGTTGATTACGAAATTACGCTGCATATCAAAACGAATATCCCAGCCAGAGCAACAAGCCAAACAACCAAGCTCTCCCAGAATGTCCTTTTGAATTTCCTGCATGCTGCCAAGATCGAAATATGCCTTTGCTGGCACACTCACTCTGATCACATTCCGCTTGGTACTGAAATTGACAATTGCCGGATTAATTTTAGCTTTACTGGCCATTTTTCCACCTCACATGAATAAAGGGTTAAGTCAACAGGTGATGCCAACCAGACACAAGTGTCTAATTACCATACATAATTAAGTCTAGCAGGTAATTTTACGAAGTATATAGAGAATGAGAATTATTTTCATTCCGGCCAAATAATCACTTCTTTTACTCAAGGTACAGGTAGGTTTAAGCAGTGGCCTGCAAGGGATGGTGCTTGCCCATGGCGCTCATTATGTCGCGGCGGCTTTTGGCTTACGAAGCGACCAGCATCTCGATGAAAGTTTGTAAGTGATTGAATAGATGGTGCCGGCACCAAGATTTGAACTCGGGACCTACTGATTACAAAAAAGCAGTACTGCCTCTTCACAGTGTTTCATAGCCTGCACACCGTGAACTGATCGTCCCACGAAGTCCTGCATTTCATAACAGGTTGGCCCGGGTTATAATGACCAAATGAGCACTTTAGACAAACAACTGGCGCGGTTTTTATCACGCTACGCCGAGTTAAAGCTGGCCATTTTGTTTGGCTCGCAAGCAATGGGCAATGCCACAGGAAGCAGTGATATTGATTTAGCACTACTGTCCGATGCTCCAATATCCAGCAGCAAGAAATTGCAATTGGTAGAACAGATCGGCGCCAAATTTGGTCGCCCGGTAGATATTGTTGACTTGTTTTTTGCCGCTGAACCGGTGCTTGGACAGGTTTTTAAGGGTAAACGCCTGCTTGGTGACGACGTAACCTATGCCAGATTGTTGACCAAGCACCTGATAAACACCGCAGATTTTGTTCCCTTGCAGAAAAGAATCCTCACTGAAAGGCGCAATGCATGGATCAAGTGATTTTTGATCAAAAGCTTGAATCTCTTCGCCGTTGCATCAAGCGGGTGAAGGAAAAAACACCTCCCCATGTTACTAAACTTATTGAAGACCAGGATCTTCAGGATATTCTGGTATTGAATCTGACACGGGCGGTTCAGTTATGTGTTGATATCGGCAGTCATGTCATTAGTGAATCTGAAGAACCAGCACCCACTACCATGGGCGATGTGTTTTCGACTTTGGAAAATCTTGGTGCCATTACACCGATTACCTGTAAACCCATGAGGAAGGCGGTTGGGTTCAGAAACATAGCCGTACATAATTATGACGTCATTAATTGGGAGATTGTTTACGCGATCTGTAACAATCTACTCGTTGATTTTCGTCGATTTGCCCGTGAAATAACTGAGTACAGTGGTCACTGAACCTGATTATGACCTAACCTGGGTGGTCTTGTTTGTCATGCCAAGGACTCAAAGTGAGCTCCAGGCTGGTACTCATCTTCTGTGATGGCGTTTCGCGGTCTGACCAGCTATTGAGAAAAGGCGTGATCAAAAAACAAAAAATGGGGTTATATCCCCAATAGGTGTTTGCCTCTAAACCCCCCCGTGTATTAATATTTAATACACACATGGAGGAAAAATTGATGGCCAGGAACACATCAGTCACATTGGGTCAGCATTTTGACGAATTCGTACTGGAAAAAATCACCGAGGGCCGTTTTCAAACGGTCAGCGAGGTTGTACGAGCCGGGTTGCGAAAGCTGGAACAGGATGAAACAAAGCTGCAAGCACTCAGAGAAAAACTCCAGGCTGGTGAGGACAGCCCAATTGTTGAAAACTTCAATGGCAAACAATTACTAGATGACCTCCACAAGAAACATGTTGAATGACGCCATCGTATTCAATCAGGGCATTGGCCAGGGCTGACCTGGAAGAAATCTGGCTTTTTACCTTTAAGGAATGGGGGGTGGAGCAGGCAGACAAATACCTGGATGCTCTGCTCTCAGGATTTGAGTGGCTTTGTGAGCACCCATATACCGGCAAAAATCGTGAGGATATAAAGAACGGCTATTACTGTTTTCCTGAAGGAATGCATTTGGTTTTTTATACAATGACGGCGTACGGTATAGATATCATTGGTATTCCGCATCAAAACATGGATTTCATTGGTCATTTTTGAATTGGGCATCTGAATGACATGCTTTAGTAAATTTAATCAAACAGCCCTGGGGTCAGAGTCAAGTGCCAGAGTGGGGAGCCTGGTCTTGAGTTGTTCATACAGCTTGTTTGCACCCGGCAAGGCTCTCGGGTACTCGGTAACTTGTTGAACTGACATCTTCAGAATAGACATTCACCAGCCAATAGTCAGTTTTTAAGACTGTACCCGCAACACATGCTGATCGATAAGGGACTTTGGCACTACCGAAAGCTCAGCTTGCAAGCCGAAGTACGCCAATGCTGCTTCTAGCCGGTCTATCCTGCTTACATGATCAAGATCCAATAAGCGCCTGACTATTTTCTCGTTCACTCCCAGTTTACCAGCCAAAACCACGTTGCTCATATTCGCGTCTGACATCGCCGTGGCCAGGGCAAGCTTGGCAGAAGTAATAATATCGAGAGTGACCGTCCGGCGAGACCGGGCTGGGGTCGGGGCCGGCGGGGGTTGATGTCGAGCGACATAACCACCCAGTGCGGCGATCAGGCAATCTCTCACAAGTTCATCGAAGTCTTCCCCTTTATCCACCTGGGTCGAAGCACCGGGTACGTCTGGAAAATGGACGAAAATGGACGCTTCTTCACGCTTTGATTCATACGGATAGACAAATCTCATTTTAGAAATCCTTTGGATTGATATGCAAATCTTTGAGCATTTTCCGCAGCAACCCGGTGCCGATAGTCTTATTGCCACTCTTGATAGCCGTTAGGAAACCACCCACAAAAATTCGGCCATGGCTACCTTTGCCTCTTCTCGGGTCATACTCAAATTCAAGACCAGTTTGCCTGGAATAGCGTCGCGCCCGACGGATAAACTCAGCGGTCTTCATGGCGAAGTATCGGACATATATGCCCGAACCGCAACAACAAATAATCCAAAGACAGCTCTATTTTCCACCTGAAAAGTATATTGGCCACAATAATTTCAGTAAGTGGGAGATTGCCTGAATGTGCGTAGGATAAACGGGCTCGATAAACGGGGTCAGAGTCAAGTGGATAAACGGGGTCAGAGTCAAGTGCCAGAGTGGGGAGCCTGGGGTACAAGGAAGAAATGGTGCCGGCACCAAGATTCGAACTCGGGACCTACTGATTACAAAAAAGCAGTACAAGCATTTCTCAATATTTCACACTATTTCATTTGACCGATAATATAACTAATAAACATCGTGTTATCACTTCTTATCATTTCATAGCATTTCGCTATATACTCTACCCTGTGTTTGCCATTTGTTTGCCAATACGGAAATATTGAATGCCCACAACCAAGCTAACAGGCGTGGTTATATCAAGACTCAAGCCAAGTAAAGATGGCAAAAGAGTGAACCACTTCGACACTCAACACAAGGGCCTTTGCTTACGAGTTGGGAAACGAGACAAAACGTGGGCATATCACTACCGATTTGACGGAAACCTACGTAGCCCCGCACTAGGTAAGTTCGCACCCACACGAATTGATCACATGGATAGGACAGCGGCAATATCAGCAGCTAATGAGATTGATGAGCAAGTTAACCAGGGGGTCGATCCAAAATTCAATACAAAACCAGTTAAAGCTAAGCCCACAACTAAAAACCCGAATACATTCCAAAGGCGAGTTGAACAGTTCCTGGATTATTACGACAGACATGTAAAACCAAAAACATATAAACATGCCTCTAACCTCCTAACTAGCTCACATGTCGCCACTCTTAAGTATTCCGATGTTAGAAAGATAACCCGTGTTCAGTTGGTAAAATTGCTCGACGAAATGCACGAAACACCCAGCCAGGGAAATCGCTTGCACTCGTACATGAGTGTTTTCTTCAATTGGTGTTGGGACCGTGGCTACGTTGACCCATCACCGATGATTGGGCTTCACAAGCGGTTCAAAGAGAAGCCACGAACGCGTCATCTCGATAAAGGTGAACTCAAAGAGTTATGGCACGCTTGCAAAGAACTAAGTTACCCGCTGGGTGAGTGGTGTCTTTTTACACTCGCAACCGGACAAAGACCGGGGGAATGTCGAAATTTAAAACTTGATGATGTATATGATGGTATATGGCTCGTGGATGGTGGAGACCCGAAGAACAGTCAGCGTCACCGAATTCCACTCCCAAATATTGCATTGGACATCATTAAGATGTCCCCAGGGCTACCTGGGCCGTTTGTGTTTTGCCATACTGATCGTATCAAACCATTTGCACAGGGTGGAAAGCCATATACAAGCATCTATAAAGCCGTAGGACTGAGTAACCCTTGGCACCCTCATGATTTACGCAGAACATTTGAAACTATAGCTTCCGAGGAACTGGATGTTGATCCTCACCTGATCGGTGCGATCTGTAATCAGACATCCATATCAAAACCTGGCGTTGCAAATGTATACAATCAGGCGACTTGGATTAAACAGAAACGGAAAGCACTCAAGTTATGGAATGACTGGTTAATAAAGGTGGTAAATGAAAACTAGTTTTAGAATTACTTTTGGCCCGAAATCAGCGATTGTAAATTTTCTTAAAGAGGACAAAGAAGGCCGGTTACCCTGGAAGTATGCGAATGATTCACTCGTTCTGGAATTCGATGTTGATCCGAACTCAGAACTAAAACCTTGGGGTGCCTGGTTCTTGGATGACTTAATCAATCAGCGTTCACCATACTTTGCAAAAAGCACTCTATCAAATATATCATTCTGTCTCAGGCATGATTCAGAAATCCCTAGAAAACAAAGACTACTATTAGCAGCTGCGCTTGATCGAGTTAGTGAAGGCGATCTTGGTGACAATGTTAATTGCGTGAAATTCTTGTATGGCCCACAAAAAAGGCGTGGCAAACCGGAGAGAGACTCTCTTCAAAAGTTTCATATTTACCATTTAGTAGAATATTCTTATGCGGCTTATGGCAGGTATTCATCATCTCAAAGCAAAGGAGTTGGTGCTTACGAAGTAGCCCAACGGCTCTTGGAGTTTGAGCATATTTTCCAGGATGAAAGCGAGCTGAAAAGAGTACGTAATCAGGTGCGCAAGAAGATGTCCAGAACGATCGCTGTGCACATAATAAGTGGCCAGCATTGCTCCGGTTTTCCAATCCTGGTCATTAATTTCCATCATGGACTCAGCCAGGGGTATGGCGGCAGCATAAGCTTCTTTCTCACCAGCTTCATTTTCACCCATTGCACGATAGGATTCAGCCAGACGACCCAGTGCGCGATGATCGTTGGGTGCCAGTTCATTCGCCTTCAACTGCATTTCTGCAGATTCGGCATAGAGGCCTTCATAATAGTATTGCAGACCACGATTGGTATACGCCGTCCGTGTCGGAGTATAAGAAAAACAAACGCTATAAACACCTGAAACTCAAAGTACCAAATTGTCATTCACACCTGTCGTTCAATCGAAATGGCGCGCAAACGGGTCAACTTTGCATGCCTAGGTCTACATATTGGCCGGATACAGCTATGTTTTTCGCCAAACCTTAAACCCGCGACGAGATAGGCCATGCCGTTACCCAGTTGGGACAGGAAGTCAGTGCCATGGTGAATTTATTTCTTCAGTCGAATAGACCTACCGGCAGGCATGGCGAAGCCCGGCAATCCGGCAACTGCGCTGTCGTGGCAGAACCTGCAGTGTTTTCCTGATGGGCAAGTATTTTCTGAATCACTACCGGATCTTCTATACTGGCGATGATCCTGACGTCACCACCGCATTCACTGCAGATTTCTATGTCTATGTTGAATACCCGCTTCAATCGCTTTGCCCAGGTCATTGAAACCCGTTTTTCAGCAGGGGTCTGGTCGGCCCCATCTGCTAAGCAGGGTTTCTTGCGCTTACCCCGTCTGGTCGGTGTTATCTTTGAGCGATATTGACTATTCGGTGCAAACACACCATGAAACCGCGTAAGGTTTACTCTGGGTTTGGGGACCAAGGCGACCAGCCTGGAAATGAAGTCTAACGGTTCAAATATGACATGGGTCGTACCGTTGCGCCAAGGTGTCTTCAGCTCATATCGCACCCTGCCGTTGCGGGTTATTGAGAGTCGTTTTGTGGAAACGGCCGGCCGAGTAATATAACGGCACAAGCGTTCCAATTTCGCTCGTTCATTGGCTTTGGTGGCAACCCCGGCATGAAGCGAAAACCCGGCAACCTCACCGGCTGAGCATGAAAAAGGGCTGTCAGTTTCAAGATCCGGCAGGGTCTGTAAAGTAAACACTTTTCGCCCCTGTTGCGATCCCACTGCAATGCGATAAGTAACAGAGCTTCCCAACAATTGATTCGTTGGGTCTTCATCTGAAGCATCCACAGCTTCCGGGCTCAGAAAAATGTTTCCTGCGTCATGTTCAATCAAACCCTGGCGTTCCAGGTAACGACCAACGCGCAGAGCAATCGTGTGTGTCAGACGAGTGAGTTCAGCTTTCGTCGGCGCCTTCACCTTCAAAAATCGCATCGGGCGTCTCTTGGTGCCCCTAGTGTACACACCGTCCAGAAACAACATATGAAAATGTATGTTCAAGTTCAGCGCACTGCCAAAGTTCTGAATCAAGGTCACAGCACCAGTGTGAGCCTCAGGTTTTGTGAGGTCCGCTTTGTGGTTTAAATGCGTGGAAATAGCGCGATAGACTATACCCAGCACCCCAGTCATGGGCAAGATCTCCTACCGTGTACGCGTTCGTTTAAAGGGCTGTCCAGTCCAAACCGCAACATTTTCGCGCAAGACTGATGCCAAGAAATGGATACAGGATGTTGAGAGCAGTATCCGTGAAGGTCGTTATTTCAAAACTGCAGAAGCCAAGAAACATACTTTCGGTGAAATGATAGACCGCTTTAAGAGCAACGAACTACCGAAGCTACCTAAAGTGAAGGGATTTATGGGACCACAATTGGACTGGTGGAAGGATCAGTTGGGAGCATACACACTTGCGGATGTCACAACCGCGATGATCGTAGAGAATAGAGACAAATTACTGAGAGACGGAACACCGAAGAAAAAAGTGATAACACCAGCAACGGTAAACAGGTACCTGGCAGCTTTGTCTTTGACCTACACACGCGCAGTCAATGAATGGGAATGGGTAGAAAGCAACCCCCTTCGCAAGGTAAAGAAACTGCCCGAACCAAAAGGTAGAGTACGTTTCTTGTCTGATGATGGAGAGTTGCCAGACGGTACTGTTATTGAAGGAGAAAAAACCCGACTCCTAAAGGCCTGCCGAGCATCACCAAACCAATATCTCTATCCTGTTGTGGTTCTGGCACTTTCAACAGGTATGCGCAAAAGCGAAATTATGAATCTCACATGGAAGGACATTGACCTGAATAAAGGGCAAATCTATTTAAAGGAAACAAAAAACGGGGAAAGAAGAAGCGTACCACTTGTAGGCCACGCAATGGATGTGATCCAAAATTTGGGCAAAGTGCGGCGACTCGACACTCATCTTTTATTCCCTAGCAAGAATAACCCAAAGACCAAGCCTATTCACTTAAGGGACCCTTGGCAGAAAGCACTAAAAACTGCCCAGGTCGATGACTTTCGCTTCCACGATCTTCGGCATAGTGCCGCGTCATACTTAGCAATGAATGGTGCTACTTTAGTTGAGATTGCCGACATTCTTGGTCACAAGACCCTATCAATGGTAAAACGCTATTCACACCTATCAAAAGCTCACACAGCCAGCGTGGTTTCTTCTATGAATGAAAAAGTATTCGGTTAAATGATGAATAAACCTAGTTGGAAAGTAGAGAGTGACTATGATTGCGTCGATAAATTGTCTCTCCCACAATTGGCATTTGAGTTTCTTCGTCGGAATCCAGACTACATCAAGGATTACCAAAGATTTGCTGAGGTCGAGGCAGAATTAACTGTAGAACTTGGCCCAAAGGCCTCCAATTACCAAGAGTGGAAGGATGCCGGAAGGAAAATTGGAACAATTTGGGATCCCCCGCGAATGCCCGGTGAATCCCTACAATCACACTTTCATCGTACTATTGATCACCCTTGTGATCCCAAGGCATTTTGGTACGAGGACTGGTTTCAAAATAAGTGGGGCCTTGAAGGAGGGTTCCCGTCACCAGCAACCCCAACAACCTGTGAACTTAAGTTCAAAACTCAAGGGGCATTCCCTTTCTTGCCCACTTATCAAGAGGCCGGTTTGTTTTTTCATGGCGACTCAATCGATCATGAACCATTCTCACAGGTGACAGATGTTGCTGTGCTTGCCTTCAACCTCAATTCACCCATGGACATTCAACTTGCGGAAGCAAAGCAGATCCTCCAAGCCGAGATAAAAAGACGGTCAGATGAACATGAAAAAGTGTTTGGAGCTGTTAAGAGTAAACAAACAGTGCACTTTCGCGACAAATTTAAGACATACCTTCGTGTATGGGATGCGGAGGTTTCAGGCGAGGAAAAGAAAAACGTTGCTGAGATAATCTTTGGTGAAGAAGCAAAACTTAAATCAAAGAAGGATTGTACTGACCCAAATAATTTTATGTTGGTGAAAAGAAACCACAGCCACAAGAGCGCAGCGCAATTTGTTTCTCATAAATATCGCTTAATTCCTAATTACAAGGATTAGGATTAATTTGAGCAAATGAGGGGGCACTTGCTCAAAGTGAAATGATAATGGGGTTGATCCACACTTGTGCAATAAATCGCAACAAGCTTCAGTGGAGGACAATCCAAAATGCCTGGTTCCAACACCCCAACCCTTTTGACCGTACGGCAATTTTCTGAGAAGCATCCTGCCTTCAGCGAAGGCGCGTTGCGCTGGATGATTTTCAAAGCCGGAGGCTCACAAACCTGTTCAACAGACGAGCACGCCATAGCTCTTAACAAAGCAATCGTACGCCTTGGCCGACGAGTTTTAATTAACGAAGCAAAATTTTTCCAATGGGCAGAGGCCGGGTCTAATGCCTCCCCGTAGAAAACACAAAAGGCCTGACACACCAGGCTATCTGCGATTGCAGCAATTTAATTTTGTGCGCGACCTCCACCTTCCTGCCTACCTCAAAGGAAAAGAGTCGTCCTACAAGGCCTTGCTATTTGCAATCGTGTCGAGACTCGGCAAGAACAACAGGTGTTTTCCCAGTTTAAAAACACTAGCACGCGACGCAGGACTAAAGAGTCATACGCACGTTTCCACTTTACTTAATGACCTCGAGTCACTTGGGTTAATAAGAAGAATCCCGCGCACCAGCAGAAGTGGTGGCAGGACATCTAACGAAATTGAAGTCCTCTTTCCCTTCGATGATCCAAGTCAGGATTTAAAAAGGGGGCTTTCATCTAATGAAGGACATCTTTCAGCTGGTGAAAGGGGTATTCCGGCAAATGAAAACCTATTAACAAATACAAATAACAAAACCATTAACAGAACCAGAAGAGAGGAAGAGCAACTAGAAGTTGGTGTCGACCCAGAGGGTCAACACGTTTTGACTACCTCTTTAATTCAAAACACTGGGGAAGAAAATCCCTGTCTTTACGAATTTCCTTCCATATTTAGCGATAAATATGCTGATCTGGAGGTAGACGCTGCAGATACAGATCTAACCAAATCTTTGATGCGCTGTTACTTGCCACCTTCCATATTTGGCTTGAATGATAGCCAACCCGGCCTGCCTCCGTTTTCCAAAACCACTTCGAGCGATCAAAGGGTTCAAAATGCAGTGGAGGTAATTGATAAACATATTGACTGGATAATGCGTGGACCAGGCCCACGTGTATCGCTCTGGTTCGAACTCGGCAGACTAATCTACCCACAGTCAAAATATCCCAAGCTGTTGCGGTTTCGATCCGATTATCGTCTGCCGCATGACCAGTCCACGATGCTACACGCCGCGTTTGAAGCGAATGGTCATTTTGCTGCCCCGTTTCTTGCAATGTGCATCTCGGAGTGGGGTGACTTTATCCCACAATGGGAAGACAAATACCCAAGACTTGACCTGATCTGGACACACGGGCAGGAACTAATCACAGAGTACGCTCAACGTCTCTATACCCTCTTGTTTGCAGTTGGGTACTCCGTAGATGTCGTTAGTGGATGCCCCCTTGAGAACTGGATTACCAGAGACCCGCTGAGAAAGCTTTTTGAGGCAGTTTGCTCAGGTGCAATTAAGTGCACTGGGAAATGAACTTAAGTTCACCGGCTTCGGTGGTTCGATGTGAAATGGTCAAGTGGAAGACATGACTGAAAGAAATCAAAAGGAGACAGTAATGAAAGATCAGGAGACCCTGAATATGAACAATGTATCTCATCATCCGTTCAGTAAGGGAGATATTTATCAGAAAGATCGAATTATTGATTTGCTCTCCAGAAAAATTTGCCCCGTTCATTTAACTCCCCTCGTCCTGTACAACGTATTTAGAGCAGACGATTA